>Ga0208898_1002478_pt1 | contig 11316 bp, 13 predicted proteins | sample VirMetDEL_Mar_4_FD_184513 | JGI IMG/M metagenome (GOLD analysis project Ga0208898, IMG submission 184513) | Aqueous microbial communities from the Delaware River and Bay under freshwater to marine salinity gradient to study organic matter... | ecosystem: Environmental > Aquatic > Marine >...
AGCTCGGCGAGCGCCGTCGCCATTTTGTCGACCTTCGCTTCGAGGATGTCGAGGCGCGCTTCGGGCTTGTCGTCGTCCATCATTTCGGGCGACTTGTCGTCGTAATGATCGGGCATGTCGCCCTCCTTAAGTTCGCCGCCCAAAACGTGCGTATCGCCGGGCGACATGTTTTTCTGATGAGGGGCCGCAACAAGCGACGCCTCGCGCAACGCGAAAGCGAAGCGCCGGCCCCTGTCATCTTCGACGGGCCCGAACGCTGGCGAAAGGTATTTGATGCGACCTTGCTTGATCTTGTCTTCGGCGTCGGGGTCCGCGAAAGCAACTGCCGCGATAAGAGAGTCTTTACCGTCAATCGAGTGGCGTTGCAATTTGAGAATGTCGCCATGTCGCTCGCCGTCCCTATCATGTTCGCGCAACAAGGGCGCGGTATAGTCGCCTTTGAGCAGCTGGCGATATTCGCCGACCCGTTCGTCGAGCCATTCGCCGTCGACTTTGAACTCTTCGCCGCGATAGACGAAGCCCGGCGCTTGCGCGAGCAAGACCCAACGGACAAGACGACCGCCGGGGTCTTTCGGTTTGGGCGGCAAGCCCGGCACTGTGAGGACTAGACCAGTTCTCATTTCTTCGACTCCAATCGGCGAACTTGACGCGCGGCCCATTCGGCGACCGACTTGCCGCGCCTCGCGCCCCATAGCCCTAACGCCTGTTTCGCCTTCGGCACGTCGCCGGCTTCGTCGCGCGGCGGCTGGGCGTCGGCGGTCGAGGCGCTTCGGTTGACGAAGTCGCGAACGCGCTTCAACGTCTCGACGCTCATCGGGCGACCGGCGACCAGGTCGCGCGCCCGGGCGATGCCGACCGGCGTTCCGGCGCGCTTGCTCGGCGGCGCGGCGGCGCGTTGTTCGAGCGCCCATTTCGCGGCGCGACGCATCGACGGCAAGGGCTTTACCGTGTCCTCGCTTTGTCGCGTCGATTGCGGGTGTGACTTCGGTAAGAGGTCGAGGTCGGTCGTATAGGCTTTCTTACGTTGACCCGTCTTCAGTAGCTTGAGAAAGGCGTTGACGCGCCCCATCGACCATTGATTGCGCGTCATTCCGGGCCGATGCGACGTCGAGAAAGCGCCAGCGCCGCGCCGGTAAACGGCTTTCAGTGTGCCGATGTCAACGCGCCGCTTTCCTTTCAGGTCCTCGACCTTGTTGCGCAACGCCTTTTCGGTCGCCGCGTCGATTTCGATGCCGCCGCGCGTCGTCGCCGCCGACCCCTTCGGGTTGCGCTTGCTACCCTTGATCCGGTCGCGCTTCGGCGCTGGCGTTTGGGCCTTCGTGCGACCGTCGGCGAGCTGGGCGAGTTGAGCGACGCGCTTATACGGATAAACGCCCTTGATAAGCCAATGCAGATAGACGCCCTTCGAGCGCGCGGCGAGCATGGTACGAAGCTCTTTCGCCGCGCCGATATAGTCGTAAACGCCGCCATTTCGGAAAATGACCCGGAGGTCTTTACCCGACGTGCCGACGCTATCGACGTTTGAACTTGATACGGGCGTAAGTGCCATGACTCCTCAAACCGACCGAACGTTCGGTTTATAGTTAGGGCGCGCCTTTACAATCGTCAAGTGAGCCCGACTAGCCCTCTTCGTCGATGACGCCTTGCGCGAGGTCGTTTTCTTTCAAGAGCTGGGCTTCGATTTGAGCGGTCGGCGTAATCAGCCCGGCGTTTTTGAGCGTCGCGAGCGTCGAAGCCCTCTTCGAGTTGTCTTTCTCTTCGACGACGGCATGGGCAACGTTCGGCGCGAAGACGAGCCCCATTCGGGCGTCCATTGGAAAGTTGAGAATAAGGAAGCGCCGCAACAACCGCTCGGCGGCGCGCGCCGGCATGTCGGCTAGCGCGTCGTATGCATCGCGCGCTTCGCCGCTGGCGTCGCTTCGGGCCGCGTATGAGCCCGTCCCTTGAAGGCTCATCAGTTGATGCACGTTGCCCAGCGCATGCCCGATCTGTCGGTCCAGGTGGTCGATTTGAGGTCCTAGATCGGGGATCGCGTCGGCTGGTCGCACGATTTCGAGCTTATGAGCGCCCGGCGGAAAGATGACGTGCGCGACGTGCTCGGCGGTCCGTTCGTTCAACTGCGTTTCGATTCGGTCGATAGCGTCTTCGGTCAACGGGCGCTGGGCGTCTTGTGTGACGACGGCGACGCCCAGGGCGTTGACTTCGGTCGCGAGTGCCTGAAGTTGAAGCGCCTTTTGCTTCATTCGGATGAGCTGGGCGCAAGCGCGAAGGATTGACCGGCCTTCGAGGTCGCCCTTCGATGCCGGCAAGTGCGCGACGTGAATCAACTTTTCCCATGGGATGACCTTATAGCCGGCCCCCGCGTCGCCGTACGTGTCGATCTGGTCGTATGTCTCTTGAACGATTGCGACCATGCCCGAATCGGGATTGCCCCTGAAAACCCACTCATCGACGGTCCAGGGCATAAGCGCGAAGGGTAGCGCCGGAATGAGATAATCGCGCTCGACCCCGTTCGTCTTGATGCGTTCGACGGTCGCCGTCAATTCGCCGATGTAGAACCCGGAAATCAAGCTGAATTGCAACACATCGGCGATGAAATCAGACCAGACACGATCGGCCCCCGTCGAGGTCCAGCGCGCCCAAACGCGCGACGCGAAGTTGTATTGACGGTCGAGCGCCGCTTCGGCGGCGGCGTTGCCTTGAAGGTACGTCGGGAGCTTTGGGCGTTCGATGCGCCACGGCGCGGCGGCGATTGCGCTTACGGCTTGCCCGACGGCGCTTCGCACAAGCGGTTCAGTCGTCGCAAGTCGCCAGTATTCGCCGACGTCGCCCGACCGACCGCGCGCGCGCGTCGGCTTGAAGGTTTGGGTCGGCTCTAGCTCTTGTCGCCCGATGTGAAAGGGTATGCCCGTTCGCGTCGCCCTATGAAGCCAGTCGGCCGGCTTGACGACAAGCGACGTGCCGCGATAGGTCGCGACCTCTGAACCGTCTTCGGCGAGCTGAACGGGAATTGTCTTTGTGTTTACCATTCGACCGATCTCCTACTTCGACGGCGATCCGTCGCCGATTGAACCCTAATGCGTTGACCTATTGACCCGACCGTCATGCCCAGCGCGCCGGCGGCCGCATCGACCAGGTCGTCGTGCGCGCCGTGCGGAAAGGTCACAGCTTGCCCGACCAGTGCTTCGCTATGAGGACCGGGCATGATCCACACTTTACCCTGTTCGCCTCGCGCGGCGAGCGGCGCGGCGCGCGTCGCTTTATCCCTTGAAGGCTTGATTGACCGCAAGCCGCAAGCGACCAGCGCCGGCATTTCGACCAGCTCGGCGAAGGCGACTTCGAACCCGGCGATCGTCTCGACCCCGACGATAGTGTCGGGTTCAGATCGGGCCGTGTCAACGATGCGTCGCTTAACCTCCGGCCATGCCGCGCGCCCTTGCCATATTCCATCGATGACGATCCGGGCGTCGGTCGTGACTGTGACTCGCGCGGTCGCCGTGTAGTCGGCGCTGGTCTTCGTCGATACGGCGAGGTCCCAAAACCGGTAACGCTTGCCCGACGCCGGTTCGGGTAGCGCGCCGGCGACGATCGGCAACCATGCCCGTTTAAACAAGCCGCCCGACAAGTCCACGAAGCGCCCTTCGAGTTCTTGTTCGGCGAGGTCGGTCGTATATCGGTCGGCGACGAAGTCGGCGAAGTCGTCAGGTAGCGCGGCGTTGTCGCGCGTCGATGCGTGATGAACGCCGGTCTTCGGGTCTTGCGCGAGGTCGTGTAGCCAATTGAAGCCCTTCGGCGTCGTCGTCGCCCAAAGCCGCCCAGGGTCGAGGCGCAAGCGACCGACTAAGACCTCGAAGGCGTCGGCGGTCTTAATCATCGCGGCTTCGTCAATCCACACCGCGCCCAGGTTCGGGCCTCGAAGCCGGTCGGGTTCGGTCGCCGTGCGCCATAGAATTTCAGTGCCGTTGACCAGCTCTGTGACCAGCTCGGCGCGGCGATGCGAGCGAACAAGGGGCCGCGCCGCTTCCATGAAAGCCGGCAAGGTCGCGTCTTTCAAGACCCGATAGGTCGGCGCGACGACCATAACGCGAGTCCCGCCCGGCTGGCGAACGACTTCGAGCGCGCCGGCCCATGTCTTGCCCGACCCGATACCGCCGACGAAGAGGCGAACGCGCGCCGGGTCGTTCAGGAACGCGCGTTGTACGCGATGAGGTTTCGCGATGAGCGTCGCCATTAGTCGCCGCCCTCGACCAGGTCAACGACGATCTCTTCGCGCTGGGCGGCTTCGGGTTGCCGTTGCGCCCATACTTCGGGCCAGCGGCGTTCGAGCAACCACGCCCAACGTTGCCAACCCTTCGCCTTGTCGGCGTCCGGGTTCGCGATGCGTCGAACCAGCTCGCGTTGCGCTTCGGCTTCGGCTTTTTTAATGGCCGCGCTAAACGCCTCGAAGGGCTTGTCGCGCGCCGTCTTCGGGTTTTCGCCGCGCCGTCGCCAGCGTCGAAACGTCGCGACGTCGATGTCGGCGAGTCGCGCCGCTTGTTCGTACGGCATACATTCGCGCAAGGCGTCGCAAATGATCGCCGTTCGTTCGGCGTTGAGTTTTGACGGTCGCGCCATTCGAAGACCTCCTCTTCGCTTCATAACATAATCAGAACAAAGACACTTGCGACCCCTTGCCGCCCAAACAAGCCGGCGACAACCAAAGCCGATCGCGGTGCATTTGCGACGTCTTGCCGTATCCGCCCTTCAACAAAGCGAGTTCGCCGGCCCCTTCGTACCAATCGACGACGCGCCAGCCGGCGGACTCTAGCGCCGTATGCTCGACCTCGAAACCGGCGAGGACAATTCTAAGCCGGTCGTCGTCGCCGTGTTCAAGACACCACTTCGCGACGTCTTGCGCGACAGTCGATGAATCATGGTTGTAAACGTCGGCGATGTCTTCGACCCCGTATGGTGGGTCAAGAAAGACGCCGGCGACGCCGCTACCACGAACGCTCAAAGTGTGTGTCGTAGCCTTCGTCACGCATCGCGACCAGTCGCCGTTTAAGATGCGAACATGCCGCAAGCGCGCGGCGAGCGTTCGCATCCATTGAAGCAACTTCGGCATGGTCATCGGATGAGGTTCGCCGACGCCCGGCTCGCGAAGGTTGCCATGGTTGACGCCCCGACCGCTATTCGCCGCGAATGGTTTTTGACGACTGACCCCTCGACCCGTCTTCGGTTGTTTTACGAAGCGCCCGTCGGCGTCGGCGACCCATGGCCCGACCCCGCTACACCATCCCGACCCGACCCAACAACACAATCCCCAAACCCAATAGCCGGCGATCTTCGCGTCGTAGAAGTCGGCGTCGCCGCACAACCTCAACAACATTTCGTCGCTTCGCCATTTCAGGATCGCAAGGTGTCGAGCGTGCTGGTCGGCTTCGGCGACGGGCCATGATGCGAAGTGCGCGACGGCTTCGGGTTCAGCCTGAACGGCGCGCCAGAAATTGACTAACAAGCCGTCCAGGTCGTTGACGGTTTCAGAGTAGTACGCGCGGTTCGCGAGATGAGGTCGTCGAAGCAAGACGGCGAGCGACCCGGCGAAGGGCTCGACGTAGTGTTCGACGTCGCCCAGCGCCGACCAGACCGCCGACGCGGCGCGCGACTTGCCGCCGAAGTATGGAAAGGGCGCTTTGATGCTAAAGTCTGTCATCGTTTGTCCTTAGTCGTTGATGTGAGTTCGCGATGACGGATCGCCGCGTCGAGTTCGATCGTCGCCGCGCCGAGCTTGCGAAGCATCGCCATTGACAGATAAGCGGCTTCGCGCGCGTCGGCGAGCTGGGCGGGTGTCGTCGCGCCCTTCGCCCAAAGCCGATCAACGGCGTTGATTCGTCGTCGAGCGGCGGCGACCTCGACCATGAAGGCGAGGCGAAGATCTTCGGTCGTCGGCGGCTTGCTCATTTCGACTCCTCTTCGGCGCGGTCGGCGGCATCGGCGAGGACCTTCGCGAGCTGGCGCGCTTGCGCTGGCGTCAATAGCGCGACGGCGTTGATGAGCACGCGCGCGAGGTCGTCTTCGGTCGATATGCCGACCGATGCGAAGCCGGCGTCGAGCCCGGCTTGATTCCACACCAGACCGTCGGGGCCGATGACGACTCGACCGTGTTCGTTTGTCCATTTCTTCACGGCGCGGCCTCCAATGCTTTGACGAGTGCTTCAGCCTCAGTGTCGAAGGCCGGCAGGACGATAGCCGCCAGCCCCTCAGAGCCGTATCGAGCGCCGACCCCCCATTTGTCGCCAACTTGCATAGTGCTAACAACTGAGTCGTCGCCCCGATGTGGCTCCCACGCCTCCCTCACAAGGGCAAGCAAACACCCCAGCGTGGCGGGATCGGTGAGATCTGGCAGGAATGGATAAGCGCTATCAGCGTCAGGAAAGCCGCCCATGATGCCGCAATCGTGGAGAGTCACCACGGCGTTTCCGTCGGCGTCTGGCAACACGATATAGGATTCGGACTGCTCTCCGCTCTCGTCGACAAGTACGCGAATACCGCTCATCCACCGGTGTGTGCATCTCATCCCCGGCAACCATCGCCAGTGCTTACAGGCGACGGCCCTCTCTGCTAGTTCTTTCATTGGTACATGTCTCCTAGGTCTTCAAAGCGCGTTTGACTTCCGATCCATCGGGCGCGCGCGCGACCAGGTCGCCCGTGTCGGTTCTTTAAAACGATGACTTCGGCGAGGTCGTCTTCGGCTTCGGCGTCGTAGTAGCCTTCGCGATACAGCCCGAAGACGACGTCGGCGTCTTGTTCGATGTCGCCGCTTTCCTTCATATCCGACAAGACCGGGCGCTTATCGGTCCTCTTTTCGCAATCGCGATTGAGTTGGCATAGCAACAACACCGGGCAATTGTGATTTTTCGCAATGGCCTTGCACGCCCAACTACCAGCGCCGACCCGTTCGGCGCGGTTCGCCGTGCCGACGTCGGGCGACGCGAGGCGTTGAAGGTAGTCAACGGCGACCAGCGCCGGCGCGCCGTGTTTGCGGCTGAACGCGCGAACGCGCGCCCGGAGCTCGGCCGGCGTTACGTTCGAGGCGTCGTCGATGTAAATGGGAAGACCCTTCATTCGGATCAACGCTTGTTGAAGGGCCGCAAAGCCGCGCTGGTCGAGCGTCCAAGACTCGCGCACTTTGCCGGCATCGACGCGCGCTTCGAGCGCGAGCGCCCGTTCGCCGAGATCGGTCGAGGTCATTTCGAGGCTGGCGACGTAGACCGGCCCCCGTCGAGCGGCGGCGAGGACCAGTTGAAGCATTAGCGCGGTCTTTCCCATACCGGGCCGCGCCGACAAGATATACAGCCGCGTCGCCTCTAAGCCGCCGATGAGCGCGTCAACTTCCCGAAGCCCCGTCGGGATACCTTCGGCGGCTTCGAGCAAGCTTCGGCGTTGAATGCGCTCGAAGACGTCGCGCAAGACCGATTTGAAGTCTTGTTCGCTTCGGCGCGGCGGCGTCGCCTCTTCGAGCGCGGCTGATAGCTTTTCGCCCAGCGTCGCCGGGTCCGCGCCGGGCGTCGCGCAACCTTGCGCGAGGTCGAGCGCGGCTAAGTGCAGCTCGCGAAGCCGCCGCTTCGTCTTAATGACGCCGGCATGATACGCGGCATGGGTCGGCATCGCGCCGGCGAGCGACGACCAGCTCGCGAGGTCGCGTAGCCATTCGGGCCGCGTCGGGCCGGTCGCGCTCATTTCTTGCCAGAGTGTGACCTCATCGACGGGCGTATCGCTTGCCCGAAGGGCGACCAGCGCCGTCCAGGCCCGACGGTGAAAGTGTACGGCGAAGTCGTGCGCGACCAGCCCTTCGGCGACCATAGCGTCTATCTGGTCGGGGTCGGCGAGCATAGCGCCCAAAAACGCCGCTTCGGCGTCGGGCGCGGCGATCTTGTGTAGGTCTGTCATTGTTTGTCCTTTGATTTGAGCTAGATTTTAACTTCGGCGCTTCGCGCCATTTCGATCAGCAAATTGCGAAACGGTTCGGGCGTCGCGAGGTTTTCGGCGCTCGAAAGCCTCTTCATAGGCTTTATGCCTTGCGCTCGAGCTGAAGCCCGATCCGATGAGGTCGCGAACCCTTCGTCGAGCCGAATTTTACCAGCCGCCGCGCCCCAAATAAGCGACGGCAACTTGCAACCGACCGCGTATAACCATGTCGCCTTGCGCGCTTTGTGCCCGTAGTGACCTTGTTCGACGCAACAAGTCCAGCCGTCGAAGAGGGGCCAGTCGGCGCGAATCCAGCCGCCCGACTTCGGCGGCTTCGTCAAACCAAAGTGCGGCCATGCGTGCGACCCTTCGGGGTGTTCGATGACGCCGCCGAAGCGGCGAACCTTCGCCAGCGCATCGGCGAATAAACCCCCGTCCATACCTGGGCGCTCATAGCGAACACTTATCGACGGTCCACCGAACCAATATCGGCCCCAACGCTTGCAAGGCGGATGAGCGACGACCGGATGAGGACCGTCGTATGTTCGAGCGTCGCGCCGTTCGTCGTAGGGCTCGACGCCGTCTAAGCCGAAGTAACAGCCGTCAGTCTCGACGTATAGCGCGGCGATTGTTCGTTGTGTCATGGTTTGTCCTTTAATGCGTCGGCGAGCTGGTCGAGCCCAGCGGCGGCGGTTGACCGGCGCGCGAGGCGCTGGTCGGGCGTTTCAACAAGCGGCGGCGCGATGACCGGCGGTCGAAGGTCGGGTCGTCGAAGGTCGGGCGGCGCGGTCGATGACGCCGGGCGAAGGGCGCTTAAGACTTGCTCTTGCGACCAGGCCGTCGGGGCCGGCTTGCCGATCGTCGCTTTGAGCCCGGCGAAGAACATCGCGCGCGGCGACTTCGCGACGCCAGCGGCGACCGCGCCGGCAACCTCGCCCAGCGTCGCCGATAGATGAGCCTCTGTGACCTTCGGTCGCCAGCGGCGAAGCTCGTCGAGCGACGGCAACGGCCCGACGCCGACGACTTGATCCCAAACGCTAGCCCATCGGGCGAGCCGATCGCGCGCGCTGGTCTTTGTATCTTCGTAGTTCGTAGATACTAGATCTCTTATTGTCTCTTCGGGGGGTCTTTCGATGGTAGGGTGTCTACCATCAATAGACCCCTGGTCTTTCGATGGTAGGGTCTTTCGATGGTAGGGTCTTTCGATGGTAGGGTCGAGCGTATAGATCGAAGGCTTGCCCGGTCGAAGGGTTCGACGCAACCAACGCCCTTCGAGGCGCTTCAAGATGCGTCGAACACTCTTCGCGTTCATCCGGCAACCGCGCGCGATCGTCTCGACGCTGGGCGCGACGTTCGGTAGATAGGTCGTGAGGACGAACAAGACGGCGACCTCGCCGGCGTTCAAGTCGTCGTCGTCCCTAATCGCGCGCTGTAGCTCGAAGGTATTCAAGACCCGACCTCGCGAAAGTAAGCGTGGATCTCATCGTCGAGCATCGCGACGGCTTCGGGCTTGACGTAGAAGTTGACGTCGCGCTCTTCGCCGTCAACCCAACGCTTACAGGTTTGAGGTTCGGCGTTGAAGGCGCGACGATAGCGCGCGGCGACGCGGCGACCAATGGTCTTGACGACGTCGAGCGAGTATCGGTATCCCAGCTCAACCAGCCGGTTCCCAACGCCGTAACCCGTCGCGCCGACCGAAGGGGTCGAGGACAACGCGATGCCGGCATGCCGCGCGATAATGTTCCGGGTCGCGTCGCGCAACATGAGCTTGTCGCGCGCTTCAAGACCGCCCAGCGCCGACAAGATCTCCATACCCGACCGAATGAGCGCCATAGGGTCGGCGACCGGCGTCGAGGTCGCTTGCACGGGCGCGGCTTCGGGTTCGTCGAAGAGGACCTCGACGTCCAGGTCGTCGGGCGCTGGCGCTGGCGCTGGCGTCGTCGAAGAGGTCGTCGTCGAAGAGGTCGTCGTCGTCGAAGAGGTCCTCGACCCGGTCTTCGCTTCGAGGCGCGGCCCGATGTCGATAAGGTCGCCCTGAAGCGGCTTCGGGTCGAGCGACGCGGCGAGCTGGTCGAAGGCGCGATCAATGCGTCGCGCGTAGTTCGACGCCCACTTCGCGGCGAAGGCGCGGCGGCTGTCGAGCGCGAAGCGCGCCGGAACAAGCGGGACCGCGCGGTAAACGCGCGCCATAGTCGCCGGGTTGTACGACTTGATCGCCGCCGCCGATGCGTAATCGACTTCGGTCTTTTCGAGCCCGAAGCGATCCAAGGTGCGAAGCGACGACGACTTCGGAGAGTAGCCGATTTCGATTTGCAGCTCGCCGGCATGAATGTATTCGACGCCGTCGTCGAAGATATAAAGGCTCATCGTCGAGCCGACGATCGGGCGAATGGTTGTCAGTTTCATTGTTTGTCCTCTTAAGGTTTGCGGTTGATGGTATCGGTCGAGGTCTTCGTCGATGCGACTAGACCTCTTCGGCGGCGAGCTGGTCTTCGGTCGCTTCAATGTCGCGAACCCACTGCGCGGCGGCGGCGGCCCCTTCGCCCTTCGGGTCGAGCAACGCGCGAAGGGGAACCCCCATCGCGAGCGACACGAAGCGCGCCCGGATCGCCGGCCATGCTTGCCGGCCCGAAAGATAGTTGTAAATGGTGGTTTCGGTCGCGCCCAGCGCGGCGGCGAGGTCGGCGACCTTCAACCCGTGCAAGGTCAACCATGCCCGGATTTGCCGCGCGTTGCGTTCGGTCAAGTCGATACGTTCAGCCATTTCTAGCGCCCTCCATATAGCGCAATCCAATAAATAGACCCTTGCCGATTCATATGCAAGGGCTTTCCCTTAAATTATTTTGAGAAAGTTATTGACCCGAACGGCGTACGACCTTATAAATAGAGCATGGACGCGGCGCTAGGCCGCAAGCAAAGGACAAACCATGAACGTTCCAAAAGCAATTCAAACCGCGATCAACCTCCTCGACCGAATCATCGCCGGCCTCTGGCAAGGCAACAAGCCGACGTTCGACGACGTCGGGCGCATCAATTCGTTGTTGCCCGGTCGAGGCTTCGCGAAGGTCTCGTTTTGCGGCACGGTCGCCGAGCTGACCCTTGACGAACGCATCATGTTCGCCTCGAACGGGTCGGTCGCGACGTTCAGCCCAGAGCGCGGCTGGCACGACATCACCTACGACTGGCATCCCGACGCGACCGACATGATCTTCGACTTCGTCGAAAAGCACGGGATGAAACTTCGCGCCGATGTCGAAGAGGTCGCCGAAGAGGTCTTCCCGTTCGTCGAAATGCCGGCGGCGGTCGAGGCAATGATCGCCGACGTCGCGCCCGTCTTCGAACAAGACGGCTTGCCGGGCGTCTTCGTCA
>Ga0208898_1002481_pt1 | contig 11306 bp, 13 predicted proteins | sample VirMetDEL_Mar_4_FD_184513 | JGI IMG/M metagenome (GOLD analysis project Ga0208898, IMG submission 184513) | Aqueous microbial communities from the Delaware River and Bay under freshwater to marine salinity gradient to study organic matter... | ecosystem: Environmental > Aquatic > Marine >...
ACCCAAAGCACTTTGTCTAGCAGATATATCAAAGTCACCTGATTGAATGTAAGCATCAATTGATGTTGTACCAGAACTATTGACTTGATCGGTTCCGGTTTCATGAGCATAGTAAGTTGATGCACCATAAGTTGCTGTAATACCTTGAATTGGAAAATTAGGTAAAGAAGTCGAATCGTATTCGGTTGCATATGGTAAATCAAATACACCTGTGTCAATATAAGATGTTCTAGCTAATGATGATGTTGTCCAACAGTTTTCTCCGTAGTTATAAGTAACACATCTATTAACTTGTTGTGAATCAGATGTTGCATAAAACCAATTTATTTCATTATATAAAGTATTGTGTTCTGCATATACTAACACACTAGAGTTATAGTTTATACCTAGATTATCTCCTGTAGTTGTAAATACAAAGTCTTCAACTAAACAAGGAATGGTTTTTACAGTACCATCAAACATAAAAAATCCACCTTCACCTGACATCCAAAACACAATACCATTAGAATAACTTAATGCGTTTTGCCCAATCAATCCACAGTTAGTACCTACTTGTCTAACACTAAATGTAAATGGTGGTCCAACAAATTGAATGACATATGCAGAACTATCTGTTAAAACTAATGTGTAGTCTTTACCAGACACTGCTCCTACAATTTCGTTTCCTTTATCAAGTCTAAAAGTTCCTGCAGTATTAGTCGCCGTTGGAGTATAGGTATTAAAATCTTCTTGATTTGAAAATCGTATAAACATTGGATCTTGAGTTGTTGCATCTCCAATAGTTGTTTCTGTTCCAAAATGAAATACATGTCGATCTCTATCAGATACTTGTGTTAATCTTGATGCAGTTGGTGCACCAGTCATAACAGTTGCTCTATTTGATCTTGCATTTACTGCTCCTGCATTCCAAGTAAATGTTTTACCATTATGAATGGTTGCAATTAATATTTGACCAAAATTATCTAAGGACCATAGACCTGGATCTAAGGTTACATTAGTAGTTGTACTTTCAGTGCCCCATGTGCTTGAACCCCATGTATCTGTGCCCCAACCATAACCTGCAGTTTGAAACGTTGGACCAACTATTTCATATGGATCAATTTGTGCTGAACCAGTTCCAGATGTAGTTCCCGCTGAGTTAGTTGGCATAATAATTTCAAAACTATTTGATCCTAAATTAGATGCTTGTACTTCAAATGTATTTTCCGTAAAATCAGTTATTGCATAACCCGAACCTGTTGGAACAGTAACGGATGAAAATGTTATATATCTTCCAGCCAATAATCCATGACTAGTTTTATTGACTGTAACAGTAGCAGAACCTGTCGATGCATCGAAGGTTGCTCCAGTAAGAACATCATTATCTATGGGAGAAATGTCATAAAATTGACTATCATAATATAAAAACAAACCTTGCGAAGTTCCTATCGCTGCATACTTCTCACCATTTAATGATGTCCATGAATGTTGTGCACGAGCTACACCCGGCAGTGTTTTTTGTGAAGATGTAAGTTGATTCCAACCTCCTATTTTTTCAGGAAGTCCGTATCTAAATCTAACAAAATCACCATCGACCCATTGAGACTCGGCTCCGGAATCCGTGACCATTTTGTTAAAACCAGGCTTGAAATTTAATTTTTGTAGCATAGCTTATGTATTATATAGGCTTTTTATGTTTTTAACAGTATTATTTATATGTAGTTAAAATTTAACACTAATCTATATTTTTTGTCAGTACAAGTAGTCCCTCTATGCTCTATATTTGAGTTAAACTCTACAAATCTATTAGCAAGACTTTTGACCTTTTTCTTAGGCTTTTTAAACTCTGTATATCCATTACAAGTATTAAGATAAAATATACCTGTTTTACACTCTTCTCGTAAATCTGTATGCCATCTATGAACAATTTTTTTATTAGTTCTAGGTTGTAAATTAATTTTAATTCTTAAAATTTTTTTAACTTTAATTTTTACTAATAAAGGAATTAATAAATTAAAATGTGGAGAATTAATTTGTATACCATCATGAAATACATGATTAAATTGAAATTTATTTTTTTCGTAGTCATCAACTACTCCATTCATTAGATACCAAGAAAAATTATTGTTAGGTTTATTAATAATTGTATTATATAAACCATCAAAATCAAATTTATCTAAGTAATTATCATATACTATCACAGAAAATTAAACCAACCAGTTATGATGTACTTTGTATTTTTAGATATAAGTCCTCTATGCCTGTGAGTAAAATCAGCTGGCCAAATATATGTATTACCTTGAATAGGTTTACTTTTATATTTTTGAAATTTCCATTCTGTTTCTCCCCCATCTTCGACATCATTTAAATACGTCATAAAAGCTAAAAGTCTTTTTAAATACATATCACCTTCTCCTCTTTCAGTGTGCCAACCACCATACGCTTGACCTGGATTATATTTTTGTATTTTAATATTAGTATCTAATTGCCAGTATCCAGTTATCTTATCTAAATCATATTTGTCTTTATAATTTTTAATCGGATCCTGTATTTGATATAAATACTCCATCATTAAAGGTTCATCTAAAGTTCTAAAAACTTGAAACATATCTACATACTCATTTTTTAAATGCTCTATGTCTTTGCTATTTTCAAAATGAGAAATTATTCTATTACATAATTGATTATTTATTTTATATTCTTCTATAAAATTATTCATTTTATTCTATGCTCAAATGGTCTGTTTGCTTTAGCTTCACTATTAAAAACAATTACTGTTTTTCTTTTATCAGAAACATTAGGTGGTGATCTATGCCAAACATATGCAGGCATTGCTAATAAATCACCTTCTTTGACTTTCATATTAGTTACTTTATCTTTTATTGGATCATATATTTGTGTTTCACTTCCTTTAGGTAATTCAATGTAAAGTATGTTTGACATGTGTGTTTCTGGATGTATGTGCCATTCATGATACTTACTTTTATAGTATTGTTGAAACCAAACATTATCTATTTTAAATTGACCGTAAGATAATTTTTCTGTTATTTGTTTATATACAGGAACAACTACTTTTAAAAGATAATCCATGTAAATTCTTTTAGTTTCTCTCGGTACTCTCCAATCTGTTTTACTAATATCTTGTGAATCAATATTTAATGGATAGCCTTCGGATTTATCTAATAAATCTAAAAAAATTTTTTTATGTTTTTTAAAATTACTTATTTTTGCTAAAGCATAATATTGTTGCACTGGTTCTATTTTTATCATTTTAAATTAAAAGCTATTGTTATTCTTTCTTGATTATTAAAATTAGGCCCAACATAATGTTGGGCCCATGGGGGAAATAAAAATAAATAATTTTCTTTTACTTGAAAAACAAATTCTTCAGAATTATAACAATTAGCTGCGTCTTTAGCTTTATGTGGTATATAAGATTCTATATTTTGTAAATTTCTAAAATTTAAATTTCCACAATCTTTTGGTGTTGATACATAAAATACTCCAGATACATAACTCCATGGATGGGTATGAATTCTATTAAAATCTTTGTAATAATTAATATTACCCCACATGTTAGACATTTTTAATTTATCTTTAACTCTTAAAATTTGGTTAGCATATTCATTAGCATATTTTTCAATTTCTTTTACCAAGGGTTTAAATTCTTTTATTTTTCTAAAGGCAATATTAGGTGTTTGATATCCACCTACATTACTTTTTATTTCTGAAGGATATTTATTTTCAATATCTTTTATGACTTTTTTAATTGTGTCTAAGTCTTGATTAAGTAAGATTCTATTTATAGGTGTTATAAATATGTCATGTATTTCATTCATGTTCTACATACCAGTTAAAATTAAGTTCTTTAAATATTTCTTCCATGTCAATATGCTCTAATTCATTATTGTTTAAATATTCTAAAAGTTCTTCAGCATCTACTATTATCCATTGTTTTTTAGCTTCGAATGCAAATTTATCTGCTTTAGTAAAAAATGAAAAAACTCTTATTAAACCTTCCTCGTGCCTAATCATTGATCGTACATCAAATTTTAATAATTGATTTGTTCTAGATTTGAAAATACCTTGCACATTCCAGAACTCTTCTTTCTTTTGTTTTTCAGATGCATAGGTCATATGATCTAAATGTTTGTTAAACCTTTCTATTAATTTTATCATTAGGTATTCCTACATGAGGTCTTCCATCATAAATATTTTCTAAAGCTCCTTTAGTTTTAGTATTTGTATAATGTAAAAACACTTGAGCTGATTCTGCACCACTAAAAGGATCTCTCCAATGTTCAAGTATATTTCCTTTATAAACTAACATGTCTCCTACATTTAAATCTATTTTTTTACCAGCTCTACCTTTTTTACCTGAAGGCTCTAAAAATATTGGCCATTTATCCCCTCCTAAAAATAATGTTGTAGATATTTCACAACTAAATCTATCTTTATGTCTATGAAGTTCGTCACCTGTTTTATATAATCTAGCATAACTATAATTGGGGTATAAACTTAACCCTGTCACTTCTTGCATTGTATTTTGTAGTTTTATTAAAAGAGTATCAAATGCAACATCACCATAAATTGAAAATGTATTAGGTATTTGTGGATCATTATAAGTACCAAACATTTTTTCTTCAGGTTTAATTATTCTATGATTAAAGTATGCATTGGTAGCCAATCTTCTTATTTTAAAATAATTATATAAAAAAGTAGCTAGCTCTTTAGAAACTGCTTCTTCAATCACAGTATAATTTTCGTCTTGAAAAATCATTTAAAAGGATTCCCTAAATTCCACATAACTAATGAGGCTCTTGTTCCTTTTGTTACAGGAGTTACCCTATGCCAAATAAAAGATGGGAATATAATAATAGATCCTTTAGGTAAAATCTCTTTACACTTAACTAACTCTTTTTTATGTTTAGGATTTTTAACATTATAGAATTCTAATTCTCCACCACTATATTCTTTAGGATCAGTTAAGTTACATGTTACAGATAATTTTCTTATTTTACCTGCAAGGTTGCCTCTATCTTTTTCATAAGGTACTGGCCAATTATCTTGATGCCAGTCATAATGTTGGTTCTTTCTATAAATTGTATATTGAGCAGGTTCAGTCCAATCCCATTGAAAATTCCAACCTGCTTCTTTATTAGCTTTTTGTACATAAGGATGTATGGTATCGTATATCCACTCTTGATCTAACCAAGTTATATTTGAATCTCTTAGTTTTTTAAAATGAGTTAAGTCTTTAGTTGTGGGTTTTCTTCCAGCTTTTTTCATTACCTCTTCACCACCAATTAAACCTTTATGTTCTTCAGTTGCTCTAGAAAGTTCTTTGCATCTGTTTATAAAATCATCAGATAACGCAGCTGTAAAATAATAATAAAGATAATTTAAATTCATTAGTATCGTCTATAATGAACCACTAAATAAATTAAGTCTTTGTCTGTTTCGTTTTTATGTACGAAAAAAGGTAAACTACTATTCAATATAAAATAACTATGTTCTTTAACAGCTTGAGTCCACCATCGACTTTTATCAATATTGTCATCATACTCTACTGTAATTACTCCATCACCTTGTAAAAATAATATACTTGTAAACTCAGGTGATCTATGAATATTATTAGGATTTATATGACTTCTTTTATAAGAATTTTCACCTGGTTTTAAAATTTGACCATACCAGTCTTCAGCTGTTAAACACATCATATCATGTATTTTGTATTTATCTCTTATGTATTCATTATACCAAATAATGTTTTTATCATTGGGAACTCTGATATGTCTGAATAGACCATATAAATCTTTTAATTTAGAAACTTCTTCATTATCAATAATTAAATTTTTTATTTTATCAAAATCAATTTTTTGATAATCATTTATTTCTCCCCAACATACTTCTTGTTCAGTTAAGATTTTTCTTTTCATAATTTCTATATATCTTTTATTAAACTACATATACACTTTTTAAGAAAAAAGTCTAGCTTAAGTAATAGGATTCCAAGTAGAATTATCTGGATTCCAATAATCTACTGCTACACCTTGTATATCATTTCTAATCCATCTAACATTTGTTTCATCCCAATTCACACTTTTATCAGCATCATCATTTGTTGGTTCCGCAACTGGAGCTATCCATTTTGCGTTTGTTACATCTTTTGTCCAAGATGGAAAAGTTTTTTCAGGAAAAAACATATCATTTGCTTCATCATAAGTTCCACCTATACTTGCATGATTTCCTCTAAAAGGAGTTCCTCCTAGTATATGTGTATTATTAATCGTATTGTAAGATGTTTGTTTCCATTTAGAATAACCTGTAATTGCTGTTTGATGAGCAATACCAGTTGCTTCGTCTTCAACTCCGTTTAATAAACAATCTTCATTATTAACATGTTCAATGTTAATCACTATATTATTTTCATCTAATTTTGCAAAATGTGCCATAATTTTTATGTGAACTCGTATCGTATCACTACAATACCAGATCCTCCTCCACCTGAATTTGGTGAACTAAAATTAGAGCCTCCAGCTCCTCCTCCGCCACCACCTGTATTTGCTGTCCCTGCGTTCGGACCACCTTCAGCGAAACCTTGTCCTCCACCACCTTGTCCACCTGTACCTCCAGGTGATTGTGGTGCATTTCTTGGATCTCCGCCGCCACCGCCACCACCGGCGTAACGACCATCTTGACCTGAAGATGAACCTGTTGCAAATGCTGGAGCAGGGCCACCTAATCCACCATCTTGAATTGTTGTTGCTGAAGTTTGGTCAGGAGAAGCAGCTCCGCCACCGCCGCCACCGCCACAAGTGACAGGGACACCTAATCTTACTCCACCATCGTCAGCTCCTGGAAAACCTTGTACAGGAGAGACAGGTGGAACATTTCCAGATCCAGCTCTACCGTTGTAGCCTCCGCCACCGCCGCCGGATGCTCCTGGATTTCCATCTCTAGGATTAGGTCCTTCACATCCGCCACCGCCACCGCCTGATGACGTATAACCTAAAGCGGCTGATGATCCACCTGATTGACCTTTTTGTCTATCCGAAGAACTACCTGCTCCTGATCCAATTGTAACTGGATATCCTGTTGTTGTAACAGGGATAGTATCTATTTGTCTAAAACCACCTGCTCCACCGCCGCCTGCTCCATCATTTCCACCACGGCCTCCGCCGCCTCCTCCACCACCGACAACTAAAACGTCAACATGGTTTTGGCCTGGTGTACCTAAAGCAGATACTGTAAATGTGCCTGGGCCTGTAAATTTATGATATTTAAATCCTGAAGCTGTACTAGTAGTTCCACCAGTAGCAGTGATGTAAGATATTTTTGTTGATCCTCTGAATTCACCAATAGATATTTGACCTGAACTTGGAATAGGTCCATTAGGTGCTGGAGAACCTGCAGGTACTAAAGGACCTCCTGAATAATACTCTGATAATGAAATTGGATTAGATCCACCAAACTCTGTTTGAATATCATCTAATGAAGTATTGGTACTAGGAACAGGCATTTATTTTTTCTCCTCACTTAATTTTTCTACTTTATCTGTTAATACTTTAACTGCTTCAATAAGTAAACAAGTAAGTCTATCATATTTTACAGCTTTTATACCGTCGGGTCTTTGTGCAACAGCTTCAGGTAATACTTTTTCTACCTCTTGAGCAATTACACCCACATCTTTTTTTCTAACAAAGTAGCCATCTTCACCACCTCTTTTATTAATGTATTCTTTTTTCCAATCAAATAAAACACCGTTTAATTTTTTTAATGATTCTATTGGATCAGGAATATTTGTAATATTTTCTTTAAGTGCAACATCAGAAGAATAAAAAGCTGTTACATCATTAGTTGCTCTGATTTCACCTGTTGTACCGGATGCAGGTGTGCCTACACCTAATGAATCTAATTGACCATCATTAAATTGAACATTTGAAGCTGTACCTAATCCCATAGATGTTCTTGCAGTCGCTCCAGATTCAGCTACAAAATTAGTACCATCTCCAACAATAAAGTTGCCATCAGTATTTGCTACGTCAGCTAAGTCTTGTAAATTTTGTGTATTATTTATTACTTCAACAACATTAGTTCCGTCAGAATATAGTATTGCTCTAGTTTTTTCATCTGTTCCAAAAGTAAAACCTGTACCAGAAGATGTTTTAAATGTTACTGTGTGCGCTCCAGTTGTTGCGTTTTCTACAATATATGTTTTTTCAATTCCATCTGGAATTACTACATTTTTATTTCCAGTGATAACTCCAGTTAATTTTAATACTTGATTTTTACCATTAGATAAACCACCATTTGAAAATGTTAAAGTTGCTGCTGCAGTGATTCCAACTGCATCATAACCACCTATTGCTTGTTCTAATATAAGTAAATTTGTATTAGTAAATTGACCCCAAGTTCCTGAATTTTCTCCAGTAGCTTGAACTGTTAATTTTAAACTCGCTGATGTAGTATTAGCCATATTTTAGATTCCTTAAATTATAATATAATATTTCATTTACGCAGCAGTGTCAACTTCTGTCCAAGTGCTAGAAGAGCCTTGGTTTACTTCTGTCCAAGTTGATGTGGATCCGGTATCTACTTCAGTCCAGACTATGGTTTTTTCGTCTCCTAAAGCCATTGTCATGGCTATACCGGTTGGTCTAGCAACAGAATCTGTTGCATCTGCTTGACCTTCTTGCATGGTCATTTCTTGACCAGTTACATCAATAAAGCTAACTGCATCTAAAACAGCTGTGCCAAGAGCTGTTGTCATAGGTAAAGCTGTTGCAGTGACATTAGCATCTCCAGTAACTGTTGGAGCATTTTCTTGTATTGTTAAATCAAAACCAGTAACTGAAACATCTACGCCAGCGGAAGCAACAACACTTCCTTGAGCTATAGATAATAGTTCTCCAGTTAAAGATACTTCAGTAGTTGCAGCTGCAGCTAACGTTCCATCATTAGATGTAAGAACTAAAGCTTCTGCATTTAGAGCATTGATCATATCAGTTGATCCATCGGCTCCATCAAAATGTAAAAGAGCTATTGTATCTGAATCAACAGAAAACTCGCTTGTAGGTTCTGTAAAACTTGAGCCTCCGTATCTTGCAATATCTGAAACTCTTACTTCATCTATGTAACCATCAAAATCACCAAAGCCATTTTTTCCAATACTAAATAAACCATTATCTTGTTTATTACCTGTAGAAACTGTATCTTCTAAAGTTCCATTTTTATATATTCTGTGAGTGTTGCCTTGTCTTTCATAAGACAACATAGTCCAAACACCAGCAGATACTGTAACTGAAGTAGTAATAATTGTTGATGGGTTTACAGTCCAATAAACTTGGTTACCTAATAAATATGATTGTTCTGTTGTGCTTGTTCCTGATTGCCAAATGCCTTTATAACCTGTAACGTTGTCAGGTCTAATCCATAAATCAACTGTAAAATCTGTAGAACTTAGATTTATATTACTTGTTGAGTCTACAAAATCATCAGTACCATCTAACTCTAAAGAAGAGGCACCAAATTTTGCTTGATCAGTTGAAAGTGCAGCATTACCTGAAGCTAAAAATTCAGGGCCCGTTCTATTGAAAAGTTGTACATCTGCGTTTGCAGTAATTGAAACAGAACCTAGACTAGAAGTTATTTCTTGACCAGTAACGATTGCATCAGGTGAAGGATCCACTGTTCCTTCTTCTGCAGTCATTGCTTCACCTGTTACATCCGTATTAGCATCTGCTGTTACAGTTAAACTTCCTATTCCTGCTGTTAATAATTCACCTGTTACATCTATCTCAGTACCTGCAGTAGCTGTTCCAAGTCCTAGTGCTGCAGACATTCCAATACCAGTAACTTCTGCGTCAGGAGAAGGGTCTACTGTTCCTTCTTCTGCAGTCATTGCTTCACCGGTAACTGAAGCAAATGTATTTGCGTCTAAAGTTAAAGTTCCTTCTGTTGCAGTTAAAGCTTGACCTGTTATAGAAATATTTGCATCTGCAGTAACAGTTGCACTGTTTTCCTGCATAGTTAATTCTTGACCAGAAAGTAAAACTTCACTTGTACCTACGGCTGCAACATTACCCAATGACATAGGTAGTTCAGTTCCTACTAAAATTCCACCAACAGTAGTTTCTATTTGAACAGGAATATTAAATGTAGCTGGACTTAGTGTAGCAAAAGGTGCTTCACCAAAAGCGGTTAATGTATCATGTGTAGGATTATTTACATTCGTAGTTAATTCAAAACCAGTTACAGGAACATCTGCATCTGCTGAAGATTCTGTGACATCTCCTAAAGATCCGGATAAAGTTTCTCCGGTAACAGGAACAAAGGCACCAGAGACAGATGTAATAGTTCCTTCTGTAGAAGTTAGTTCTTGACCTGTAACAGGTACGTTTGCATCGATTGTAATTGCAGGAGTATTTTCCTGCATAGTCATTTCTATACCAGATGCATATATAATTACATCTGAGTCTTCTGTGCTGAAAGCAGCTTCTGAATATGCAGTAACTCCTAGGGCCATAAACTAGGCTCCTGTTTTTTGTTCTTCTTTTTCTTCTGTAGGTAATTCTTTTCTAAGTAGTTCAGAATAATGTTTTTGTAACACTTCTAAGTCAGTGAACTGAATAGTTAATTCATTCTTTTTTATAGCTATGTTTTGAAGTTTGTTTAAAAATACTTTACCTTGATCAGATAATTTTTCGCTATCATATTCTTTTTTATCAAAATTAAAGTTCATTATTTTTTTAATTCCTCTATTTCTTTTTTAAGTTCTTTTACGGATTCAATTAATACTGCACAAAGTCTTTCATATCGAACTGCTTTAGATCCATCTTCCCTTGTTGCTACAAGTTCAGGTAAAACTGCTTCTACGTCTTGTGCAATTACCCCAACTTCTTTTTCATCTTTTAGATGTGTATTTTTTTCTAAAGCTTCTTTTGTCCAGTTATAATAAACACCATTTAATTTAGAAACTTTGTCCAAAGAATTATCAATGTTTACAATATTTTGTTTTAAATTTTTATCAGAAGTAAAGAAAGCTGTAACATCACCAGTTGCTGTAATAGCACCAGTTACTGCTAAAGTAGATCCATCAAATGTCATGTTTGCTTCTGCATTCATAGCATCTGTGCCTGTTGCAGTTAGAACTCTATTGTTAGCACCATTTGACATGAAGTCTGATACATCAACAGCAACTGCATCAGCAGTGACATCAATTCCTGTACCAGCTCCGACAGCTAATGATCCAGATGTTGTGACAGATCCTGTTAATCCATTTCCACCAGAAACAGAAGTTACAGTTCCAGTGTTTGTTGTAAATC
>Ga0208898_1002482_pt1 | contig 11300 bp, 14 predicted proteins | sample VirMetDEL_Mar_4_FD_184513 | JGI IMG/M metagenome (GOLD analysis project Ga0208898, IMG submission 184513) | Aqueous microbial communities from the Delaware River and Bay under freshwater to marine salinity gradient to study organic matter... | ecosystem: Environmental > Aquatic > Marine >...
CTAGCTTTGACGCTATGACAGAAAAAGAAAAAAAGACCTTAAGGGAAGCTATCCTAATAATGGAACGGCTTTTAGACGAGGGGCAGACCGACCTATTTGGGGGCACATTAAGCACCCTAAGAAAGCCCAAAAGATTCATCAAGCCCACCAAGGAAGAGGTAATGACCTACTTCGTAGAACGAGGCTATACGGCTTGGCGTGGTGCTGAGATGTGGGACTATTACGAATTAACCAATTGGTGTAGCGCAAAAGGGAAGCCCATAGTAAACTGGATGAATAAGGCTCAAAATGTTTGGATGACCCCCGAACACAAGCTAACCAAGAAGACGGGTTTTGATCTATGAACCTAGAAGCCTCTTTAGTTGGGTTACTAATAAACGACCCAGCGGCAATAGATAGCGTCAGAATTGAAGCCGAATGGTTTGAAGACCCTACTTATTTCAAGATTGTCAAGGCTTGTAAAGACACAAGGGCAAAAGGAAGCTATGAGGACTTGGTTACATTGGGTCAGAGATTCCCCGACCAGGTAGCCACCCTAGTAGAACTTTCCAAGAATGCACCGTTTCGGGTCGATGTAATCCCTTACGCTACCCTAGTTCAAGAGGACTTCATTAAAAGGCAAGCCCAAAGGGTAGGACAAGACCTAATTCAGACCCAAGACATAGAGGGGGTTTTTAAGGCTTCTAACGACATTAACCAACTCCTTGAGGGTAGCACACCCCAAACCACTAAGACGCTCTTAGAACTAATGAACGGGGCGTTAGAACGTATAAAAGATACATCTATGGGAGCACCTACGGGGAATAGTGTTCTAGATGGGGTTCTAAATGGCTTGAAAGGTGGGGACTTGAGCGTTTTGGCGGCACGTCCAGCAATGGGTAAGACTGCTTTCGCTATTGAAACTGCCGTAGCTTCGCAGTCAAAGGGCCGTGTTCTGTTCTTCTCTTTAGAGATGCCTAGCGACCAACTGATTAAAAGGCTATGGGCCAACACTAGGGAGGTTGAAATGAAGGAGGTTTTTAGTTCTAGCCCTGACGTTAGCAAGCTTCAGAAGGCAATGATCAAAAGCGAAGGCTATAAAATCGAAGTGCTAGAGGATTACGTTTACGTTGAGGACATAGCTAGTAAGGTAGCCAAAGAAAATAGGAGGGGAGATGTTTCGCTCGTGGTGGTTGATTACTTACAACTAGCCAAGACCCGTCAGAAGACCAGCAATAGAGAAAGGGAGGTAGGGGAAATGTCTTGGGCGTTTAAGATGATTGCTAAAAAGAACAACCTTCCCGTTTTACTCTTATCCCAACTGAGTAGAGCCGTAGAAAGCACAGAAACGAAGGAACCCGATAGCCACCACCTGAGAGATTCAGGGAGTATAGAGCAAGATGCTTCGGTTATTATAATGCTTTATAGGTCAATAGTTTACGGCATTCAAGAAGATGGGGAATACTTCGACCTGATTAAGGTCACCAAGAACAGAAACGGGGAAACTGGACGCATTAAGGGGAGTTATTTCGATGGACGTTACCAAAGCTGGAGTGGAAAAACTTTCAACGAAGGAAAAGACCCACCTTTTTAAGTGGCTATATTTAGGGCATGGAGGTAGAAGACTACTTGGAGGCTATGCGGTTGATCAAACTGATTGACTTGACCCCTGAAGACTACCTAGACCTTTCGGCTAGCCACGTTCTTCTTTACGATGAGTTCATTGAATGGCTAAAGGACTTCATACTTTCCCACGAAACCACTAGCTATCAGCTTCAGATGATTGAAGACCTTATGGAAATTAGGGCGTATGATGCTATATCTGAAATATTCTTACCGAAGGATAACGAGCAGTTAAGTATTTACGACATACTTTGAACAAGTTGAAGGAGATGGGTATTAGCAAGAACACTTTTTGCATTACCGAATATGGGGACATTGTTAGCGTTTATGACGTTGTCAAAGCAATATTAGACTATGAACGAGGAAGAAAAGGCGAGGGAGAACCTAGCTAACACGAAGCAAGGGAAGCACCTGGCTAAAGTTCGGCATAGATTCACCGAAGAGGATCGGAAGAAGTCGGCTAGTAAGCGGCACAAGTCTTCTAAAAGGGAGATAGAGGAAATAAGGCGCATCTTCGCTAAGATGGCTGACGGTGTTCAACCACGAATTCATAAGTTCCTAATTGACACGGCTGAAGGTGTACCCCAAAGGGACGAGGGAGGGAACGTAATTCGGGACGAACGTGGGGCCGTTGTGTGGTCTAACGCTCCTGACCCAGCCCGTGCGGTTGACATTTTCCTAAAAATAAGTAAATTCGTTATTCCTGAACTCAAGGCGGTAAGTGTGGAGGCTCTAGTAAGAGATGAAAGCGGCACGCAAATAACCCTACCCCCTTGGATGATTCAGGAGGCGATAGAAGATGACGAATCCGAACCTTAAATTTCTAAGAGAAAACCACGAGTCTAAAAGGCTTATAAGCCTAAGAGGGGGCACAAGGTCGGGAAAGTCATATAGTGCCGTTCAATTCCTTATTGAACTTTGCTACAAGTACCCCAATGCTGGAATGGTTATTACCATTGCTAGGCAAACATTACCAGCTTTGAAGGCTTCAACCCTTCGGGACTTCGTTGAGATTCTGCAAAGCTTTGAGGCATACGTTGAGGAAGACCATAATAAGACCGAGGGAATCTACAAGCTTCGTGGGAATACCGTTGAATTTATTAGTTTGGATCAACCCCAAAAGCTAAGAGGACGGAAACGGGATGCGCTTTTTTTAGACGAGTGTAATGAAATAACCGCTGAGTCATTTAGGCAACTATCTTACCGAACCACGGGGTTCATTGTGCTTAGTTATAACCCTAGCGATTTAGACGGCTGGTGGTACGAAGTGGAAGCTAGAGAAGATGCGGCTTTAATTGTCACCACCTACAAGGACAACCCACACTTACCCAAATCAATCATTGCCGAAATCGAAAGCCTTAAAACGTCAAGCCCTGAAGATTGGGCGGTGTTTGGGTTAGGTGAACGAGGCAGAGGCAAGAAGGGCAGAATTTACAGAAACTTCACCAAGGTCGAAGAACTAGACTTTTCGGAGTGTTCAGATGTTTGCGTTGGTATCGACTTCGGTTTTAGCCAAGACCCCACGGCAGTCCTAAAGGTCGGTAAGCATAACGATCGGGTCTATGTCGATGAACTCGTGTATGAAACGCATCTTACTAATACTGAGTTAGTTGAGAAGATAAAACACGAATGTGAGGGGTTAAGGGTCATTTGTGATAGTGCAGAACCTAAGAGCATAGCCGAACTAAGACGAGGGGGGCTAAACGCAATAGGAGCGATTAAGGGGCCTGACTCTATTAGAAACGGGATCAAACTACTTCAGTCCAAGGAGGTTCTATATACAAGACGAAGCAAGGACTTAGAGAGGGAACTAGGTTCTTATGTATGGCACTTAGACAAAAACGAACGCCCAACTGAAAAGCCCATCGATTCCTTCAACCACCTTCTTGACGCTCTGAGGTATAGCGTGGGCTTTTTATATAAACGGGGCTAAAGGGCTAAATTACTTTTGTGCTATGGCATTACTCGACTTTCTAAAGTACGACCGAAAAGAGTCTAAGATTCAGGAGCAGTTAAGCAAACTACTCACGGCCCAGCTAACCCACTTGGGGGCTAACTCAGCAATCTGGCAACCGTTCAACTTTGAGAGTTTACTAGAGCAAGCCTATCAGAAGAACCCTGACGTTTACTCCGTTATAAATTTCCTTTCTAAGAAGATGTCTAACGTTCCTTTGTGTGCGTATGACTCCGAGGGGAACAAGATAGAATACGAACCACTAGAGAGGGTCAAAGACCAGCCCAATAGCTACCAAAGTTTTGACGACTTCCTAGCTAATCTCTATTCGAACTACCTTTTAACGGGGAACGGTTATATCTATTGTCAGAAGGGTGAAACCGCAATAACTGAGGGTCGTATTCTGCTCGTGGAAGCTTTGCCTAGCGTATACATAGAAGCCATCTCAGGTAAGAGCGGAAGAGGGGTGGCAGAATACAGATTTACAGAAGGCTATATAAACACGAAGATGGACGCAGAGAATGTGATCCACATCAAAAACGTCCAAATGGCCTTCGGAAGCGGTGAACACCTTTACGGACAAAGCCCTTTACAAGCGGCCTTCAAATCAATTCAGACTTCAAATAGTGGCTATGATTCGCAAAAGGCGTCTATGGATAACCAAGGAGCCGCTGGTATTCTCTATAATAAGGGAATTGATTTCGCTGGTGGTAAGGATGCTTGGACACAAGACGAAATTAACGAGATGCGCCAAAGCATTAAGGAAGTCCGAAAGAACTCAAATTCTAATTCTATTGGTGTTGGTGTCGGTGACCTGGGTTACATTAACTTTGGTATCACTCCCGTGGATATGGGGATAATGGAGGTTCTAGACCTTTCGTTAAGTGACGTTTGCAACGCCTATAATTTGCCCGTTGGTCTGTTCAATAACAACGATTCTAGCACATTCTCGAATCAGGAGCAGTACAGAAAGCAAGCTTACACGGATTCTATCCTTCCTACTCTGAATAAGTTTGAATATTCCTTCAATCGTTTGTTTATGAATGATGAGGGGGTTTATTTCAAGTTTGACACTTCAGAGATTCCCGAACTTCAAGCCGACAAGAAGGATCAAGTTTCTGCCCTTAGTGGTGCGTATTGGATGACCCCGAACGAGAAAAGGGAAATGATGGGGCTTGCCGCTATTGAGGACGCTGATATGAACCAAGTATATGTACCTTCTAGCCTTACGCCAATTGATTTAAGCGGCTTTGAAGGTGAAGAATGAGCCCAGCAGACAAGCGATATTTAGACGTTAACAGACGTAGGGACAAGATTTCTAGGCGTTACGCTCGTGAACTCACGGAAGAAATCTACAAGGCTAACCTAAAGTATATAAAGGGGGCCGACCTAAGTAACCTAGAGAACGTCATTTACCCCATAAACTACCCTTCTACTGATGTAGAGAAGCTAGTTGAAGACCTTTATTTTGATGCTGGCTATTTGTTCTCTGACCAGTTCGTTAAGGACTTTGCACAAGGCAAGTTTAAGAGTGATCTAAGCGAGGGTATCCCAAAGGTGCAATGGAAGACCGAGGCTATTGGGAAATACTTTCGGAGTAACCTAAACCAAATAAAGACCATTAGCCTAACTTCTGAGATTGGGGCGCAAAGGCTACTTAATTCGGTTGTCTACGATGCTATACAAGACGGAAAGGGGATAAGGGCGGTAACCGATGCACTCAAGAACGATAAGTTTCTAAGGAACCTGAAGAGAACTTCACGCTTCCAAGCCGAAAGAATAGCCCGAACTGAAACCCTTTCTGCCGCTTCTTACGGTGAATATCTAGGCTCACAAGAGTTATTTCAGAAGTACGGGGTTACAATGGGTAAGTATTGGATTGCTAAGAAGGATGCTAGAACCCGTAATTCTCACAACGAGATGAAACGGAGCGAAACCATAGGAGCAGAAGAGGATTTTGAGGTTGGCGGCTCTAAAATGCAGTTTCCAGGTGACCGAAGAGGAGGCCCAAGCCAAGTAATCAATTGCCGTTGTGCGTTAGGTTGGCGAAGAATAGAAGAGGAAACACCAGCACCCCCACCACCACAAGCGAACATCCCAACGCCTATAATACCTGAAGATGTTAAGCCCACGGGCTTCGGTATATCCAAGGAGGTGACCGACTCACTAGATAAGGTGTTTAAGTGGTACAAGGCCAACGATATAAAAGTCCCCAAGCTAGATGAGAAGTTTTTGAAATTGCTATCCATACCCCCCAAGGGCGACAACATAAAGGGGGACTTGTTTGGTATAAACAACGTAACACACAAAGGTGCAACATCTTCTTATTCAGATTTTAGAGGTAGATTAAACATTACTGCCCCACGTAGAATAAGAAGAGCAACTCTCGAAAATGAGATAGTACTTTACCACGAGTACGGGCACGCTATACACAATAGGCAAAATATAATACGGGATTATTGGCACGGGAAAACCCCTGACAACAACTTTAAGAAGCTTTTTTTTGAATTAAGGGCTAAAGGGTATAAAAACGGAAGAACAAAGGTTCAGCGTGAGGCATTCCAAAAAATAAAGTCTGAATATCGGGTCAACGAAAATAAATTTAATCAAGCCCAACGTAAATGGTTTAATGGGGAGGCTGAAAAATATGCTTCAGAGGGTGCCTTTTATGAAAAAGAACTTGGATTAAAAAAAGGCTCTTTAGAGGGAATGAATCATTATGGCGTGAGTGGTTTGTTTACTAGTTATGCAGACACAATTCAAGCCCTAAGTGATGCCGAGATTGGTTTCGGTCACGGTAAATCATATATGAAAAAAGAGTATTTAGCACAAGCGGAGTTTTTCGCTCATTGCATGGAGAATAGATTTTCAGGGAACCCAATTTTTGAGCAGTTGGATAAGTCACTTTTTGACAAAATGGTTAAGGTGACTAACGAATTATTAGAACAAAATGGAATCTAACCCAATAGATGACTATATAAAGAAGTACGGTGAAAGGGCTTACGAATTAGTTGGCCCCCATCGTTATGACTTTGAGTTACTGGCTAAGTCCGTTAAACTAGGTAAGCCGCTCGTGATAGTAGAGAATAAAGAGATTCCAGCAGTTTATGACGGGGACTATTGGGCGTTAAGATCAAAAGAGCAGTTCGCCAAGACCTACGGCTTTTACCCAAAGGGGCAAGACTCAACAGAATTATCTTAGAGCCTATGTTTAAACCAACTCAGGAAATCATTGACAAGGCCCAAGGGGTTTTAGATTATGTCGCTGAAAATGGTTGGGGGACGTGTGGGACGGACGTAGGGAAGCAAAGAGCAAACGACCTAGCCAAGGGCCGTGAATTGTCCTTAGATGTCGTGAAGAGAGTTTATAGCTACCTAGCTAGGGCTTCTGAGTATTATGACGGGGGAAGCTATGAGAAGTGTGGAAATTTGATGTATGACGCTTGGGGCGGTAAGCCAGCTTATTACTGGTCTAAAAAGATTGTGCAAGAAAACAAGAGTATGGATAAAGTATACACAACCAAGAACACGAGCCTAGAGTTAAAGGACGTGGACACCGAAAAGGGAACCGTTGCTGGCTACTTCTCAGCCTTTGACAACATTGATTCCCACGGGGACATAATGCGAAGAGGCTCTTACGCTAAGAGTATTCAGGAGAACGGGCCAATGGGTAAAGGTAGAATTGGGCACTTATATATGCACGACCCTTTAAATCCAATTGGTAAGATTACGGAACTGAAGGAAGATGACTTCGGCCTTTATTTTGAGTCCAAGATGTCTAAGCGGCCTTTTGCTCAAGATGTTTTGACGATGTACCAAGAGGGTATAATTAAAGAGCATTCAGTAGGTTTCGTTCCGCTCGTGTTCTCTGAAATAAGAGATGTCAACAATAAGCTAAAGGGCTATGAAATCACAGAAACCAAACTAAGGGAAGGTTCTAGCGTGGTCTTTGGTGCTAACGAAAACACTCCCTTTGTTGGAATGAAGAGCCTTGAAGAGATAGAGGGCAGAATGGAAGTATTAGAGTCCTTTATTAAAGGGGCTAATGTTACTGATACTACATTTGTTACCATTGAGAACGAACTTTCGCAGTTGAAAGCGTTGATTAATACACTCGTGACTGAGGGGCCGTCTAAGGACACTCCGAATAACGAGCCGTTGAACGTCTTAGAATTGTGGAACTCAATTAATGTTTAATAATTCCTAAAAAGAAAATGGAAGAGATCAAAACACAGTTGGAGGCCATCAAAAAAGACTTGGATGGTGCTATCAACGCTGGTGCGGAAGCATCAAAAGAATACACTCAGGAAAAGCTAAACGCTTTCAACGAGGTACTAGAGAAGTCTAACGCTTCTATTGCTAACCTGGAGGCTCGTGTGAACGAACTCAAGGCTAACGGTATGGAGGATAAGGAGGCAGTCGCTAAGACTACTCAGGAGGCTCTTATGAATGCTATGGACTCTGACGGGTTCCGTTCTTTCGTAAAGGGTGAGTCTAGCCGTTTCAACATCGAAGACCTTAAGGTTAAGGGCGTGGATATGCCTACCGCTGGTCAGACTACTCAAGTTGTTGACAACGCTTATTTGCCTATCCTTCCTGAAGTTGAGCGCAAGTTTCGTGTAAGAAATGCACTCCGTCAAGGTTCTATGTCAGGTGATGCAGTTCAGTTCCCCGACATTAGCGCATCTACTGATTCCGCTGGTGTAGTAGCTGAAGGTTCTGCAAAGCAACAAGTCGATAAGACTTTCGCTCTTCAGACGTACAACGCTCAGACTATCGCTGGTTATATGCGTCTTTCTAACCAAATGCTGGCTGACTTCCAAGGGATCACTTCTTACCTTGCGTATGAACTCCCACGTCAGATTTACAACGCTGAAGATGTTCAGTTGTTGACTGGTAACGGAACGGCTCCCAACCTCTATGGTCTGTCTAACGGTGCTTTGACTGATGCTGACTTGGTGGGTACTTCCTTTGAGGATGCTATCGCCTCAGGTCTTGCTACTAAGTACGATTGTATTTTGGCGGCTATCGGTCTTCTGAAGTCTAGCGACTACGCTCCTGACGCTATTATGATGAATCCTAGCGACCTGGTTCAGTTGGCTTACGCTCGTGACACGAACGGCCAGTATACTGCTCCCGTGATCTTCGTTGACAACACGCCTACTATCTATGGCCTCCCAATTCAGGAGTCTTCTGCCGTAGCTAGCGACACGTTCTATGTGATGGATTCACAGAATGTCGGTCAGTTGTTCCAGCGTGAGGGAGTTTCTGTAAGGTTCTTCGAGCAAGACGGCACTAACGTAACCACTAACGAGACTACTGTCCGTGGGGAGATGCGTGAGGCTTTTGCTAAGTTCCATTCAGACGCTTGCTTCGTTGACACGTTCACGAATGTGATTTCAGTAATTCAAGCTTAATTAGTTTGATTCTGTTTAAAGGGGCCTTCGGGCCTCTTTTTTTTTGATTTAGAAATTTTGTTTATCTTAGCCGCATAGGTTTTTAGGTTTTGATTAAGGGGGCTTCGGCCCCTTTTTTATTGCCCTAAAAAAATATTTTGGTGGTTTAAGAATTCTGTTTATCTTAGCGGTATAATAAAACAACAACAATGAACCACACAATACAAATCTTAGGCTTCACAGAGGAAAGAACAACTTGCGACCGTTGTGGACGCTCTGAACTTAAAGGAACCTACACAATTGACGTTGAAGGCGTAGAGTTAAACCTAGGTAGCTCTTGTATTGCTAAGCGTTTTGAGATGACTGAAAAGGAGGTTCGCAACTTTGTCAGTTCTGAGAAGAAAAGACTTGAGTCAGAATATCAGTCTAAGAGGAATGCTATTGAGAACGAGATGAACGAGGCTCTTGAGGGTGTTGACTTTTGGGAAGATTATGATAAGTTCTGTCAGATTGAAAAGCCGTTTAAGAAAAGACTTGAGGCCCTTAAAAAGCCATTCTAAGCAAATAACTAAGCCCTTCGGGGCTTTTCTCTTTTAGGGGCACACGCCCCTTTTTTTATAGGTCTTACGCTCGTGGTCGTATTTTAGAGGTATGAGAACACGCACTAAGATAACCAGCACTTCAGCCCAAACGGGGGTAACATCAGCCGAACTAAAGCTATTCGCTAGAATCCCTGACATAGCTGGGGAAACCAACTTACTTTCTGCCCTATTGTCTTCCGCTCGTGAATATGTTATGCGTTACACGGGTTATGCCTTCGACCAGGTTATTGGAGTCAAGGTAGTAGTAACAGACTTCACGGACGAGATAAACAACTCTAAACTTCACCTTGAACTGCCTATTGCTCTAATGGATGGGTCTTACTCTAGTGTCGTGGTAACGGGCTACGATGAGAACGGGGATACCACAACGCTAACGAGTAGAACTAGGGGAGATGATACGCTCGTGGTCAGTTCGGTCGATACAGGCTATGAAGAGATAGAAGTTACCTATACGGCAACACCATCCATTTTACCCGATGCTATCCAACAAGCTATCTTGTTAATTGCCGCTGAACTCTACGATGAAAGGAAGGTAACCATTAAGGGAACGATCACTTCAGAAACTGAATTCACGGTTAAAAACCTTTTGTCAGGGTATAGGAGATTCACCTCTTTTTATGCTTAACTTTAAATAGGTAAGGATGAGAGAGTTAATAATTCTGTACACGGAAACCAACACCACGGACGAGATAGGGGGCTTCACAACCGCTTTAACGCAACTTAGAGAGCAGTACGCAGACGTTCGGGTTGAATCCACGGGGTACACCCAACAGAACCCAAATGCGTCTAGAAACGCTTCTATTGTCGTTACAATGCGTGACGCTACTGATTATAGTTCTAGTGTTACCACCACGGGGAGTGAGTCGATTAAGGCTATTTCTTGGAGGGGCACAACGTACCGAGTAGAAAGCTTCCCCACACCTGATCTAACTGGGATGGTCACCTTTACCGCTACAAGTGTTTAGGGTTGAGGTAGAAGATAAGCGGCTACTAGCGAAGGTCAGGAAGGCCAAGCAAGAGGTGTATAGGGAGGTTATGGGCGAACTACTCATCGGGGCCAAGGAGATTCAATCCAACGCTAGGGAGATTGTCCCCGTGGATAATGGCCAGCTTCAGGACTCAATCGTAACCGACCCCGTAGAAGACGGCTTCAAGGTTGGTACTAATTCCGATTATCGCAATTACATAGAGTTCGGCAAGCCAACGGGAACGGGGCCAAATGGAGGGCCAAGACCTTATCTAAGACCAGCATTCCATAACAACAAGGAGAACATAAGGAGAAGGGTAATAGCACTAATAAGAAAGCTACTATGAAGATTGAAGAATTCATTTGGACGAATAGGGCATTTATAGAATACGGCAAGCTAAGAGGCTTAGAAACCTTCGAACAGACAATGGCTGACCTATTTGAGATAGTAGCACTATTCACGGGCCATAGGGAGAACGGTGATGAACTCAAACTTGAAGACTGGGAGCGTATCGCTTCCTTTATGTACTCATCTCACCTAGCTTACAAGAAGTCCGTTAAGAAGCCCTTAGAGGTCACAGAAGATGATTTCTTGGAAACCGCTAAGACCAACCCCGAACTAATGGGCAACGCCCTTAAAGAGTTCTTGGAATCCTTACCCAAGGTTGAGAACAAGGAAGGGGGAAAGGAGGTAGCGGACTAACCTTCGACAAGGCTGAAGCCCTTTGGTGTGGTGACCTGGCTTTGCCGTTAGAACGCTTCTATAATACCACATTCAA
>Ga0208898_1002483_pt1 | contig 11295 bp, 14 predicted proteins | sample VirMetDEL_Mar_4_FD_184513 | JGI IMG/M metagenome (GOLD analysis project Ga0208898, IMG submission 184513) | Aqueous microbial communities from the Delaware River and Bay under freshwater to marine salinity gradient to study organic matter... | ecosystem: Environmental > Aquatic > Marine >...
GCTTTCTAAGAGCCTCAATCTGGCCCTCAAGCTTGAGGAGCTCATCATGGTAGTCATCCAATCTCCCAATGATGTCCTCCTGCTCTTGGCGCTCAAGGTCAAAGCGCTTGTTGGTGAACTGCCACAGCATATACATGAGGCCCACAGTAACAACAGCCACAAGGTTAGAGGGGTCTAATACCTTCTCAATGAGGTTGGGTGTGAGGGTGGGGTCAGCCATTAGAAGCTCCTTGAATTGGTTGAGATGCCAACGTTCCTGTCTCTATTGGGTCGGCGTCTAGGAGTATACGCTGAGCGTTGAACAGCGTCAGCCCAATAGTGGAAGATGCAATCATAACGCAGGGCATCAAGAGGGTCCTCACGTCCGTCCTTCTTAGGTTGCTCTTTAGAATCCCACGCATAGCTGAGGAGCGCCTTCCTTAGGCTGTTACCAATGGCGCGCTCGCCTTTGTCCCAGACCTCCTGAGTGATGAGGTAGCGGTTGCGAGCTAAAGCGCGCTTGAGGCGCTGAACCCCATTGAGGATGTCCACCCTCACAGGGTCTGATGTGTGCCTTAACGTCATGCCAAGGCCACCCGCTCCCACCTCCTTTGACATCTCACGGAAGGCTGAGCGCCCTGTGTGGTCAGACCTAGCCTTACCCGCTTTGTCAGCCACACCGCTATCTAGCCATATTCGTGGCCCAGGAGCTGATGCCTTCTCTGAGCGTGGCCACGCCACTCTCAAAATCATCTCACACAGCTGAGCTATGGTGACCTCCTGTGGATTGATCTCATGGACTATGACTGACGCCTCACGCTCCTCATCAAACACAATGATTAGAACGCTTGGCTTCCTGAATCCCCAGTCTATAGCCACCCGCGCTGTCATCTCCTCACGGTAGGTAAAGTCATCGATGACATGTCGAGCGCTATCAAACTCTTGATAGACCAAGCCTGAGGGAGGCTTAGGCTTGTTCATCACCATAGCCTCACGCTCATCCTCAGGAAGGAGCTTGGTGGCTTCAAACCACTCTGAGCTGAGGTTGTCTTGATTCACATAGGAGGTGAAGAGGAGAGGGTGAACACCCGCCGTCTCAGCCATCTGACACCACCACGCGTCAGCCACAGGCAAGCCCACCAAGATGAGGGTGGGTGTTGGCCCTGACCTCAAGCGCCCCAAAGCTTTATGAGCCACCTCAGCGCCAAGGGTTTGGCACTCATCTATGAGCGCCACGCCTGAGGTGACGTTGATCCCCTCAAGTGGGTTGTGTGAGGCGTCACGCGTCCCTGGTCGATAGTAGGAGCGACAGAGGACCGCTGAGCCTGTGTGGTTGTCAGTCCATTTGTGGAGGGTGTGGTTGTACGTCCACCCTCTTGGCGCTAGCCACTTCTCAATCTCAGGCATGAGCACAGAGTTATAGCGTGGCGTGGTGTCTGTGATGAGGAGGGAGGTGGTACCAGGGCGCACCTTGGCAACAAACCACAGCGCGAAGATCAAGGAGCTCGTCTTGCCTGAGCCCCATCCACAGCGCGCCGCGATGATCTTATCTTTACGCCTGATCCCTCTGATGATCTCACGTTGTAGATCATTGAGGATAAAATCCTTACCTTCCTCACTCATGGGAGCTCCTAGCTCTGTTCAATTAACTTAACTAGCTCGGCCTGGTTGATCCTGAGCTTTAGCTTATGCGCTCGCTTGGTGTAGCCCCTTATCACCCCAAGCTCTGTCAGCTCCCTCAGGGCGCTTCTGGCTTTGGTCATGCCCACACCCTCCTCAAGCCAAGAATTAACCTGACTGACAAAGGTGGTTGGCTCATAGGGCCACTCAAGCACACAGTTGATCACAACCTTCTGAGCTTTGGTGAGCCCTGATGTCCTGATGAGCTCGATAAGTTGGCCGCTCGTCATGTCCACCTGAGGAGGTGAAGCGGGCTGAGGAGGGGTGACAGGCTGAGCTTGGCTGACCTTCTTAGGTAAGCTCACCACGCTGAAGAAGTCATATGGGTTCACCATGTCACTCATGGCGCGGTCGAGCTCACCAAGTGAGGACCAATAGCCGCGTCCCATAGGGGTGTGCATTCCTCCCACGTCCCTTCCCCACACCATGAACACGCTGAAGGGCTGTGAGTGGTGGAGAGTAGTGCTCTGTGGTGGCGCTCGATAGATCCCCAAAGCCACCACCCACAAAGCGTCAGCGCTCTTGGCTGCCTGTTGGAGCTCAAGGAGGCGTGAGCCCATATTCTCCAAGGTTTGGCCCATGATATCATAGGGCTTTGAGATGTCCTCAACCTTGACGTAGCGTGTCTTGACCTCAAGCGCCGCCACCACCTCAGCGCCACGCTTTGCAAGGATAAGGTCACAATACTGACCAGGGTCTGGCCATTGAGGGTGGTGGGCTTCAAGTGGGTGAGGTGTCTCATGGAAGTTCCCCCACCTAGCGCTCTCAATAATGCTGATGAGTAGACCTTGAAAACGATTGTGAATCCGTGTGGTTGCCCTGTTCCTATCCTGCTCAGTCCAAGCGGGCGTCAACATGGGACGGTTGATTTGTAGAGTGTGGTGTGTCATTTCATTCCTTGGCTGCTTGACGCCTCCCCCATGTGGAGCTCCTCTGGTGTACATGTGAAGCGTGGGGGAGGAGTTGGGTTTTATGATGCCAGCTGTTTAGCGTGGCGCTTAATGTAGTCCATAATGAATGGAATACAGGATTGGTGGAACCATTCACCATGAGAGTGAAGGCCACGCGTGGTGAGGTCTAAGTGTATGTCTTTTTCAAAGATTGCAGCGCCTGCTATGTAGCGATCAATGGTGAGTACTAGTGGCGAGCCCACTTGCAAGTCTCTCAGTCTGCGAGAAGGAGCCTTGGAGATTCCAACCTTAACCAAGTCACAGCCCTCAGCCTTGATTATATAAAGGTGATAAGGGCCTTTAAGTCCAACATCAATCCTGTTCGGAGCTATGGCTTCATCAGCCTCTACCTTGCGAACGCCTGAGCTATCATACTGATGAACAGCATTTATTTGGTCTGCAAAGTCTTTGTTTTCACGCTTCCATTTATACACAACGGTGTCAGATAGACGTGCATCCTTACAGGCTTTTCTAAAGGTGTGACCTTGGCTCAACCGCTTCAAGAGTAGGCTAATCTGTTGCTGAAAGCTTGGATCGCATGGCCCTGTTAGCTGTGGATGTGCCTTTAACCTGCCAGGTTGATTCTTGGGCGCTAGATCGTTGACTAAAGCTCTAAGCTCATCATCTTTGGCCATGCAATCATAAAAGGTCTGACGTGGTATAAGCAGACGTCGGAGAGCCTGTCTAATGGAGTAACCAGATTGCAATAGCTTCAACACATCTGAATACTGATGATGATTGAATGACTCACCTTGATCCTTAGGTCTTATCATTATGCTTTGGCATCGGTTGATTTGCCTACTGAATGTGGGGTTGTCCCTGATCCAATTATAAACGGTTCTGCGACTTATATTGGCAATAAGGCAAGCATGATCAAGAGTGTGAGCACACTCCAATGCTTCAAACAGCACCTTTAAGCGCTCTGAGTTCTTGGTGGAGTATGGGCCTGAGTTTGGTGACTCCTGAATCTTTCGTTGCTCTCTTGCAAAGCTAAAGAGTGGTAGCTCAGCTGTTGTCTCCATTGTCATTGTGATCCTCCATTATTACGTTCGTCTGTTCAATCATGGCGATGACCTCAGGGATGCCATCAGCTTTCTTAGCTGTGATCTCCACTTCCTTCTTGTCACCATACTCCTGAGGAAAGCGGCGCGCCATCATCCAAGACAGCGCTCGCCAATCCTTGTCATCACTCTGGGAGGTGGCTTGCATCATGGCCACCTCGATAGTCCCAAGCCCCTCATCAGTTGCCTCTTCCACCATCTCCTTGATCTCAGGATAGGTGTCCATCCAGTCATAAAGCGTTCTCCTTGGAAGGCGTGAGGAGCCACAAGCACCACGGATGGATTGACCATCTCTAAGGCGCTCAAGGAGCTCTATAAATCGAGGGTCTCGCGCGCGCACGATGGCGGTGCGGTTTTCTTTATTAAGAGCCTCAACGTCACCCACCTCACGCGCCGCTAATCCCTTCAAGTCTGCTGTCTTAGTCATCTAAGTACCCTCTCAAGTATGCCCTGGCTCGCCTCATCCCAGAGTGGATGGTGTTATAGTTGATCCCATGCTCCTTGGCTGTCTCCCTGATCTTCAGATCACCATAGTTCAACAGGTGATTCATGGCGATGGCCTCAAGTGGGCTTCTAGTCAGGCTCATGAGGTGTGGCTTGTCCATCTCATGAATCCACTCAGCCTCCTCATGTCTCCTGTCTGACCAAAGTGAGGAGCGCTCATTGATATGGCCATATTCTGTTGATTGGAGCTTGCTGTGGCGCTTGCCATCTCGCAGATGATTAAGAGCGCGCCGCTTCATGGTGGACATGATCGCCGCGTCAAACTCTTGATCAAGCCTAACCAGCTGATAGCCCCTGTTGAGCATGTAGATGCACGTCTCAGAGTAGATGTCCTCAGCGTCCCATAGCTCAAGCTGATATTGGCGCTCAACAAAGCTTATTAAGTAGTCACGCATAGCTACTAGGCGGTCACCCATCAATCTCTGTCTTTCAGTCTCGTCCATCAAGTCAATCCTCTCCTCAAGGGAGCTCCATCAGTTCAAGGCCATGAGCTCCCATCAGGCGACCAGGTGGCTGGTCCTTGGTTGCTTATGGCGTTACGCTCGGTTTGCTTAGAGCTGACAAATTGCCAAGTGTCAATCACCACGTCAACGTCTAGCTGTTTGACGCCATTCTTTTCCCATGTATTGGTTTTGAGCTTGCCTGTGATGGCGAGCGTGTCGCCCTTCTTCACATGGCTCAAGATAGCCTCAGCGGTGCGCTTGAAGGCCACACAGTTGAACCACTGTGTGTCCTTTTCCCCACCCTTCTTCCTTGAATCCACAGCCAGGCTAAACTTAGCTATTCCACCATCAGCGCCCCGCGCCTCTGGGTCCCTGCCAACGTTGCCAATCAAGATAATATGATTCATAATCTCTCCATCAAATGGGGTTAGTGAGGGTGATTGAGGAGGCAATGTGGCCACCCTCAAGCCCTCGGTCCCTTAACACCTGAGAGGTATACATGATGGAGAATCATAAAACAATAGGTGCAGGTGGTGTGACCTTGGTTGACGTGATGGGTGACCCCCTCAGCGTGGTCAACGCGGCGCGGGTGAGCCTTGGCAAGCGCTCAGAGGAGATGGATGAAAAGGATTGGAAGCTGGTTCACTATCTGTGGATTCATGAGCACACCTCACCATTCAGACACGTTCAATTTCAATTCCATGTGCGCGCTCCCGTCTTTGTGTTGCGGCAGTGGATGAAACACCAAGTGGGCTGTGCATGGAATGAGATCAGCGGGCGTTATGTGCGCTTTGATCATGAGGCATGGGAGCCTGATGAGTGGAGGCGAGGCGCTGAGCATATTAAACAGGGGAGCGCGGGGCCTATGGGTGAGGATGACGCGCTCAGAGCTGGGCTGATTTATGACAGGGCGATTGAGGCGAGCTTCAAGGCTTATGAGGAGCTCCTCAAGGTGGGTGTGGCTAAAGAGCAAGCGCGGGCTGTGCTTCCCCTCAGCCTCATGTCAGAGTGCTATTGGACCTGCTCACTCCATGCCCTCATCCACTTCCTCAAGCTCAGGCTTGCCCCTCACTCACAGGCAGAGATTAGAGACTATGCGAGCGCGGTCAGAGAGCTAGTCATGGGAGTGGATGGGATGAGCCGCCTCTTGGCTTACTGCATTTGAGTGGTAGCTCCCTGCTATGAGTTGAGCCTAGCATGACATGATCTACCTAAATCTGACCCTACCCACCTTTAAAGCTAATTCATCATGATATTCGCGCCACCTTGACCCCAATAACCTCTGTAAAGCCATCAAGGTTGATAGCTCTGGCTCATGCACCCATCTGTGTAGCGTGGATCTACTCGGTGTGTTTCCATAGAGAGTGGTGATGCCATGAGCTATGCACCGATCTCGGATCATTGAGAAGGTGGCGCCCTCTCGATGCCATGTCTTGATCATGAGGAGCTTGGCGCGCTCGTCTGCGATGTCATGAGCTAGCTTGATGATCAGGCTAGGGGGGAAGGTGCGCGGCTTGTTGTCATACGAGCGCGGTGGTGGCCTCTTGGGGCGCTGTGGTTTGCGAGGTTTAACGACACCTTTACACCACTTATTGAGAGTGTTGAGTGATGGGTTTGTGCCCAGCTGTGTGGTGTAGCCTAACTCATTACAGCGCGCTTGAATGTCGAGATATGAAAGGCCCTGAGCGCGCCAAGCTCTCACGACCTTTCTGACCTTAGCCCCATCCATCATCAACCCCCGCTCGCCTGTCATGGCCCACCATCTTCACAGGCTTACCGAAGATAGCGCCAAGCCTAGACCTCACGGCGCTATTATTGTCACAGAGGTCTTTAGTGATGACGCGTGGGGTGAGGTTAGAGGTACAGACCACAGCGAGGCTCTTAGCCGCCCACCTGTCATAAATAGCGCCGATCATCTCCCTAGTCTGACTCTTGTACCAATCTGACCAGCGCCCACCACCTCCAAGCCCTCCAAGCTCATCGAGGCAGAGGAGGTCAACCCGCTCAAGTATCTGATGGAGGTTGAGCCCCTCAGCCTTCCAAGATGCTCTGAGGTCGGTGAACCAACCCTCATGAGTGAGGAAGAGAGCGCGCTTCCCTTGAAACACAGCGTGTTTGGCTAGGATGTGGAGGATGGTGCTCTTACCGTTCCCAGGTGCTCCCCACAGCATGACGGCGGGCTTGTCAAGCGGTTGAGTGTGGCCATGAATCCAATCGAGCACAGCGCCCACGCGCTCCCTCTGCTCTGGGCTGTCCCACTCATAATCATTGAGGGTGTGTTGGTGAGCCACATAGGGGAGCTTGGCGTCCTCAAGGTGTTGGAGACGCTTCCTGAGCGGGTGACAGATTGGACAACGCTTAGCGGTTGGAGCGATGTCAGCTTGTCGCTCAGTATAGACCCACCCATCATGAGCTGTGCATTGATCACAGTATGGAAGGGGATTGGTGGTGAGGTAGCCTGAGGAGCTCACCCACTCTGAGGGTGGGAAGTTCTCAGCGTTGAGGCCATTGTAGTTGATCACCATGTGTTGCTGTCTCCATTGTTCGTCTGTCCACTTGTCAACCATGCCTGGTCAATCTGCCTGATCCTGATCTGCTCCTCAACGCTTACAGTCCTCACTTTTGAAGGCTCAGGAGGTGGTGGAGGTGTTGGCTCTGTGACCTCACGCCCCGCTTGGATCATGACCCAATCAATGGCTGAGCGAGGAGCTATGAGCTCATCCTTCATTTGCTGATAGAGGTGATCACCTTGGCGGGTCCACAGGGCGTCTCTTATGAGCTGAGTGTCAGGCTGACCAACCACCTTCAATACTTGGCGCTTGTAGTCGAGCTCATCATGAATCTCATCAATAAAATATAAATTACCCTCTCGGCGCTCGATCATGGGCTTGGGCTCTGGCTTGGTCACTTGCTCTTGATGAGCTCCCCAAGCTCGATCCCACTCCATAGCTTTGACCTGCTCAGGCGTGGGCTGATCATCTGAGCAGATGAGTTTAGAGTGTGGATAGGTGTGAGGCTCATCCATGCTCACGTTACGCTTACACCTCTCACACCACTCAAAGCCATCCTCAAGGATCCCGCGCTTCGCGCGTGGCTCAGGCTCAGGCTCTGAGCTATTGATATTAGATTGTTCTATATTGATATTAGATTGATCTATATTGATATTGGGTGGCGAAAGTGACACCCCACCTGTGTCACTTATGACACTGCCCCAGTGTCCTTTATGACACCCCTCCTGTGTCACATCTGACACCCCACCTGTGTCACTTTCGCCACTAGTGTCATTTTCGCCACTAGTGACAGATTTGGCAGTCTCACCACTTTTGTCACCCATGTCATAAACGCCACTAGTGTCACTTTCGCCACTGGTGTCACTTGTGACACTCACAGGGTCAATCTTAGCTGGTGGTGTAGTCTGTGGCTGACCATCAAGGATGCTCTTGACGAGCTCCACATTCAAGCGGGTGTCAGCCTTATGGTGTAGGCGTGGGACATCTGAGCGAAGCTCAACCATGCGTTCAAGCCACCCTGCTCTCTTGAGTGATGCCAGGTGACGCTTCACCTGTCGCTCACCCTGGCTTGACACCTTGGCAATATCGCGAGCGCTGACCTGACCTGTCCAAGTGTGCCAATCAAGGCGGGTACACAGCATGATCAGGGTATACTTTTGCGCCGTGGTTAAAGTCTCATCAAGGCCAATCGCCTTGCGTACATCAAACTCTTTCATAAGAGCTCCTCTCGTTTGTGGTGCTCTATATATAAAGCTTTTGTTTGGCTCGGTCAACTTTAGTTTGTTGACCGTGTGAAAATATTTGTTGACTTGGTGTGTGGAGTGTGGCACAAGGAGTCATCACCACATCACAAGGAGCCATCATGAAAGAGCGCCTAAAGAAAGACCTCAAAGCAGGTCGCTACAACTTTGGTCACCTAGCAGAGGAAGCCAATGTCAACCGATCCTACTTGAGCCAGATTCTCAACGGATCAGTCACACCATCAATCAAGGTCGCGACCTTAATTGCTATGGCAGCCAACCGCCTCACGGGGTCCACCACCTACACCCCTGATATGTTCATCACCATCACCAAGGAGCTCCACCAATGATCACCACCATCTTTATCTGTTGTCTCATCGCTATCTTCTTCAGCGCTTGCGCTCTCATCGCTGACAAGCTCACACAGCCAGCACCTGAGCCAAAGCGTGAGCCCCTCCCCTTCACCTCTCGTCATCTCAAGCCCAATGAGATAGCCACCCTCATTCATCAACTGTACATCATTGACAGCATCCACCCTATCACTCCTGAGAACTACCATGATGAGACACGCCTCACCCTTGAGGAGCTCATCAGCGCTCGCCTTGGCGTCAAGTTCCAACTCACCTCAAGGGATTGGTTCCACATCATGCGCGCCTGGTACGTCACAAGAGGACAAGACAGCGCTGAGCGTATCGAGCGCCTTGACCTCCGCCTCAAGCTCAACATCTGACTCACACCACACCCAATGAAAGCAGCCACTATGACTATCTACACACCACGCAACCTATCAGAGGCTAAAGAGATTGCCTCACTCATCTCACCTAAGCCTCAAGACTGTCTGAGACTACACGCCGCCTTTGGCTCCCACTTTGGTGGTGACATGGCGGTCACTCAAGCCAATTGCTACATGTTGAGCGGTAAGCCCTCACTCAACGCTGATGCCATGGCGGGAGTGGTCAGGCGCTCTGGGCTCTGTCGCTTCATGCTTATCAGCTCATGGGACAATGAGCATTGCACCTATCAATGTGCTCGGCATGATGAGCCTGAGAGCATTGTCCACACCTTCACCTATACCATAGCCATGGCTAAGGCTCAGGGCTTGACCCGCAACCGCAATTGGTCCCAGATGCCCATGCAGATGTTGAGAGCGCGAGCGCTCACCATGGCGCTGAGGGCGGTCTATCCTGATGCGGTGTCTGGTATGTATTCACCTGACGAGCTCGCTGACAACATGAACATGAGCGACAGCGAGCGCGCCAAGATCAGCGCTGAGAGCTTAGGTGAGGAGCTCCGTGAGCCTACTGAGCAACCACGCCCCATGAGCGCGCCACCTCAGCCACCCTCACAACACCAGGCGATTGAGAGCGCGCCACCTGAGGACGCTGACACGCCACCCGCGCTCAAGAAGCTCAGCCCTGATCAGCGCCCCAATCCTCAGCATGTGGTGACCCGCCTCTTAGATGTGGCCACTATGGGCGCACTAAATGAGGAAGATGGGAGCGTTGAGCCTTCTGATTGGGATGAGGACGACCTCAAGCTAGTGACCGAGCGCGCCGCTCAGGTCAAGACATGGAAGGACGTTGAGGTCTACGCTTCAGCGCTGTGGGCTGTGGCGTCTAAGCCCTCCAACGCTTGCCCTGATGAGCTTGATGAGCTCCTCAAGACTATCAAGAGCCTGGGCTATACAGAGGCGCGCTTGGGCATCTTCTGAGCTGAGGCTCAGCGTGGCGGGGCATACGTCACCACCCCATGACTTGATGGAGAGTAAATCATGAAGAAGAACACAGGCCCATACGCAGACAAGAACAATGCAAAGTTGACCAGATTGTTTATAGAGCTGAGGTCAGGTAAGAATCTTGAAGAGGCGTGTAAGAAGGTTGACCTATCAATTGGGACAGTTCGCAAATGGCGATCCAAAAACCCAAAGTTTAAGGCTGAGATAAATAGACACCTGAGAGCATATCAACGACCTATCAAATTAAAAGCATCAGAGGATCCGACACTAATCTTGGAGCTCTTGGCTTTAATCAAAGAAGGCAAAACAATTGGGTTCGCTCTTGAGTCTCTAGGCTTAGACCATAGTGATTATTATAGGTACTCAAGAGAGAGCCAGTTTTTTCGTGAACAATATGAGTATGCAAGGGCCATTAGACCTCCCTTTGCTCCAACGGTTGACATAGATCTATCATGGAATGAGATAGATCTTGGTTTCACATCATCATCCCACCTCTACTTTATGCATGTGGTAGGGTCTGATTTGATCAAGATAGGAATATCAAAAGATCCAACCAGCAGATTAAAGGGTATCTGTGGCAGTTGCCCATACCCTGTTAAGATTGATACGCTGGTCATCAATGGCGGAATGTATGAGCGTCCAATACACCAGATGCTATATGAGGCTGACTTATACTCTCATGGTGAGTGGTTCAAAAAAGAAGGTCAAGCTATAGCTTTAGAGTATCTGAACGCTGAAAAGATCAAGCTTGACGCTCAACCCCAACCTATGTCATAAAGACCACCTCCTTGAATGGAGCTCACCTTTTCGGCGAGGTGATCTACATAGCCTCTAAGCGTCTACTCTTTAACAAGGGGAGGCTCAACGCTTAGGGGCTTTCTTATATCAACAGGCGAGCGCCCCATAAGCGATGACCGCCACCAACGCAAAGGCCCACGCGTTGTCTCCTATCCTGTCAGCTATGGGGTCAGCCCAATAGCTCAGGAAGCAGACAAGGATGAGGACAAGGGCGCTGTGTGTCACGTTGTGATGGTGCATTGACCAGAGGAGCAAGCTGGCTCAAGTTGAGCGTCATAGTAGTCACTATCAAGATGGTGAAGGTCTACACCTGACCAATCAATGTTGGCAAGCCTGTTCCACATCTCCTCAGCCTCAGAGCCCTCCTCTACAGTCTGGTAGGGTGCTAGGTTCT
>Ga0208898_1002485_pt1 | contig 11286 bp, 7 predicted proteins | sample VirMetDEL_Mar_4_FD_184513 | JGI IMG/M metagenome (GOLD analysis project Ga0208898, IMG submission 184513) | Aqueous microbial communities from the Delaware River and Bay under freshwater to marine salinity gradient to study organic matter... | ecosystem: Environmental > Aquatic > Marine > Coastal...
GCAACCCAGGCGCAGTTTCAGCCTTTATCGACGTCAAACTGCTCATGCGCTAAGTCATCCTGCATCCGCGCCATCCCCATCAGCGACCACCCCGTCAGCGACAGAATCGCCAGCAGGATCAACAAAATTGGGGTCATTAGGCCAGACGTTGTAGGTGCCGCCAGTAATGTATGCGGCAATTGCATCAGTGTCCGCTGTTGCTTCAATTGCTGCAACCTTGTCAGCAGCACTGGTCCGAATTGATTCGCGCCAGGTACGCCACTCGGTGCTTACGGCAGTGCCGTTGTCAGCTTCACGCACCACCATCCAGTCCGACTGGGCCAGCAGGGAATTAGCGGTTTGACGGGTTTGAGCGACCCACTGCGTAACCAGTTGCGCGTGATCCTTAGGGAGTAGAACGCCGTCGTCGTCCCTTCCCCAGTAAAACTTTTGATCCCAAGAGCCGTGGGGGTAATCCGGCAATTCACGGATTCCGATGGCTTCTTTTTCCGCCAAAGTGGTGGAGCGCAACCAGTTTGCGGGGTACTGGATGCCCGTTTCAGGGTGGGTGAATCCACGGTTGGGATTCAGGACTTGACTGCCGAGGACGAACATGGCTCTAGGTGCGTGGTTTTAGGTTAGCCCGATCAACGTGCGCGGGCGTACTTGAAGGGGGTTTCGGCTACTGCGTAATAAATGTAAGTGTTGCTTGAAGAGAAATTAGAACTCCTTACTTTAAAACCATTAGACAGAACGTCTAAATCATCACCTGTTTGCTCTGCGAGATTATTCTGAGCCTGAAGGTAAAGGGTATCTGGATTCTCCGTATCACGGGCAGTATCCCTGAGACCCCAGTAGCCGGAGCCATCACTTCGCTTGTAAAGTATAAATCTAGGTTTGAAACCGGTGAACACAAATACATTATTGGCCGCACCATTTGAAACAAAGCTGCCGAAGGCGCTGTAGCCCTCCACGGGGGCGAAGCAGTAGGCAACATAATCAACACCATTGCTATTAGTATTACCACCGTCTCCCAAGGTGAAGACAGTGCTAGTGGGCTCCGTGTCATTCCACTGGTTTGACGCTGTTTGGGCTCCATTAATACTGTTGAACTTAATGACTTTTGTGGCGCCTAGACTGGTGTGATACAAAGCCCAGTCATTAGAACTTTCTAGCCTTTTAACAATTATTAGGCTTGGCTTAACCCCCAAAGAATGTGCAACAGTGTTACCTGAAGTTCCGTTACCTGTGTAGGTAACAATATCAAGCCCTGCAGAAACGTTTTCGTCCCATGCCCAACCAACGAACGTCGAGCTGTTTTCGTTTAATGTAGCAGAACTACCAACACTGAACCCATCACTATTGAACGCTGTTAGACCCTGCGCCTCAACAGTTGAATCGTCGCCATTAACCACAAGCTGGTTAGTTGCGCCTCTTACTGAGTCATAAATAACGTTGTCTCCATTAGCAGATCGCTTCTTGACCCACACCAAATCAGGTGAGAACTCCAAACCCGAAATCGTCTGCGAGCTGCCGTTACCTGTATAAAGAACCACGTCCATCGCGGTGGAGCCGATGGCGATTGTAGGGTCGGGAAGGCTCGCCGTGCAGAGTGCCTTGTAGCCGCTAGGGGCAGTGTAAGTAAAGGCACGCTGGCCTGCGTTTAGGTTAGAGACATCTGTAGCGCTGTCTGCAGTGTATGCCAGCGTATAAGTTCCCGCTGGGATGCCTGAGACAGTAGCAACAGAGCTATTGTTATGGTAGATAGTAGCGGTACCCGCATCTATATCAAGCGCTACCCCCACCGTTCCACTTGTTATATTGCCGGGGTTAGTAGAGTTTACTGTACACCCAGCTGATCGAACATTGGTTGAATTTGCCCGCTGAAGCGCATAGACAGACTTGTCTGTGCTGGAGAAACCCCAACCGGGGCCGAAGCTAGTGGTAGCAGTGACAACCTCAAACTCCCAATACCACTTGCCGCTCGAGGCTGCAATCGTGCCAGCTCGGGGAATACCGAAACCACCGGTGGCCGCAATGCCCAGGTTGCCGTTCGAGAGTGTTAGGTTGTCAGCATCAAGCGGATTCATCGTGCAGTAGTTCCCCGGAATTTCTCCGCCCGCGCCAGTGTCATTCGCCGTGTCGCCGTTCGTGGGTGAGTCACGGAGGGAGTCGTTGCCTATACCAGCGGTGACACTGAGATTATTAACCGTCCAATCATTCCCGTTGCCGCTGTCGTCCGTGCCAAGTGCAGAGGCAGAACTGTTGTCGTTAAAGGGAAGGTGGAAGCCGTTGGTGCCGTAGGTTCCAGCGTATTCAATCGGCTGCCACACGCCGTTGTCGTCAAACTCACCGAAGTCGGTGGGGTCTAGCGCTTGACCGTCAATTAGGTAAAAGTCTGCTAAATACCCGTCATAGAACACGTTAGTAGTTCCAACGCTGTTCTTACCCGCACCTATTTGCTGTACATCACCAGCCTTATTAACTAGCGTGTAAAAGTCTTGCGAAATAGTTGGCGGACTATTCCAGGCTACAGGGGTGCCGTTGACGTATGCCTTGACTCTATCAGAAGCAGTGGCGGCAGTTGTGTCTACAGCAAGAATAAATGAATACCAAGCCGAAGGGTCTCTATATTTTGCTTGGTCAGTAAACGTGGCGCCACCACTTATGTAAACCTGAAAAGTGTCATTCTCAAATGACATCTGCAAATAGCCAACATCTGCAGATTGCTGCCCACCGCTAAAAATAACCGGATAAGCTCCCAACGTTGAACGCTTTACCCAGCAAGAAATAGTAAATGTCCGTCTATCGCCCGACGATGCTGGGGTGCGGTTGAGGTACGCGCTATCGGCTGAGTTAAACCGCACCGAACGTTCGATCTCGTAGCCACCAGCTGCTCCAGCAGAGCTTGCCAACAGCAGAGGCAGGGCGCTTCCGGGAATTGACATGTCAGCTCAGGTTGGAAAGCAGGGTTGCTGTAATGCTAGTGCTCGATTCAACCGCATAAACCAGGCAGTCAACCTGGCCGCTGGTGCTACTCAGTGTGGGTGCAGTACCGCCGCTGAATTTCCAATAGGTGCCAAACGCCATCGTTCCACCTGTGGTGCCCTGCGTAATCCAAATCGCGCCAGACTGACCAGCCGTCAAGTTACTCGGATTGGCCATCGTTGCGTTATGGTCCAGCGTCAGGCTGAAGTTATTTGAATCCGCAAAATCAGCGGTCACAGTCGTACCACTGGTCAGTGCCGTGATCTCGCCGCGTTGGCCCTTCGTCCAGGTCTGCGCTCCATCCAGCAAGCCGTAACCGCTAATGGTTTGGCCAGCAGCAAAGGTGATCGCGCCCGTCATCGTGCCACCCGACTTGGGCAGCGCGGCATTGGCTAGGTCGTAAGCCGTCTTGACTGAATTAGGAGTCGCAGCGGTCGTGGTGCTTGTGCTGCTAGTCGAATCAGTCAGCTGAAGCGTGCCGCGTGTGCTCGTCGTACCAGCAGCAACCTTGGTGCCGGTAATCGCAGCGCTTGCATTGACATCCGCATCAACAATGACGCCAGCAGCAATGCTGGTTACGCCCGTGTTGCTAATGGTGACGTCACCCGTTACCTGCCGTGCTGTTGGCACATTGGTTGCACTGCCAACAACGACGTACCCAGGCGACAGTGACGCCAGCTTGCTGTAATCAATTGCAGCTGAGGCACTGATGTCAGCGTTGACGATCACACCAGCCGCAATGCTTGCAACGCCTGCATTGTCCAGCGTTACATCACCGCTGAACTGAACGCCGGTTGCCTCGTTGCTTGAGTTGCCGACGTAGACATAACCATCGGTTAGCGCCGTGCCAAGTTTTTCATCGTCAAGCTCCTGAATTGCTGCCTGAACGTTGGTTGATGCAACGTCGCCGTAAGCCGTAAAGCTGATGTTGGTTGCGGTTTGACCTGCAATAGCACCGGAAACGTCGATCAGTTCCCAGCTCGTGCCATTGCTCAGGATCATGTCCGGCGGCGCCAGAGCTTCAGCCGGGGCATTACCCGAACCAGTACCCGAAGTGCTGACAACCAAGTAGTACCGGTTGTTGGTGTCAGAAGCGGCGGGCAGTGCGCTGCCAACCGTCAAACCGAGAGCTGCACCTGCAGAGGTTGTGGAATCAACCTGATTAGTGCTGGCGTCATACGTTCCAGAAAAAATCAGCTCACCACTGGTGATCGTGACGGGCAGCCATGCAGACCCAGACCAGATGTAAAGGTCACCGTTCAGCTCATCCCAGAAATACTGACCCTTGAACTCAGCAGTCGGGAAGGTCACCACGCCTGCAGTTGAGCCAGAACCACCGAATTGAACAGTGGAAGAATCAGCAAGCTTGACGCCGGTAATGCTGCTTGCACCAACGCGGTCTGCAGGAAGCGTGCCGCTGGTCAGCTTGGTTGCGGGAATGTCAGGGACATCAGCAGCAGCAAGCGTCGTGCCGCCAGTGACGTGACCTTGAGAGTCAATCGTCAGCTTGGTGTAAGTACCGGGCGTTGCGGAATTGCTGTGGTTAAGCTCGCCGCCAGCGCCAACATCAAGACCACTGCCGGGATACACAGCGCCAGCCGTACCAGTTGCAGCAGCCGGAAGATCAGCAGCGGTAATTTGACGGCCTTCAGTGACCAGACCGTTGGCGTCGTATTTGGTGAGGTGGTACTCGGTCGTATTGGCGGTGACCGTGTTGTCGATCTGAATGGTGCTGCCACTCAGGGTCAGGCCATTGCCGTTGACAACAACTGCACCCTTGTCGGTGGTGGTTGCGGTCGGGAGATCAGCCGCGGTAATGGTCCGGTAGCTAACGGCACCGGCACTCCCGCTAGGGCCAGCCAAGAACTGACCGCCTGCAGTGGTGTCGTCGAACGTTGCACTAATGGTGCGGGTGTCGCCAGAAGTAGCAACAACGATGTTGATGGCACCGGTTGTGCTGCCGACAACTGCATTGACCGAACCGGCAGCTTTAATGCTGACCCAGCTTGTGCCGTTCCAGCAGTAAATCTTGTTGTCGTCAGTGTCGAGAGCAAGCTGACCAGTGAACGCACCGTTTAGGGGCAGCGTCGTGATCAGGTTGACGGTCGACTCGTCTGCAAGCTTGGCCGACGTAACAGAATCAGCGGCTAGCTGCGTGGAATCGACAGCACCATTGACAAGTGCCGTACCAGCAATCTCCTGACTGCCAAACAGGATCTTGGCGCCGGGAATCGTGGCGTCAGCAATCAGCGTGGCGGCATTACCGAATAAATCGGTAACCGTGATCTTCTTGGTCTCGCTTGCGCTTATGTCCGCAACAGCGAGTTCGTCTGCCGCTGCTAAGTCGGCGCCGGCAAGGGCCGCTAGTTGCGTGATCTTTAGATCGGCCATGCCCTACGTCCCTAGTGCCGCCTACGGTTGCGGCTAGTCTAAGCCTTCTAACGTCAAGTATTCGCTGGCGTTTTGCTCAAGCGAGATCTTGTCGCCTGATTCTTGCAGCAAGTAGTCAGGCGTGATCGTGTTGGACCTAAGTCGAATCGGACCAGTTGCCACAAACTGGATTGTTGAGACGATCAAACGACCTGAGGCAAAGCTTGTTGCGCTGTTGGTGACGAGTGCGTCGAACTCCCACCACAAGGAATCGTCAGTCTGTGTCGACTCAAAGGAGCCTGATGCTGCTGACGTGTCTTCTGACTTGATATAGAACTTGCCCCTAAACGATGAACCGATTTCCGTGCGAAGGACCAGCTGCATCAAATACTGGACCGTCTCTTTGCCTGTTTCGTTGACGTAATCCCACTCAGCGGTAAGGCTGCCGCTTCCGGTAATCAGGCTGCTGTACTGCTGTCTGTACTGGTCGCCTAAAGCCGTGAAGTCGACCGCCTCACGCGATGTGTTGATCTCGTACTCGCTGACTCGACCCAAAATCCGGGAGTCGCGGTCGCGGATGTTCACCCGAATTGGAATATCCCGCGCAATTGCAACAAGAGAGACCAGACCTGTTGATCCGCCCTCAAGGCTGTTGTCAAAGGTGTCGTAAAGCTTGATGCCGCCTAGCTGGTCGACGTAGGCGTACCAGTTGCCGCTGGTCTGAACGGAAGCGGCGGCCCAACCGCTTGCATCGACAAAATCAAGATCCGTGCCATCGGTTGTGGCGATCTCAATCAGGTCACCTGTAATAAGGAGGCCTTCATCAAAGTCGAAACTGAACCGGTTTGTAATGGCGTTTACGTCGGACGGGTTGACGATCGACTCTTTATAACCCTCAAGCGACTTGCGGGTCAGTTCAACATTGCCGATGTTGCCTAGGTAAATGCCCATTAGATCGTGACCGAGGTCAGAGCACCGGTTGCTTGGAACGAAATTTCGGCTTTGCTGATCTCACCAACACTCGCACCGAAGCTGACGCTGGTGATATAGGCAGTCAGCTTGACGTCGTGATTAGTGCTGCCCTCGACCAGCCTCAAGGTGAGGGTGACTGTGTCGCTATCTGTGATGCCATCAACCTTCAGCACTTTCTTTAGAGCTGTGGCCGCGTCGTTGCGGTCAGTGCCGTCGTTGTAATAAATCAGACTTGCACTGCCGTTGAATTCTTGGACACCTGGCGCGTACGTGCGCTGGTTATCGCCCAGTGTCGTGGTTTCTAGAACCTCAAGCGATCCGGTCAAATTCCAGTTGCTGACCTTGATCTGCTCCGTACCATCAATCAGCAGGCGTCCGTCTTTGCCGGTATAGACCTTCGCCATTACAGGACACCTATCAGTTTTACGGTAACGCTACTGATTCCGGGTCGCACAGAACTGATCGCGGGCGGCGAGTCGTAGCGCCATTTGTTGCCGGTCGCAGCGTCGATCGCAGAGCTGCTTCCGCTCCAGCCCGTGCGGAACTCTTCAGGAAGGGTGAATGTCTCAAACCCGCCCTTTACCGAGTCGTAGTGGGTAATGAAATCGTCAGCGTATGTATCGGCAATGTTCTCGTAGGTCAAATCCAGCGTCATCCCCGTGCGCTTATCGCCGTACAGGATTCGAGTCTCCGAGCCGTTTTGAGACTTAAACGTTTTGTAGGAGTAATCGCCAGCGTTGAAATTACGGGAGCTGGGTGTCAGGGATGGGTAGCTCATTCGAGTGTTGGCCCCTCAACGATCTCAAAGTTGCCGTCCACGTCCAGTACGTCGCGGGCGATCAGGCTCTGTCCACTTGAGTTTACTGGGTGGTTGCTTGCCTTAATCGTCACGATGCCGTCAGTGTTCACGTCGAGCGCTTCGATTTGATACACCTGCGAACTGACGTTCGAGCCGATGACAGAGAACACCGAATCCCTCAGATCCTGCGCCACGCCGCCACTGATTTCCAGCACACCGGAAAAGACTTCGGTTTGGGTGCGGTCCCAGTAATAAACGTTGTAGCTGCCGTCGGCCAGGTCGGTCACAGAGATGACCGTGCCATCTTCCTTGACGATGCCGTTGTTGGTTGGGCTATAGGGGCTGACCTCGGTGGCAACGCGGATGTAATCACCGGGAGCAAGGGACAAGCCCCAGGGCAGGGTTTGGAATGTGACGCTGTGAGTGACGTGCTTACGGACGGCGAGGAAGTAGCGAGCAGCCAAAAGGGCGTGAATGTCACCAGTGATGTGGGACAGCTCGAAGTTTTCAAGTGGTAGATCTGCAGCGCCAGCCTCGTCGTAGCGGACCAAAACGCTTTGCTGCTCGGGCATCTTGTTAGTGCCTGCCCACTTGTAGAGAATTGCGGCTTGGAACAGCTTGCGATCCTCAAGGTCAATCCACTCAAGCTTGAGCGAATCTTCAATGATGTTGCCGTCGGTGAACATGCCCCGGATTTGCAGGGCTTGATCTGGCGCGATCTTGTAGTTGCTGTCGTAAGGCAAGGCAGGCTCGATTGCCAACTTGCCGTTTTTCAGCGTCATGAAGCAGAGGACGCTTGGGGCAATCTCAGCTAGCCAGCCACGGATATTGATCGACTCTGCAATGGCGTCGTCATAGAACAGGTTGTTTGCGCGAAGGAAACGCCCGGTTTCGGTCAGCGTGGTGCGGTCAACCAAGCCGCTGTTGACGATGCTGCCTGCTCCAGTATCGGTGTCAGTTGCCAAGTACCAGAGCAAATCAGTCAGGAGGTTGCTAGAGCCGGTATCGCCATCAATCAGACGTTCCACTTCAATGCCGCTTTGGATGTAGCAGCGGAGTTGATCGAGCTGCTGGAAGTTGTCACTAGAGCGAAGCTTCAAGCCAGCAACTGCACAGTTTTGGTATTCCGGCACGTTGTCCTCAGCCAAGCATTCGTTGACATAGACAACCTCGTGTTCGGGGTTGCCGTCGCAGCTCCGGCTAATCAGTTCGCCGTAGTGGGAGACTTCGGCAATACCGCTGTACTGCTGGAACAGGCGAGTTGCTGATCTCGGTTCGTCGTACTCTTCGTAAACAAGGCCTGTGGTAACGGTATAACTAAAGGCAAATTGAACGCCGTTTGCGTTGCGGGCGTGTTTGGTGAATACGTCGCCATTATTCCAAGGGCCAGTGAAACCTGTTACGCCGGTTGCAATTATGCGCCACCACTTGTTGCGGGCTGTACCTGGAATATCTCGTTGGTATGACTCCAGTTCAACGGACATCGTGATGGTTCGCACTGAGGCGTCGCGGCTGTAGTCCCAGCCGGTCAGCGTGCGGCGTGAGCCATCTGGCAAGTTGTCGAAGTAAGGATCAATGCCCAAAGCAATCGAAAAGATGTTGCTAAGAGTGTTGAAGTTGATGGCGTCGCCAACGTTGTAACCAATGCCAGGTTCGGTGCAGGTAATGCTGCCCGGAATGACGCCGATTGTGCTGGTGTCAGAAACCCAACGTCCATAAACAACATCATCAACAAGCTCTGGCACAACTGCCATCTGTCTGTGAGTGAAGTAGTCACGCGGCTGAACAAAGTGCCCACGGCCACCCACCGTAAATGTGCCCATGTAGGTGTTAAAGGTCCAGTCTTGGTAACCGGTGCGAGCACCATCCAAAACGAAGATCAGCTCAGTACCGCCGCTTTGCTGTGTAAATACTGCGCTGTTGAACGGACGCAGGCGGAACTCAAGTTGCGAACGGCCAGGATGCGTTATGCGAATGAACGAATAGATGTCAACAGGGGAATCGCCAATTACGCCAAACAAATACGGACCAATGTTGACCCAGCCTTCGTTGCGGTTGTAGTCACGAACGGCGTCAGAGTTTGTGGGTCGAACATCAAGCGCAAATGTTGATAGCCGCTGGACATATTGCGTAATTTTGCCCGACCGCAGGCTGTTGTTGCCGCGATTTTGCTGCGCCACGCCAAAGGGTGATAGCAGCGTGTTGAAGTTAGTGATGCCGTTTAGACGCGCCCATACTTGGGACTTGATGCCGATTTCGGTTACATCGCAGCGGCGGTTGTTCTGGAAACTGCCTAGCTCAAAACGAAGAATTGGATAAAAAGCTTCATCAATGTCTGAATACGGCATGAACCTGGCAACTGTTATCGCCTCCTCCGCAACTAAGCCGATTTTGCGCTGATTGTTGCTCCACGCCTCAATACATTTAAGGCGAATGCGGAAGCCGGAAGTGGAGTCGCTCGAGTCAGCGGGATCATACGTTTTGTTGGGACGGTCAATAACGATCCAGCTAGATCGACCGATCATGAAGGTCGCCCCAAGTGCCATTAGTGCATCGGCACGTTGTACGTCGGCATCGACAGTTGATCTGACATCCTCAACCTTGGGAACGTCTGTGCCAACGACCCCAGCAAACGGATCAACATCTTGACGGCCTTTGCCCAACAGAATGACAATCTCATCACCTTTATTGACTTCGACTTCACGGGTTAAATTTGACCAAGATTCCGTGTCGTAAGGTTCGAGAGTTTTTGTGATAGTTGGTCCATAAGTCACTGCGCCAGTAGAGCCATTTTTATGCTCAATGACGCCAATGCGACGTGCATAGTTGACGCCAGTGCCAGGCATACCAGCGTTCTCTGTAATTCCGTTGCGCTGGTAGTCACCGCCCCATTCGTGGTTAAGACGTAAATACAGGTCAACGTATTTAAGCTGCTGAGCCAAAGCGCGGAATTTACGGTCATATTCCCAGTCTTTAAGTACAGAAATGACCTCCCAATCAGGGCGAACAGGCGTGCCATTGGCAATACCGGAGTAAACCCCAAAACGGACTTGGTTGGACGGCGTAAATGCACCGCTAAATGCAGGTTGATTAGCCGCGCCCTTGATTGGTGCATAGAACGCCTGTTCTTCGTCGCCGCGTCCGTCGTCAATACTCAGGTCGCCATAGCGCAGGTTATACATCCGAAGGCGACTGCCCGCCCCGAGCTCTTCGTACCCGCCGTTCCAGTAGAAGTCAAAGTAAGCGTTGAAAATGTTGTCGAGCGCGTTATTGCCCAGGAAAATGCCGCCCAGCTCAGGGCGTGCCATTGGGCCTTGACCGGCAATCGCAACGATTTCACTGATTTGGTAGGTGCCCCAGCTCTTGACGCGAGACCACACCAAGGTCGGTGAAATGACTACACCACCACTTTGAAATTCACCGCGATCGTCGTAGTTTGTTTGGCGCTTGGTGAAGACGATTGGAACGATATTGCCGTAAGCAGCAAGCTCCTGTAGAGAGTTGAAGCCGTAGGACGGCGTGAAAATGTCCGAGCCCTGGACACTGCCAAGATCTTGTGAGGTGAACTGCGGGCGCTGCGCTTGGCTTTGTTGCGGCTGTCGTGGTTTTGGCGCCAGGAAGATTGATGCCGCAGTCGATGCCAAGCCGATGACAAGGCTGGCGATTGCAAGGCCTAATGACCAAGTGTTTTGAACGTCGGGAACGCCTGCGTATTCAGCAGGTCGCTCATAACTACGGGTACGAACTTCACGTGCAAACGCCTTATATTCCTCTTCGCTAAGACCCAGCTCGCTGATTAAACGCTTTTCAAACGGAAGTAACGGCAGGTCGGCCAGATGTCGATAGGGCACCATGCCACCGCTTCCAGCTTCTGGTTGATGTAGAGGCATCCCCGACTCCAGTAAACCGCAAAGGCCGTTGAACTTTGCGGTAGCAATAGCACGTCACCATCGTACTCAAGCCGATCTACCCTGTTGCACCAGCTCAGCAAGTCGCGACCAATTGCATACTTATTGCCGTCGTACCACTGTTGACGCCGCTGGGGCCTCTCCAGGCCAAGGCGATCCAACACCGTAAACACAAGGTTGATGCAGTCAATTGCGCCGTCCGGGTCGGTGCCGTCTGCACCCCAGCGATACGGCCTGCCGATCAGGTCAATCACTGCACGCGCACGCTGG
>Ga0208898_1002487_pt1 | contig 11275 bp, 6 predicted proteins | sample VirMetDEL_Mar_4_FD_184513 | JGI IMG/M metagenome (GOLD analysis project Ga0208898, IMG submission 184513) | Aqueous microbial communities from the Delaware River and Bay under freshwater to marine salinity gradient to study organic matter... | ecosystem: Environmental > Aquatic > Marine > Coastal...
CCGGTCCAAACTTAACAGGTTCTCAAGAGGTGGATATGAAATTGGGAATACCTGACTTAAATGCCTTGGAATTCTTAAAAGGACTTACCACCATGTTTAACCTGTTGGTTATTCAAGATGAGGTGGAGAAGACCATTAATTTCGTTCCATTTACTTGGTATTATGATGAAGCCACTCGTAAAGAGAAGGATTGGACCAACAAATTAGATTTAGATTCAACATACAAGGTTGAACCCCTATCATTTGACTTATCAAAAGAGATTAACCTGACTTACCAAAAGGGGTCAGAGGAATATCTCAATAAGTTATTTGAAGATAGTAACACCTACAATTTTGGTAGATATAGGTTTGTATCTGATTCCAACCTATTAACCGGTGAATCCAAGTATGAGATACCATTTGCACCATTCCCTACTGAATCTGTGGCTGGTGCTCCAAACTTTATCATCGGTAAACCTTATCGTCTAATCAACGGACAACAACAAGCATACTCTAATAAACCTCACCTATTCTTTTGGAATGGTAATAGATACGCTTATACTAATGTAACCAAGATAGTTGAAGGAGAGTGGTATATGACTTCAGGAGCAACACCGGTGGCTCAAACCACATATCCATCTGTTAGTCACTTATCATCGTTGGATATTCAAATTCCTGAATTGGTGTCTGACTTAAACTTTGGTTCTACCTTTGATTTCTTTGGTAATACCAATCAACAGGTTTTACAATACACTCCATATAACATCTATAACACATTTTGGGAGGATTACTTGGAAGATAACTACTCCAATGAGACCAGAAGGTTAACGGGTAGATTTTACCTCAAACCATTGGACATTTATGAGACCAAGTTAACAGACAAAATCTTCGTTAAAGATAGTTTCTACAGAATTGAGAAAATCAACGATGGTGATTTAACTCAACCTAAATTGACTGAGGTATCATTGATTAAAGAAAGAGGGGGATACAATAAAGTAGAACCACCAGCCCCGTTCTATTGGTTAGACCCTAATACTCCATATCCTGGTTTATCAACGGCTTATACGGTAGATGTATATTCAGGTTCAACGATTGACCCTGTATGTTCGGGCACCTCAGCAACGGGTGAGGTAATCACATTTGGTGTATCAGGATTGAGTAATTATAGACAGGTATACTACGATACTGGTGTATCATATAACCTAATGCCGTTGGGAACTTATTTAAGAGCAACGGGTGATACACAGACATTTGTGGTCATAGATAATCAAGGGCGTATAATAGAACAAGATTGTTAATATTTATAGAGTATGGCAGAAAAGCAAATAGGACTTAGAATTAATATCAATGGTGTAAATACCGTTGTTACTCAAATTGAGCAGTTGGAAACCTTATTGAAGGAAGCACAACAAGACCTCAAACAATTAGAGATTGGTTCTCCTTTATTTAAGGAGTTATCAGGACAGATTGCCATTGCTCAAGGGGAATTGGAAAAACTAAACCAATCATCAAAGGCAATAACACCTGAACGACAAGTTGAGGGTTATTCCAAATTTGCTGCTGGTGTTACATCATCGTTTGCTGCGGCTACGGCAGCCGTTCAACTCTTTGGTGCTGAATCTGATGAGGTGTCTAAAGCAACTGCTCAAGCCCAAAACTTATTAACACTGGCATTATCTGCTCGTGGTATCGCTGAATTAAAGACAGGTGTTCAAATTGTCGCAACAACCATCGCAACCAAAGCGGCGGCTGCTGCCACGAGATTGGAGACAGCGGCAACTACAGCAGCCAATGTTGCCACAAAGGCATTCTATACAACACTGGCAGCCAATCCTTATGGTGCAATCCTTGCGGTAGTTGGAACATTGATAACGGCTTTTATAGCCTTTTCAGATGAGACAGAAGAGGCGGCAGAACAAACAAAAACATTACATGATTTCCAACTTGAAGCAGCCAATTCAGCAGCAGTTGAAGCCACAAAACTTAAAATCCTTGTTAATGTATTGAATGATGGAAATGCTTCATTGGATGCAAAAGAAGGTGCCTATGCTCGTCTACAGAAGATTATACCAACTCTTGCCGGTTATACTTTACAAGAAGCGACAGCACAAGGTTTATTAAATGATGCCATTGAAGAAGAGGTTAAATTAATTGAATTAAGAGCCAAGGCTAAGGCGTTGGAGGATTTCATTGTTGAAGAAGAAAAAGAGAGGCTTCGTTTGGCAATAGAACAAGAGAAAATTAGTGCTATGTCGGCATATATCGGGCTGTTAGAGGACTATAACAGAGCGTCTGCAGGAGGATTTCAGGGAACATTTGAAGAATATGAAGCACAAGTAAAATTAACAAGAAGTTTAAGAATTGTTAATGGTGAATTAGTTACCGTAAATCAAGAAACAGAAAAGGCATCAAATTTACAAAGTCAGTTAGTAGATGTTCAATCACAATTATTAGAGATTGAGAGAAGAAGACAGAAAGCGATAGACGATGCGAGAGCAGGTGCTGCGGCAGCCGCTAAGGCAGAACAAGAGAGAATCAAGAATACTCAAGCCCTGATTAGTTTATTGGGTGAACAAGCCAGAATTGAGGCTGAATTATTAATTTCAAGAAGAAAGTTAGAAGATTTAGATGTTGAGATTGTTGAAACTTTGGAAGAAAATGTATCAATGGCAGAATCCTATCAAGAAGGATTGAAAAAATTATTACCAATTACACAATTATTGGCTGAGTTAAACGGTGATTTGGCTCAAAGAAATGATGAATTGGGAGATAAATTTATAGTTGCCAAAAAGGCTGGTGAAAAATATTTTGATTTATTATCAGAAAGAGATGAAACAACCGGTAAATTGACTATTACTCAAGAAAAGTTAAATGAAGGATTAGAAAATTTTAAAAAAGCACTTGGAGGAGTATCTGAGGAATTAAGTCCTGAAAATAAAAGATTATTGGATGACTATATTAAAACTTATGAAGATTTTACAAGAATAGTATTCCAATATCAAACGGCAGATTTTGTTGCTGAGGATTTTGAGAAATCATTAATTGATTTAGCATTACTTGCTGGTGATATCAAAATTGACCCTTATGCTCGTGAAGACCTTAAAGACCCAAGAACACCTGAAGAATTAACAAGAGATTTAGAAGATGCTCAAGTAAGATTTAATGAATTACAAAAGAAGTTTATTGAGAGTTATGTTAATCAAAGAAAAAAAGAAACTGATTTAACCAAGTTCTCAAAAGAAGAACAAGAAAAATTATTAAAAACTTATGAAGAAGCAGGTAAGGTAGCATTTAATAATTTGGTTAAAGTAGGTAATGAAGCTATTAAATTTGAAGAAAATGTTATTAAAGTTCAAAAGAGAGTTGAAGACCTAAATGCTGAATTATTAAGATTGGCACCAGCAGCACGAGCAGGATTTATTGTTGAAAATGCTGAACAATTCGCCAATGAATATGGGGGTATATTGGGTAAGGTTGCCGATGCTGATATAAAACTATATGACTTAAGAGAAAAACTCAAAAGAAGAGATTATTCAGAAGAAGAGAAATATGCCGATAGTTTGGTGGCATTAAGAGAATCATTTGCTGAAAGAAGAATTGATTTATCAGAATTAACTTATGCTCAGCAGTTAATATTACTGGAAGAATTCTTAAACAAAGAGGTAGAATTAACAAATGAGGCTGAGGATAAAAAGAAAAAGAAAAGAGATAAACAGAAAGAGGATTTTGAGGCTTGGCTTACTGAGTTTGTTAATCTTAGCAATCAAATAGCATCCGTGGCTCGTGAGGCAGTATCATTCCAATTAGAAAATCTTGAAAGAAGATATCAAGCGTCATTGGAAATGGTGGTGGGTGATACCAAACAAGCCAATGATAAGAGAATTGAATTGGAGCAACAATACAACGCAGAGAAGGCGGCACTTGAAAAGAAATCAGCGATATTTGAATTATCACTTTCATTGGTTCAAGCAACGGCTAATGTCGCTGAAGCAATTACACGAGCACTTACAGCAGACCCATTATCTGCAATTATTGGAGCCAGTTTATCTGCGGCAATCGGTGCAGTTCAGATAGGTATCATCGGTTCTCAACTTCAAATGGTTAGTTCAATGAGACGAGGTGGAATTTCAAGAGGTCCAAGTCATGAATATGGTGGAATCACTTATGCACAAGCCGGTGTTCAGTTGGAAGGTAATGAAGCAGTTATCAACAGACAATCTACAATTCAATACGGTTCATTGTTATCTTCTATTAACCAGTCAGGTGGTGGTAGACCATTGGTTGTATCATCTCCAATGGATTCACGATTGGTTGAAGTATTGGCTAAAGAAAGACAAACACCAATTAGAGCATATGTTGTAGAACAGGATATTACCAGAGCACAGACCATAACCAAAAAGTTGGAACAATTATCAACATTTTAATTAAAAGATATTTATACAAAATGGCATTACGAATTATAGACCTTGATATAGACGCAGCCTTATCTGCTGATACCTTTGCCGATGCGGTAGCATTGGTGGAAATGCCGGCGATTGAGACAGAGTTTATCTATTTCGCCAAAGAGGACAGTTTCATTGTTCCTCAAAATGTGGCATCCAAAGCCTGTAAGGCAAGAAGATATAAAGAAGAGAACGGTTCGTCCTGTGGAACAGCCGTGGGGTGGACAAGGAGTTCGCAGTTGTGTGATAGAAAACCCATCTCATTGGAAACGGTAAAGCGCATGTATTCCTATTTATCTCGTCATAAGGTTGATTTGGAATCATCAAAATCTTATGAAGATGGATGTGGATTATTGATGTACGATGCATGGGGTGGAGAACCGGCATTGGGTTGGGCAGAAAGAATTATCAAGAGACAAGAGGAGATGGGATATGAGATTGGTAATCTACCTGATTATGAAAGTTATCCCACTGGTGACACCAAAAACGATATGCTTATAGAAGAGATAGCCTTCATAGAGAAAATCCCTTACGAGACAAAAGACGACTACATACAACGATGTGTGGAATGGCATATCAAGAACAAAGGATGGGAAGCAGACCAAGCATACGCTGTATGTCAGAAACAGGCTGAAGAAGCCTTCGGTTGTGGATGTGGACAGAGCATGGCAATCGAACCTAATCCTTGTTGGGACGGTTATGAACCAATCGGATTAAAACCTGATGGTTCACCTAATTGTGTTCCAATAAAGAATTCAAAAGAAGGATTTGAAAAAGTAGGTGAAATGGATGGTATCCCTTATTTCTCAACACCTGAAGAGGCTGTTGAATATGGAATTGAGGAATATGGCTGTAAATCTTACCATGTCCATAAAGACGCTGATGGTAATGAGGTGTATATGTCTTGTGCCACTCACGAGGAATTGGTAGATTATGAGTTCACCTTTGCTGATTATACAGATGAAGATGTGGAGTTGTTACAAGCGTTCTCTGTATTGAAGGAAAAATCACCTGAAAAGTTTGAGGCTGTAGTTGGAGCAATGAGAGGAGCAACAGAACAGGAAATCTATAGAAGAAACCATAAGAACCCTACGGCTTATTTCTTATACGAGAGAGTATTAAGTGGGGCACCTGACCGTGATTTCTGTATGTCGATTGAAGGTAGATATTTCCGTAGAATGGAAATTGATTTGTTAAGAGATATTAACAGAGAATTTGGTCATAATAAAGAACCATATTCAAAATGGTTATACAAAGGTGGACCGAACTGTGTTCATGCCTTTCATAAGTTCCTATTTCAAGGGCAAAATAAGGCAGATTTAGGAATGGCTGAGGGTAAAGCCGGTATTCCACCAAAAGCAATGCCAAATAATGGGTATTACTCACCTGAAACAAAGAGAAGAAGTGAAATTGCGTATATCATATCACAAGAGAATATGAGTGCAGAGTTCACAAAAGGGTCATCCAATGTTATTATATCAGATATAGATGATACATTATTCAAAGGTCTTAGTCCAAATAAAGATTTAATTGAATACATCAACTCAAAATGGACATCCAATAGAATTGTCATTTTGTCAGGCAGAAAGTCATCAAGACGAGGTGAGACAATCAGAGAATTGGATAGAGCCGGTATTCGTTTTGATGAATTGTATCTAAATGATACCAACATGAACTCACCAGAATTTAAATGGTCAAAGGCTCAAGAACTTATGAACAAGAAATTCAACATTGTTGAGGTTATCGAGAATAATCCAGCAACGGTGGGTGGATATAGAAAATTGGGATTGACAGTTAAAAGCCCAAATAGTTTTTCTCAAGAACCTGTAATGATAGGTTTCAAATCTGAGGAAGAAAAAAGAATGTTATATTCTCCTGTTATGATACCTGGTATTTTGATACCAAGAATATCAGAAGACAACGAGACCTATTTCGTTCGTTTCTCACCACAGAGTGTTGAAAGAATTCAACAGAAGTACATGATTGAACAGAGATTGAGAAATACAAACTACGAACATACCGACCATACTTTCAACGATGTGGTGATGGTAGAGTCGTGGATAGTAAACGGAGATTCAGATAAAGCATATACATTAGGATTTACGAAAAAGGATATTCCAAAAGGAACTTGGATGGTTGGATACAAAGTATTGGATACAGAAGAGGGGGATACCATTTGGAATGATTACATTAAAACAGGAAAAGTTAAGGGTTTAAGTATTCAGGGACAGTTTTTAATGAATTATTCTCGTGTAGATTATGATGAATATTTATTAGATGAAATCATAAACATAATAAAAGAAATCAAAGATTAAAATTATGAATGCAAAAGAAGCGATTGATAAAATTGCAAAATTGTTGAACCTTGAATTTGGTAAGACAGAATCATTTGCGACAACAATGTTAACAGATGGAAGCACAGAGATAACAAATAACTTGGACGAGGAATTCAAAATCGGACAGGAATTATTTGTAGTTAACGAAAGCACTCTTTCTCCTGCACCAGAAGGTCAACATACAACTCGTGAAGGTTTGGTTATCACCGTTGATTCAAGTTCAATCATTATCGCAATGGAACAAGAAGCATCTGAAGCACCTGCTAATGAAGAAGGAGAATCTGAAGTGGAAGTTGAAAGTGAAATGAAGGATATGGAAATGTCTGAAGCCACTTTAACTGACGGAACTAAGATTATGTCTGAGGGAGAAAAGTTTGAAGTTGGTCAACAACTTTATATGATTACCGAAGAGGGTGAGAAAGTTACAGCAAAAGAGGGTGAGCACACTACCGAGAGTGGTATTGTAATCACTGTTGATGCTGAAGGTATCATCACTGGTGTAAAATACCCTGACGAGTCTGGTGAAGGTTCTTTAGAGGATTTTTCAGCATTAGTAAATGTTTTAGAACCATTGATTGACGAGGTGAAGAAATTATCTGCCGAGTTATCACAAATGAAAGAAAAAAACCACGCTGATTTATCAGCATTAAAAGCGGACTTCGAGTCCTTCAAAAAATCTCCTGAGAAGTTCTCTGTTGTTGAAAAGAAAACTTTCAAGGAGTCAGTTGATGATTACAAATTAGAAATCATCAAATCTTTAAGAAATAAATAAAAAAACAAATAATTAGAAAAATGGAAAATAAAAAGAAATTTTCGTTCAATTATGATTTGTCAGCGTTGCCAACTTACAACAGTTATGGCTCTGATATGTTGATTAAATCTATCTTGGGTTTAACACTTCCAAAATATTCTACAATTAGACCTAATTTGAAAGGAACAACTGAAAAGGTTGGTTTCGTAACAAATGATGTTGTATTGCAAGATTTAGATTGCGGATTCAACCCAACTGGTGACACTACTCAAAACTTGGTTACAATCGATTTGTGTAACAAGAAAGTTAACCAACAATTATGTCCTTATGACCTTTACGACACTTATTTAAGTCAGTCATTATCAAACGCTAACTTCCAAGAGTCAGTGCCGTTTGAAGAAGTTATCTTAACTGATATCTCTAACAGAATCGCTAACCAAGTTGAAACTCAATTATGGAATAACACGATTGCTGGTGGAGCATGTTTCGATGGTGTTGGTGCGTTAATCACTTCAGGTAACGGTGCTACTCAAATCAGTTATTCTGCTGCTACGGCTGCTAACGGTTTGGATGTATTTACTGCAATTTATGAAGCAATACCTAGTAATGTTTTACACAGAGATGACTTAGTAATCTACACTTCATACGCTAACTACAGAGGTTTGGTTTCTTCAATGAGAAACTCTTCTTATGTTAACTTGTTCACTATGGACGCTGCTGGCGCTGCTGCTGGTGAGGAGTGGTCATTGATTTTACCTGGTACTAATGTAAGAGTTATCCCAACTGTAGGTTTGGATGGTGTATCTGCATACTACGCAGGTCCTGCTTCTTACTACATGGTTGGTATGAACAGTGAAATCATGACTGTTAAGTCAATGTACGACCCATTTGAGGACATCGTTAAAATCCAAGCACATGTTACTTACGGTATCGGTGTATTTGATGTAGCATCATTTGCTATCTGTAAATAAACTAAAAATTAAAAATTATTAAATTATGGCAAGTTGTTATATTAGCACAGGTTATACTTTGGATTGATTCTATAGTCCAATTAAAATCGGGTGAATTGCTGGAAACTCTGGAGACAGACAATCAGCAGCCAAGCCTCCCAAGAGAATAAAAGTAGGAGGAAGGTTCAACGACTAACAGGTGAGTATCTCAAACAATAAACCTGACACGAGTGCCCGACAACAGAAATGTTGATGATATAGTCTGAACACTACGAATAATGTAAAGAAGGTAGTGAAGTAGAGGATAAAGAGCCTCTTCGATAACAAAATGTGTAGAACAGCATCTACTGGAGGTCTTAAATCAATGTGGATTTTAGGTGGTTCTGGTAATTCAATCACTGGGTATACCTTAACAAACACAGAGGTTAGTGCAATCGGCGGTACTGGTACTTGGTTCAAATTCCAATTACCTAAGCAGGCTGCTTCATTAACAGAAACATTGGGTGTGAACACAACTTCTCAATCTGTAACTTTCCAACCTGAATTGGTTGTAAACTTACCAAAACTTCAAACTGAACTCAGAGATGTGTTCGTTGATTTGGTTTCTCAGAATGAGATTTACGCACTCGTTGAGGACAACAACTCAAGATATTGGTTGGTGTTCTTGGATAATGGTGGACAGGTTTCTGCAGGTTCACTTGCGAGCGGTCTCGCATATACTGATTTGAATGGTGCGACGGTTACCATGTCTGGTGGGGAGCCCACCAGCATCAGAGAGGTTCTTGTATCAACTACGATTGGTGCAGTATTCACTGACGGTGGTTTCACATTCGAATCGTAAGATTAATAAATCTTTATATGGGGGAGAGCAATCTCCCCCTTTTTAAGCCTTAAAAATATTTATATTTATGTCGTATATACAATGGGGAGGTAAAAAGTGGTATCAACCCAAACCACAACCGAGAAAACCTGATATTAATGAATTAATGAAACCTCTATCTGAAAAGGTGGGAAGAGGTAATATTTGGGGTTCAGTAATAATGAATGTAGAAAAAGATGGTGCGACACCCGTTCCACCTGTTAGTCCTACACCGACACCAAGTGTGACTCCAACAATTACTCCTACCGCAACTTTAACACCGACGCCGACGCCGACTCCATCATCAACACCATTTAATCCAAGTAGTTTAAGTGGTTTATTGTTTTGGAATCTTTATAGTGATGCTTCATATCTAACATTAGATACAAACACTTATGATAGTGTAGAAAGTATTACAGATGCTTATAGTGCTACGACATTATATTCTAACTATACAAAAGCAGAACAATCTAAATATGATAGTAATGGATTTTCTACGGGCGTTGGAGCAATATATGGAAACACTAATTCAAGTAATCTTGGTGGTTTAACGGGAACAACAATATTACCAAGTGAATATACCATATTTGTAAGTTTCAAACCAACGGCAAGTCATACATCAACTTATACTGCTTTATCTGCCAGTGACGACCAAATGGGATATGACCTTAATGGGTTAACATTTAGACATCACCAATTAAAGACAATAAGTAGTGGTGGAAATAATTATTTAGGTGGTATAGCATTTAATACTGGTGGAACACCAGCATTATCTTATCCTGGTGTTGGTAGTCCATTACAATTAACAAATGGGACTTGGTATAATGTTGCTATGAGAGTTAGAAATACGGGTGGTAATGTTGAATTGACTATGTATAATGGTAATGGAACGGCTTATGATACACAAACAACATCTGGCACGGGAGCATCGGGAACACAAAAATTGGTATTAAATTGGAATACATTTGAAGATGAATTGATTACAGAACAATTTATGTATAATAGGGCATTATCAACGACAGAAATAGGTGATATAATGACTTATTTGAATACAAAATATAGTCCACCTGTATCAAGTCCTACACCTACACCAACCGCAACTTTAACACCTACACCGACTTTGACACCAACACCATCATCAACGCCAGGTCCAGCAATTGACCCTGATGCTGCTGCATTCTTAAATGCTGTGGTATTAACTGGAGGAACATTGGATGCTACTATGTCAGGGGCTGTTGAAACTCTTGTATATGATTTAAAAACTGCTGGTGTATGGAGCAAGATTGATGTATTCTTGCCGATTGTCGGTGGAACAGCAAATGCTCACAAAATCAACTTGGTTGAACCAAGTAATGCTACATTTGATTACACTTATTTTGGAACGGTAAATCACAGCGTATCGGGTATGACCAGAGATGCCAGTTTGGGTGCTGTTGTTCCTACTTGGTATGTTGAAGATTTAGTCCAATCAACAACTGGTTCTTCACACTACGCTCTGTATAGAAACAGAGTGTCTGCTGATGTTGCTATAAATGGATATTTGGATACAAGCGAAGGAAGCCCTTACAGATTTTTCTGTATTGGTAATAATGTTGCTGATGCTTATGTTGAATTATATGGTAGGTATAATACGGGTTGGAACGCCATATCTAATAATGGTTTAGGTTTGATGACCTTGAATAAAAATGGTTCATCATTATCACTTTATCAAAATAATAGTTTAATACAAACAAGAACAAGTGATGCGTATTACACAGCACCATCAACAGAAAAAATACCAGTTTTGGCTCTTTGGTGGACGAATTATCCAGATAATATTTATCCCGACCCCACTGACCAAAGAGTATCAACACTTTCAATAGGAGCGGGTCTATCATCAACAGAAAGAGCAGATTTAGATACTGCTATTGAAAACTTTAACACAACATTAGGTAGAGCAATATGAGAACTGGAAAATT
>Ga0208898_1002488_pt1 | contig 11272 bp, 19 predicted proteins | sample VirMetDEL_Mar_4_FD_184513 | JGI IMG/M metagenome (GOLD analysis project Ga0208898, IMG submission 184513) | Aqueous microbial communities from the Delaware River and Bay under freshwater to marine salinity gradient to study organic matter... | ecosystem: Environmental > Aquatic > Marine >...
AACTTTTGCATTTTCAGCCCAAGCGTTATCTGGCTCATCTACTTTTCTTAGAACTCTAAGAACAAGAGAACCTGTTCCTAAAGTTGCGTTGTCTAACTCATGTTGTGAGTAGCCATAAGTAGAATTACCTGCTGTTAATAGAACGTTTGCTGTTTCTCCAACGTTAGCTTGAGCAATAGAACCGTTACCGGCCTGTACTGTATAAGTAATCATTGGATCATCATATACATAAGCTTTAATTGAAGTGTTAGCTTTTACAGTAGTGTTAGCTGTCCATACTTTTAAGAACCTAACATCTCCTGTTGCTTCATCGACATATTCACAACCGTAAAATACACCAATCGCTTTATCTGAATTAGCGAAAGCATCTAAATATCCATCTGATCCGAGATCAACAATATCTCCAGAGAAGAAACTAGTGCTATGCCCATTTTCGATTAGGTATTCGTTGGCTCTAATTATGCCGCCGGTTAAGTGTCTTTTAGGCACAAAACCATTTGGTTGGTCTGCATTAGCCATTTTATTTTACCTCCTTAAAATTGCCATTTGCCTACTCACCATCATATGTCGTCTTAGATCGATGTTCTCGTTGAATCGGATTACCTGGTTGTTCTACTCTATGTAAGTCATTACTGACTGCAAGTTCCTGATTGCGTGTTTTATTTGCATAATATTCATTACGCTGCGCAACCATTTCCTCTGGCATTTCGCAGAGAACCATTCCTTCAACGCCAATATAACCAGCGAACTTTCCATGTTCAATAGTTGCTACCGGAAAATCCTTAGACACTGTCTTTGCATCTCTCGGTTGCCAACCTTCTCTCATTCGTTTCGCCCAATTAGTTGGGTTATCTTGACCTAAAATGCTAGTCGCTATCCAACGTTGCTTATATCCTGGCCTCGCTGGTGGCGCCTCTAACAATGATGGCGGTCTCCAAGCTTTTTTACGAGAAAGCTCATCTCGTGTTTCTTTAGTTGTCATTATCAGGCTCCTTTTCTATTTGTCCTGTATTGAAAGACTTGCAAGTTCCCTTGCATATCTTTTCAGTGCCGCTGGATCGCTAATATCTATGCCAAATTTTCTAGCATTTGCTAGATCATCAGCAGACAGCTTAACGCTCTTAGCAGAACCCGATGTTGATCGAGAAACACCTGCAACTGGCGATTGCACTCTCTTCTGTTCTGAAGATACAACCTTTTTATCATCTTGTGAAGTGTTTTTATTTGCTGTTTCTTGCGGACTTATCAAGTCAGGAAAGTACTTTGACAGTCTTTTATCCATTTCCTCATAGTACTCTGAATCATTAATGTCATAGCCTTCTTCCGTTAAGTCTTTATCAATTCCAAAAGCAACTTGTGTTTGAACTGAAAACCCAGGTTTATTCCACCAACTATTGTGTTTGTTAATCCAATTTCTAGCTAATTCTGGTACTTCAGTTCTAGAAGTTTCGGATGCTTGTTGTGGTTGCGGTTGTTGAATTTTAGAAACTTTTCTGTTTCTTAAATCAGACATTACTTCCATTAATTCAACTTGTTTTTCAGTTTCACCAGATTCAATCGCTTCTCTTAATTGTTGAGCAACTGACTTATATTGATTTTCTTCTTCCTGCTGTTCTTTTTCTGCCATTGAAGATTCAATACGAGCTAAACGTTCTTCAAGCATTCTTGCTTTTTCAGAGGCCGCTCTAGTTTTAGCAACTTCTTTTGCGATACGTTTTTTTACTCTTTCAGAGTAAGGCTCTTTTTTGATTTCATCTAGTTCAGAACGAAGCGAAGATAGTTCATCTTCTAATGCAGGCTTTTCTGATTCTGCATTCGATAAAGAATCTCTTTCACTATCCAACTGTTCTTCATTGATTGCTTTTTCAATTGGATTCTGATACGCTTGTTCTTCTTTTTCTTCGTCAAGAGTTACCTCGACATCTTTTAGTTCTTCGTCTATCATGGTTTAACCTCCCATGTATTGCGTGGATGTGAGCCACGTGTTTATACTTTAGTTGTTAAAATATCAGGGTTTGGTAAAACCGCTAATATTTCATCATCGTTTAACAGGAGCATCTTAACACCACCTATGTCAATTTTACTTCCTGCGTATCTACCATATACTACATAATCACCAATTTTGCACCATGGTTTTTTGCTTTTATCATAGCACTCTTCTCCCATAGCAATAACTCTTCCTTTGCTATTTAGATAAGCTTGATCTTCAACAGCTTTATCAGTTAAGATAATTCCACCTTTAGTTTTAGTAATCGGTGCCATTGGTCGAATTAGTATTCGATATCCACAAGGGATTGGTAGTTCTTTTGGATCAGCAACATCGTTATCGGTGTGCCAATCATTGTTCATGACTATATTACTCATCTTCGAGTATGTCTCCTTTCATGTATCGTTCAGAAATATCTTTAATAATATCTCTGGCTCTATCTAAACCATAAACAGTTCCAATAGTTTTAATATATTGTTCGTGAGTATCAAATCCTGGATTAACAGTTCGTTCAGATAAATCTCTTCTAAGTTTTTTTATTTCCTCTAGTATCGCTTCCGTCAGGTTCAGCATACTTGCTCCTATACAACGTTTTTAATGTGTCTAAAGTTTCTTCAAAATTCTTTTTTATTTCTTTTGAAGCCATCGCAAATAAATGTGGTTTAATCACATTCGTTGGCATTTTATTATTTTGTAAAAACTTCTTCGCCTTTCTGATTTCTTCACCCGTAGGTCTAAGACTTTTTCTTTCCATTCTCCCTCGCTAACTGAATTGCTTCTTTAGCTGCCTTCAATTTAAACTCTTTCTCAAGTCTATCTTGAACTACTTTATCTTTTTGAACACCTTGTTGGAATCTAGCTTTTCTAATATTTAATTCTTCAGCTTTTAATTGAATTTCAGCTTGATCTTTAGCGTTCTGCTGTTGTGCTTTTACCTGATCTTCACTTGGAGGTTGTGTTTGAGCCAACATTTGAGCAGTTTGTGCTTCAAACTGAGATAAAGCGTTTTCAATATCAGGAGATAGTCCTTCTTCCTCTTCATCAAAGTCAATTAATGGAAGTTCCATACCCATACCAGCTTGTTGTCCTAAACTTTGCATTGTTTGACGATATTGGAAAGCTAAATGCTCTCCTAAGTGCGCTAACATAGGACCTAAGATCGCTTGTTGTGCTTGTTTGTTTCCACCAAATCGTGGATCAGATAAAAATTGTTGATGAACTGCAATATGCGCCGTATGATTTTGATCAGAAAACGCTTCAATCGGTTTTCCATTTAATACTGACATATTTTCTGAGACAGGATCCATTCTTTTTGGCTTCATATCAGCAATCATTAACTCTTCTGGCTCTGGAATATTCAAAGCACGAATTAATCTTTGATATGCTTTCTTAACATCGATAATATTAGGCGCAGATTGTGCTAATTGAAGTTCAGTTTGAGCCATAGCGATTCTTTGTGCAGCTGAAAAGATATTTGGATCAGATACAGGGATAATATCTACACGTCCATCGAAATCTTTTCGTCTAACATTCTTTTCATCTCCGATAATTTCGTAAGGATATTCATTATCTAAGAATTCTCCGTTTAATTCTCCGATTAATTTAAGTTCTTTTCCTTGCGCCATGTGTAATCTTTTATGAATCGCACTAAATACTTTAGAACCTTGTTCAATTTGTGCTACAATACTTCCTACAGGAGCAGAAGAAGCTGCATCTCCGACCATAGCATCAGCGATTGAAGAAAATCTACGACCAGCTTCAGTTAAAATTCCTAATAATTGCATTAAAGTTGGTGATGGTTCTTTAAATGGAAGTGGAATAAATGATTTTCTTAAGTCATCTCCGTAAGCTTCTACTTCAACCCATTCACCAGGTGATACTGTTATATCTCCACCTTCAATTCTAGCACCTTTAGCTTTAAATCCACCATTTAAATTTGCAAATGCAGCACTATCTAGTAACGCTCTTAGTGCACCAGTGCTCGCATGTTGTAAACCTCCGATCATATGTATTAAACCGAAGCCATAAAAACCTAAACCAGGTAAATATTTATAGTGAATAAAGTAAACTCTCTTCTTTTGTAACTCATCATCTTCTTTCCAATTACGTCTAATCGCTAAAACTTGCTGTGAAGAGCGATCTATTGTAATAATGTAAGGTAATTCTAAGTCATCTTCATCATTTCCGATGTTATAATCAATATGAAATTCTAAAACTTGTCTAGTTTGATCATTATTACCAGGACTAATTCCGTCTATTTCATCTAAAGTTTGTTGAATTTGACTTTCTGGATTATCGTCAGAAGCATTAGTTAATTTAATATCACGATAAAAACCAGTTTTCATGTATTTTTTAACATCATTAGTTGTTAATTTCATAATTTGAGTATATCTAGGTGAAGTATCTAACTCTGTAGTACTATATGAAACGACTAAATCTTCTGCAGGAATGAATTTAGCGCATACTTGATTAGTTGTAGTATCATAATAAACTTTTTTAAACGCTGATCCTGCTAGAGATAAGTTAAATAACATCTGATCTAACTCACTAAAGTAATCAGGCATTAATTGAGTAATCTGATAGTTCATAAATTCTTGAACTCGTTGCGCTTGTTGCTCTCTTTCTTCTGTTACTTTTCCAATAATTTGTGTTTTAACAGGACCGCCAGGTGGAAACATTTCAGCGATTGCTCTTGCTTGAAACTGAGTTGCAGCTTCTGCCATTAAAGGATTATGAACTCCAGAAGCACCAGGGAATGGATCATCTCTTTCTTCAGAGATTACTCCTAACATTTTTAAACCTTTTGAATATTGATCTTCCCAATCTTTTCTAGATGACTTATCGTTTTCAAATTTATTAATTAAATCAGAAGAAATTTCTGAAAGTTTATCTTTATCTAAATCTTCAGCTAAGTTTGCATAGTGATCTGTTTCATAAGGATTAACATATTCTTCTTCCTCTTCCTCATCATCTTCAGCGATGTTGATTTCAACAGAACCATCTTCAGATATTTCTAAAATATCTTCTATGTTATTTTTTTCTTCTTCCACTTTTTTTACTTTTCCCTGCTTCACTTAAAGCGATAGCAATTGCTTGTTTACGAGATTTTACTTTTGGTCCTTTTTTAGAACCGGAGTGTAGTTTTCCTTTTTTAAACTCCCTCATTACTTTTTCAATTTTCTTTTCAGGTTTTCCCATTTTGCATACGCTCCTGCATATTTACTTTTTCACTTATTGGTAAATTTATAAATGTAGTTCTTAATTCAAAAAATCTATCTGCCCATTGTGATAGACGATCTGTTAAAAATTTTATATGTAAATCTTTTTCTCTAAGCTGTTCATCTTTAGTTGACTCAGATGCTTTTAATCTATTATTCTCTCTAGATAATTTTTTATTTTCTTTTCTTAACTCTTCCATTTCAGCTTCATGTTTAGTTGCCATTATTATTTACCTTTCTTTTTACTAGGAAAACCTTTTTTCATATTTTCATACGCTTCTTTACTAATTGTTGATTTTTTCTTAGAACGACTAATGCCTTTTTTCTTTCTAGCATTTATATTATCATATAATCCCTTTTTCTTTTTCATTTTAATTTTCCTTTTTCGAGATGGTACACTAATCTGTTTAGAAAATAAAGACCTATTCACTACTATTTTTCTTTAGTAGATTTGAACATTCCTAAAATAGAACCTAACATTCCGCCACTTCCTAAATAATCCATTCCTGCGTTAGCTAAATTTTGAAATAAACCTGGTTGTCTTTGAATATAGCCACCTGTAGTAACAGGCATGGCACCTTGAGGAATTCCATATGTTGTAGATTGATCTGGTGGAACGTAAGTATTATAACCAGAAAATAATCCTCTTCCTATATCTCCGAATAACTGTCCCATTGTAGGTGGAGCTGCAGTAAAAAATCTTTCAGCACCCGATGGATCTTTGTAATAAGTTGAAGCTAGTGGAGTTCCTACAGCGTTTACTACATCTCCATAATTTTCACGAAAGACAGCGGGTCTATCGTACTTAACGTTATACTGTTTATATTGATTAGATAAGTCCTGCATAGTCATTGGACTTCCGATACTTTGAGCGTAATTAAAAGCGTCCCTTACAGTGTTATAAGCGTCTTTACTTAAAGTTTGTGTTCGACCACCTCTATTACCTTCTTTAAAACTTGAAGGAACGGAACGAACATTACTAGTGTTAGTTGGTGAACTAAATGATCTACGAACTGCAGCCTCGTAAGCTTTTACTCCACTACTACCTCCAGCACCAATAGCCATTTAGCAGTTCCAAGCCTTACGTGACCAGTAGTTAGCTGATAATTTATTATTAGTTCCTTTAATTCCACCGGAACGTGCACAATAAGATTTTTTTCTTGCAGGAATATTTTTCTTTATTGTCATGTTCTTATCGCCGAAATTAATTTTTTTGACTCTCCCTGTTGAGGGATCTTTTACAAAAACTTTAAATTTCTTAACATCACCTTTCATCGGTTTGTTAAGAGGAACTTTTCTGCCTTTGTACTCAGCCATTAATCGTCATCTTCAGGTGGCTCAAGGTCCATTAATTCATCTTCGATAATTTTAATCTCGTCTTGATCATCATTATCTTGAGCATCTTTTAATAAATCTCTTAGCTGTTCATATCTAGTTCCACCCATAATCTACTCCTTATTATTTTTTAAAAATTCTTTAATCGCTGCTGAAGAATCTTTACCCATACCGTCAGGATTTACTTTTGTAGTATTTTTACTATTATCCACTAAACGCTTAACATCAGCATCGGATACTGGATAAAGATTTTTTAATCTTTCTATATCATCTATTCCTTTGATCCCTTCTGATTTGTTATATGCTCCTCTTGCTTTTCTTATACCACCCATAATTTACTCCTTCGATTTTAGCCACTCTTTTAATGCAGCTCTTCCGTCTTTACCCATACCATCAGGTAAAGTTCGAGTTGTGTTTTGACTATTATCACCTTTAGCGATACGGGCTTCTAAACCTCTCATAGCATCTTCCGTTACTTGCTGTCCTTCTTTATCAACAGGGCCGGGAGTAAGACCAGTTCTGGTTCCTTTGTATTTTCTATTGTATGTTCCCATTATTTTTTCTTACCCTTTTTCTTTTTAGACATTGCTTTTTTAATCGCCATGCCTCTTTTCTTTTCATAGGAAGAAATCTTTCCGTCTTTATTCAAATCCATTTTAGATTTTTCCATGCGTCCTTCACCGGAACCGGCTCCGTCCATCATTTTATTTTTTTTCATGTTCTACCCTTTTATTTTAATGACCATCATGCCACTCATCATCATGGGTGTTTCTTGCATGTCATCGCTGGTAATTTCTTTTCCTGGTTTATTCATAGCTTCAACGAGCATTTCATCATCTCTAAGACAGCTAGGATATTTGTCATAGAAACGATCATCCTCTTCCACTAAAGCTTTCGCATAATTAGGTCTAGATTTCGCCGGCATGGGCTTGGTCGCTTTGTACATACTTGCCATAGCGATACTATAACTATTTTTGTCTAACTGTAAAAGGACTTTTTATGTAATAATCGATAGGGTTTATCGTCCCATTCATCATCTTCCGGATCGTTCGGGTGAGAAACTAAATAGTTATCTCGTATAAGCTGCCAAGCTTGAGTTGATGTATCAACTAAGTCATCATGTTTTCCATAAGGAAAGGAAGCACATTCTTCAATTAAATCTTCTACCCACGATTCATTAGGGACCCAAATTAATCCTGTCTCTAACATGGAAGCTACGACATGTGCTCTTGAAACTTTATCTCGATCGGGTGTAAATTCTTTTACAGGAATTCCTGCTCTTCGTAAATCTTGAAGTAAGCTTTGTCCTGATGCTCGTTTCTCGACTAAAACGACATCGGGCTTCCAATCGAAAAATGATTGTTGAGCCTCTTTTCGTAGTTCAGGATACTCGACACGATTACGCCAAGCTTCTAGTAAAATTATACAAGCTTGATCTTTTCCTTTTTCATCTGTATGCGTAAAGACACCCCAAGTCGTTCTCGCTGAATAGTCAGCAGTTTGTCTTGCTGAAAAAGCAGTATCCCAAGATTGTATGATTGAATGACATCTAGGAAATCTTTTCTTATCCCATATACGCCACCAATCTCTTTTTAAAATTTGTCCCTGTTCTGCTGATGGCTTCTGCTGGTATAAACTTTGCCAAACTCTTTCTCCGACTGTCGCTTGAATCTTTTTTAATTTTTCTACAGGATAGGCTTCGGGCCAGAGAGCATCACCGTTAGCATTAATCGCAGGTAAGTCTAAAACTTTCCACTGACCCGGTTCATTTTCTAAAACGAAACCTGCTAAATCTTCTTCGTGCCATCTCGTTTGAATGATGATTACTTTTCCGCCTGGCATTAATCGTGTGAAAGCGACTGACTTATACCATTCAATAAGATTCCTTCTTTGAACTTGAGATTCCGCATCTTCACGCCCTTTTATGGGATCATCAATAATGAGTAAGTGAGCACCACGACCGGTAATAGCACCGCCCGCACCAACCGCTGAGTACGTTCCGCCATGAACTGTGTGAAAACGTTTCGCTGAAGTAGAATCTTCTCGTAAAGCTACATTCGGAAAAACTTTGAGGAACTCTTCCGATTTGACGTGGTTACGAACCTTGCGTCCAAAATCATCAGCTAGTTCTTGAGCGTAAGTCGATTGAATAATAAATTTTTTAGGATTACGACCAAGGAACCAGGCAGGAAACATCTCGGAACATAACATAGACTTTCCATGTCTTGGTGGCATGAAAATTGCTAAACGATCAAATTCATCTCGTTCTAAAGCTTCCAAATTTTTAGCGATTAATTGTATATGAGCAGGAGTACTATAACCATTATACATGTGTTGAGCGAAATTTAATATGGAAGTTTGTGCTCCAGATACTTCCTGTTTTTCTTTTTGACTTTTTATTACTAAAAATGCTTTCTCTCGAATCTCTTGAGGAGCACTTTTATCCAGTAATATTGCTTCAGCTTTTTGTAGTATCTCTAAGTTCATAAAAAAAACTTTCTATGAACTTAAAAATTTTTTGACAGTATCCAGATGATAACAATAATTCCTAGTGGTAAATAAATACGTCTTGAAACACTTAACTGAGCAGGTAGCCAAGTCCATAGCATTTCCATTTTTTCAATTATTTTTTTCATGGCTATACCATACACTTTTTTCAATATTATTCAATATACGAAATTTATACACATAAAAGCCATTTGTTCACTGTTTACTCCGTCTTTACAGCACCTGAAAAAATTTTTTTAAACTTTATACGAAAGTTTTACGATTAAACTTAATACGATTTTTTTAAGAAAATTTTTTAGGAATTAGAAATAAAAAAAGAGAGAGGAATTTCTTCCTCTCTCTTCTAAGTATTATTTTAGAATTATAACTTATTTACTTCTTCTAAAGCTTTATTATTTAAAGATAATAATTCTTTATAGTTAGGAATATTATTATTATCTTTTAAGAATAATAAATTTAAATTAATAGTATCTAAGTATCTAAGTTTATTTTCTTTTTTTAGATTTCCTAAATCTATCGAATAGATAGTTTTTAGTTTATTAGTATTATAATCGTAATCGTCTTTATTCATAGAATTTTTCCATGAATTTTCGATAGTAGTAGAAAACTTATAATTTTCTAATCTTTCGAAAGACTTTCCTTTCTTATCGTTTACTAATCTATGAAGAATTAAATTATCTTTAATTCTTATTAAAGAAGAGGGAAATTTATTTAATTTTCCTTTTCCTTTTTCTTCTACTTTTTTAGTTTCTTTATTCATTTTCTTTTTCCTTTCTTTATTCTTTATATTAAAGAATATTTATATTTATATTTTATTTTTTAAAAAAAGTAAATACTTAATTTAAAAATAATTATTATTAAAATTAGATATATTATTTCTTTCATAATTTCCTTTCTTAATTCTTTATAATAAAAAATTTTTTATCTTAAAACAATTATAATTTAAAGCAGAGCATTTTTATATCAAAGCAGTAGCAGAGCATTAGCAGAACAAAGACAAGAGCAAAAACAATCGTATTGTTTATTGTTAATTGTACCTAGTTGTACATACGTGTACCTAGCTTCCTCTTCAACCTCTACTTCGGTTATAGGGATTGACACAACTGCCACAACCACAACTTTCGGATCAGCCTTGATCCCTTTACCACAAGAAAAAAAATGGGGGCCGAAGCCCCCGAATTTTAATTATAACTTGTTAACTAATGCTGTTAATTCTTTCACATTCTTTTCCATTTGAGGTGAAAGTTTGACATCCTTAAATTCACTAAGGAATGCTAAATATAATTCCTTGTGGTCTTTTTTAAGATACCTAGCTATTAGTACGTTAGGCTTTTTAAATTTTCCATTTGACATGGAATCATAAGAAATATCTACTGTACGATATCCCTGTTCAAAAGCTTCCTTGATAGTGGTTGCTTTCATAGCTTTCTCATAAATGGCATGAGATTTACTTCCCTGTTGCTTCGGGTTAACTAGTCTAAAAAGACATATATCGTTTCCGATTTGGTTAACAGTTCTAGGAAGTTTATTTTCTTGTTTTTTCATTTTTCTTTCTCTCTTTCTTTGTGGTTTTATTTTACTACGATTAAATACAGAAGTAAACATCTTTATTTTAAAGATGTCATTTTTATTTTTTATATAAACTGGATCAGAGTTGTACCTAGTTGTACCGACGTGTACATCTATGTACCTGGGCTCCTGCTTCTAGGTTCTTGCATCATTATGCTCGATGACACAGCCACAACCACAAGCCACATGGTGCATCAACCACAGGTCACTGTGGGTTGCTGTAGGATGCTTTTAGGGAATCGAGGTAATTGACTATGTCGTCCTCGCTCATAGTGTCTAGGTTTGTTGTTTTGATTTCTTTCTTATCCACAAGGTACCCTAACATTTGGGCCTTGAGTCTTGCAGCTTGCACCGCGGCACCAATTTGCCCTCTTTCTCGAGCTTCTTGGATCATGGCATCAATCGATTCGATCTCCTTGTCCATAGTATGAATGGTCTGTTGATGTTGAAGAGAGCGTAAACGATCCAGGGCCTTCTTAATTTTATCTTTCTTTAGTAGGCGTGTCGCTTGTACGTGTGCTGCAGATTCAGCATAACCGGCTTCCAAAGCCGCTTGTTTCTTACCTAAACCTTGAAATATGAATTCAACAAACTTCTTTTCCTTGTCTGATAAAATCTTATTTTCTGCACTAGTAAAATCAATAATATTATCGGG
>Ga0208898_1002489_pt1 | contig 11272 bp, 5 predicted proteins | sample VirMetDEL_Mar_4_FD_184513 | JGI IMG/M metagenome (GOLD analysis project Ga0208898, IMG submission 184513) | Aqueous microbial communities from the Delaware River and Bay under freshwater to marine salinity gradient to study organic matter... | ecosystem: Environmental > Aquatic > Marine > Coastal...
TTCAGCTTTGCAAAGTTCTATATCCATTTTATTATCTTTCTTGAAAAACATCTAATCCTAATTCCTCCATTTGTGCTGAGTAAGGTTGTCCTGTAAAAGGGTCAACTCTATCTGCTGCTGTTTCTTTAACATCTGTAACTGGAAAATCTTTTGAAACTTCTTCACCTTTAAAATATTGTTGTCTTACTATTCCGCCTGTTGAAAAACCTGCTTTTATATCTACTTTAACTTCCTCTTCTTTTGGCTTATCTTCTAAAGGCTCTTCAGCTACTCTATTATAAACATTTACTACTTCTCTAAAAGGTGTAGGTTTAACAGCTTGTATTAAAGCTCCTTCATAATCACCTTCATCTAAATTTCTATAAACTTTAACTGGTGCTTTAAATAAAGCATCTGCTTCAGATAATACAGGTGTTAAATTTAAAACTGGACTTTGTTGTGAAGGACCTGCAAAAAATCTTGCAAACTTTTCAATTCTCCAATCTATAACACCTGCTAATGATGATGCTTCTTGCCACCATTTAGGACCAAAATTATCAGGCTCATGTTCTTCATAATATTTTTGTGAAGGACTTGCCATTATTTGTAGTTCTCTTACACCGCCAAATACAGTTACAGCACCTAACATTTTTAGTGCTAGTTTTACATCCCCATCTTCAACTCTATTAACTAAAGAATTTAACTGTGCTGATTTAAATTGCGACCAAGATAAAAATAATCCTAAAGAACGAACATAAGGATTTTGACTTTGTGCAAATAACATTCTATTACCTGCTGTAGGTACACCAACATCTCTATCTTTTATTTTATTTCCTGCTTTTAATAAAATTCCTAAAGCTTTTTCATCTTCAAAAGCTTTTTCAATAGATGTAAAATTATTTAAAACTTTAAGTTCATCTTTATTTAAACCCATCTGTTTCATTTTACTATTAACTGGACGACTTATTTTTGTTACATTAGCATATTTTTTTGCCATATCAAAAGCATCTATTATTCCTGTGTTAAAAGCAAATCTAGCACCTTTATCAGTTAATGGAGCCATACCATTATATTTAAAGAAAAATCTTGTAGCTTGTCCTAAATCCGATTGTAATTTATTTAAAGGATTAACTGCTGCAGAATATAAAGCTTCTACATCTTTTTCTAAAGTTGTGCTTCTTCCTCTTGCAATACCTAATTGATAAGCATAGTTAGTGTCTTTTTTTAATCCACCTAACATAGCTTTAGAAGCTGCACCAAAACTACTATTTTGAAAAGGCTGTATAAAATCACCAAGCTGTGCTATAGCAGCTCTAGGTAACATAGTGGTATTACTTAAAAATGTAAGTAAAGCCATTCCTGTCTTATGAGCATCATGTAATCCTTTAGTAATACCATAAGTTTTAAAGTAAGCATTAGTTGAATTTATCAATAAATTTCTTTTATCAATATATTGCTGTTCAGAAATTTCACCGTTTCTTAATTTATTTTTTAGTCCTTGTTTTAAAGTAGTTAACATTTCTCCACGTTGACCAAACTTACGTGCAAACTCAATTCCTCTTGTCCCGTTTTGGACCCAAGTATTTAAAACATTATGTATATTATCTTCTAAATAAGGTTCTAATTTTTTAACAGCTTCAAGCTTTTTAAAGTATCTTTTCTTTTCAAAGTTTTTAAGAAAAGGAATACCTGTAAATTTTTCATCATCTCCAAATATATTCTTAGCACCACGACCAGTCATGTTGTCAAATATATCTTTAACTCTTTCGTTTAATATTCTATTGTGTTCTGTAACACCTTTTTTAGCTTTAATTCTAGCTAATGCTCCTGCACTTTCTTCTTTAACTGCTTCTCGTATAGCTTTTTTAAATCCTGTTGGGTCAGTAATAATTTTTTGATTATAAAATTGTGGTAGTCCATAGTTTGCAATATTGCCAAAATTTACTCCAGCACTTCTAGCATAATCTTGTCCAAATTCTTTTTTAAATATATCTACATTTTTAAGTAAAGTTCTAACATTTGTAATTTCATCTGTATTTAAATTAAATTGTTTAATAACATTTTCTTCTGTATCTAATTCTCTTACAATTCTAAATGCTGCTCTTTGTTCATGTAAAGAACTATTACCAACTACTTCTCCTATACGTTTATAAAAATATCCTGCCATTGCATCTGAAGCTTGTTCAGCCCCTATGATGTTTGTTTGTTTACCATCTTGAACATGAAACAACATACGTGCTAAAGTTTCATTTTCCCCACCATGAGCTATGTTTCTAGTTGTTAATCCACCAGCAGTACTTGTCTTTAAAAAATTGTGAAGAGTAATCATTTGAGCATTTTTAAGATAAGCTGTACCGCTTTCTTTCATGGCTTCAGTAATGTACGGATTTTTTTGTATAGCTCTTTGTGCTGCACCTAAACCTGCACCAGCTAACATAAATGAAATAGGTAATGTATCTTCGTCTTCATCTCCTACAAAAGTTCCAATAGCAAAACCTATACCACTACCTAATAAAGGTCTTGTAAAGTTTTGTAAAACTCCAGTCATTAAGTTTTCTGTTAATTCATAATCTGGAGTCTTTGCAAGTTTTGTTAATGTATCATCTAACAATTTAACTTGACCTTTAGAAACTTTCATTAATAATTCAGGAAGTTGTTCTTTTTTAAAATAATTAGCATCATCAAATTTTTTCTTTAATGCTGTATATTTTTGTGGAGATATACCTGCAAATTTATAAACTTCAGTTTTACTTACAGGAAAAAGGTCTAATTTATTTTTAGCATTATATCCTGTTTCATCAAAAGCTTTATTAACTAATTTTTCAGCTTGTTTAAAATTATAAATATCCGTGTTAGCTTTATCTAACATAGATTTTAAATGGACAGAACTTTCCATTTCTTTTATTAAAGCATTGTTTTGTGATGCAATTTTTAAAGTAGTATCATCTAAGTCTTCTGATTCTTTTAAAGTTAATTTAATAACAGCTTCATCTTTAGCAGAACTTTTAACTATAACATCTTCAGTGCTATCATTTATTTTACCTAAATTTATATTTTTATCTTTAGGTCCATATAATTTATTATTTAATAATGTTCCTGCAAATGAAGATGCCCCACCTAATCCTGCAGCAAATAACACATTGTTAGGAGTTACTTCTCCATGAGTAGCATATTCATATAAAGCCATGTCTGCAGAAGCTATACCAGCTCCTATTGCAGAACTTCCTAACTTACCAACTTTTGCAATCTTAGCCCAAGGAAGAAAAAATGTTACTGGGTCTGCAAAAGCTACAACAGCTCTACCACCCATAACTGCTAAATCATTTTCGTATTGTCTAAAATCTGTACCGTATTTTTCTTCAATCTCTTTAAATATTTTATCTGTTCTTTCTTTTTCTATAGATTTAATATTTTCTTGAAAACTATCACTATTTCCTATACTTAAAACTCCTGCTTTAGCTAGATTAAATAAATTACCTATTGTAGTTTTTTCTAATTTAACTCCTAGTTCAGTTAACTGTGATGTAGTAGGTTTTTCTTCTAAAGCAGTTTCATCAATTTGACCTGATATAATTTTAGAAGCGTATAAATTTAAATAGTAATCACTACCTTTTGATTCTATTGGTTTTGGTTGTGGTTCTGTAATTTGAACGGGAGATACAGCTTCTTCTATTTGTTTATCAGGATTAAAATCAACTTCATTGTCAGGTATATCTGTATCATCAACTTCTAAAGGTTCTTGACTAACAACTATTTCTTGTTGCATAGCCTCCAATCTTTCTTTTTCTTCTCTTCTTCTTTTTTCTTCTTCAGTTTCAACTTCCGGAGTAGCAAGTAAAGTAGAATACTTATTTATATATTGATTAAGAATATCTTCTGACATTGTAAATTATGCCCTTTTTAAAAATTCTAAAAATTCTCTAACAAGTTCAGGTTTATCTTCTTTTTCAATCTTATAAGATTTAATACCTTTTGTTTCTTCTACCCACTTATTAAAAGTACTAGAAGTAAAGGAAGAAATTTCACCACTTAAATATTTTTCTGCTTTTTTAGTCACTCTATTTCTTACAGATTCTTTATCCATTCCTAGAAGTTCTACTAAACTAATACTTTCTTCACCCATTCTTTCTACACCTTCATCCATTCTTCTATTCATTTCTTCAGCAGATAGTCTACCTGAAGGAGATAGTAATGAAGGAGTTTCTTCTAATGTAGTAACTTTTGTATTATTTACTTCTCCTCGTTGTTTCATATCCGTAACTTTAGTGGCATCTACCGGTCCTCTTTGTTTCATGTCTAAAACTTTGTCAAGTTCATTTTGTATTAATGTTCTATTGGCTACATCATCTTTAGGCAGTTTATTTAGCATACTATCATAAGAACTTCTAATAACTTCAATAGGTTCATTTATAAAATCTTTATCTTTTGATAAAGCTTTAGCTAAAGAAACAGTTTCTGAAGTTGTAATATTTTCAAAACTAGGTTTTCTTCCTTCTTGTGTTGGAGTACCTACCAATTCATTAGCTTCTTCAGATAACTCATAAGAAGTATTTTCAGGTATTTGTTGAGGTCTCTCACTTGCAGCACTTGCAAAGTCTTCTGCAGTTAATCTATTGTATTGGAACTCTGCTTTGGTATTAGCAAAAACTAATCTATCTACAGGTTCTGCAGAAAGAACTAATTTATTTTTATCTACTACAAAATCTAAAGCTTCTTGTACAATTTCTATATCACTAGGCATTTGAATAAATCCTTCTACTCCTCCTGCATTAGCTTGATAAATAGATTTTTTAATTGAAGCTACTCTATCTACATCTCTTTGAAATAATTGTCTCTGAGACATTGATTGACCTTTAGCAGGAATAGCTGGTAAGCTATCTGATATTGTATAATAATTTACTTCAATTTTATCATCTGGCTTATCTATTAAACTAAACTCTGTAGTAATAGAAGCCATTTGACTTCTTTGGTCTTCAGTTAAATCTGGATTTAAATATTTTGTTGTAAAACTTTCTATATCTTTATCAACTTTAAAAGTTGGCTCAGTTTTAAATCTAGATAACTGTTGTTCAGTCATTACTAATTCATAATTAACACCATCATCCGCTTGTGCTAATTTAGTCATATTATCTGTAGAAGTACTTAAAAACTTTTGGAATCTTTGTTTATCTTGAGTATCAATATTTCCAGCAATTTGAACTTTATTAAACTCTTTGTCCATGTCAACTTTGTAATTATCAAATCCTAAAGCAGATGCTATTTTTCCACCAACACTAGCGTTTCTTTCGATAACATCTTTAGTTTCTTGCATAACTTTAGCAACAGGTGCAAAATATCTAGTTCTATCTTTTTCATCATCTTTATAACTTTTAAATTCACTATAAGCCTCAAGTTTTTTCTGATATGATTCTAAGTCATCCTTTACTTGTGCATTAACAATATTATTAATTTCTTCTATAGTATTATTATTAGCTGATAATTTATATTTATCAATTAATTTTTTACGTTCTTGTGCAGTATAAGCATCTCTCCATTGTTCGTGTGAAGAGTTTTGCTCATTTAACATTCTATTATGGTCTGACCAAAATTTTACTCCGTCTTTTAGTCTTTGAGTTTCTGAACTTATAAGGTCTGTGTATCCAGAATTTATTTCATCCCATCTTTTTTTAGCTCTACGTCTTAATAAAAAGTTAGCTCCTTGAACTCCTAACATTAAACCTGTAAAAACTTTAGCTTTTTTTTCTTCTTTCTTTCTTCTACTTCTAGCTTGAGCCAATAAAGATTCGCCTAATTGTTCTATTGCCATATTATTCCTCTCTACCTAATAAACTTTCTGGTTGATTTGTTTCTGGTTTTTCTAATAAACTTGGTTGTTCTGGTGGAGTAAACTCTTCTAATCTTTCTTCTATTTCTTTTGGAAATACTCCAGCTTTTACTTTAGGCACTATTTTATCTTTTGCAATTTCAATAGCTTGTTCAATTCCGGATAATTGTTCTTCTTCATCTGAAGCGTCATCTTCTTCACCTTCATATGTAACATAATCTTGTATTCCTGTTTTTTCAGCAAAAGCTATAATCATATACATAGCAGGTTCTACTAATAATAACATTAAATCTGGATTCCACATTCCTTTTTGAAAACCATCAGTTAAAATCACTTGAGCTATATCTGATACAGGAACATCATTTCTTATTAAATCTATGATTGAATAATAAGCATCAGGTTCTGTTAATTCTAAAAACAAAGCATCTATTGCAGGTTGTAATTCTGTATATTGAGTTGGTTGTTCCCAAGGATAAGGAGTATCGGGACTATTAGTTAAAGATGAACCGGGTATTGGTCTACCATTGTTCGCTAAAAACTCTAAACCATCTTGGTCAAAATCTTTAAATTGTTTTTGTTCTGCCATTATCTAGCTCCTGTCCAATATTCAAAAGTATTTAATCCGAATGAATTATCTGTCATAGTTTGTACAGTGTGTAAAGGATTACCATATATTCCAGACTGACTTCCTATTTGGTCATTATATTGATTTAGTTTTGAAAAATCTACTTCGTTATATTTTGTATAGCCTGTCATAGCACCAGAACTTAAAAAGTCTGCTACTTCCGGAGAATACTCAACATCTGGTTGAGCTATAGAAGCTGCAATACCTTTACCAACTCCTGAAACAGCTCCTGTTACAAGTTTGCTAGGTATATCTAAAATAGCTTCTTTACCTTTTTCTTTTACTTGTTCAAATAAAGTTTTTTCTGCTACATCTTCTACAACATCTGTAGGTAGCCCTGCTGCTTTCTTTTTAAAATATTCACCCATATCTTTTGTTTCAACAGGAGACATTTGTACTTTTACATCAGGAGCATTTTTAATTAAATCTGAAGCATCTGCATCCATTCCAAATAATTCTTTAGCTTTACCAGTAAGATTATTAAAACCATCACTAATTGCTCCAGTAATACTGTTGTAAGCACCTTGTACTGTAGTTGCTCCCCAATGAATACCTTGCATTACTTTACCAGCAACAGATTGAAAAATATTTGTGCTTTTTGCTAAATTACCTGCAACAGTTCCAAAGTTTGCTAAAGAAAAAGTAGTTCCTGTGAGTCCTTGCCAAACTGCACCTGCTGCCCAAGGCATTAAAAATCCTAAAGCAACTTGACCTACAATACCTAACTTTGCAAAAGGTTTAGCTATTTTACCAATTACATTTTTAATTTTTTTACCTACTTTTTTAATTGCTTTACCTATTTGTTTAGCTTTTTTTCTAAGCCATCCCATATTAATCTCCTATTTCTTACTACCACCAAATATAGTACCTATTAAAGTTCCTATAGAACTAATATTATTTTTCCAATCTTTTGCAGAACCACCTTCATTAGCCAATGCTTGTGCATATAATTGAGCTTTTCTATTCTCTTCATTTTCTGCAGATTGCCAAACATAATTAGCTTGGTCTCTTAATTCTTGCCATAAGAATGCTTGAGCTTGTGAAGTCATATTAAAAGCATTTTGAACATTTTGCATAGCAACTTGGTTAGCTGTAGCAGTGTTAATTGTATTAGCTTGTCTTCTCCATGCTAAATTAGATTGCTCAATAGCTTGTGCATTAGCTGTGTTAAATTTATCTCTTTCAAAAGATGTCTGCTCATTAAATTGATTAACCTGATTAACCATAGCAGCATTAGCTTTTTCTAAATCAGCTTCTACTTGAAACTCTAAAGCATCCCTAGCATTTTTTTGTGAAACATTAAATTGTTCTGCTGTGTTTAGTTGAGCAGCATTAAACTGTTCTATTTGAGCAGCTAAACTAGCCATAAACTGATTAGTTTGATTTTCACTAGAAGCGTTAAACTGAGCAGCAGCATTGTTAGCAGACTGATTAGATAACAATCTTTGTTGTTCCATTTGTGATTTTAACATACTAGCTTGTTGTTTGTTATTGAGATTAGCCATGTCCATAGCTAAAAATGATTGAGCATTAGTAACTGCTAGTTTTGTTCTTTGGTCAAGATTTGCTAAATCTAAAGATGCCATAGCTGTAGCGTTTTGCATAACAGCTTGTTGAGAAGCATCAAAATTTGCAAGAGTGGCTGTTTGCATAAATTTACTATTAGCCAACTCAACTTGTTGTGCATTATTAAATTTAGCCATATCCATGTTAGCTACAGTATTTGCGTTTGCCATAGCTCTTTGTTGTTCAACATTAAGTTGTGCTAATCCCATTTGTTGAGCCAACTCAGCATTCTTAATATTTATTTGCATAGTTTTATTAAGATTTGCTAACTCTGTTTGTTGTTCAGCACTTAAATTATCAGAACTAGCTTGATTAAGAGCTGATAAATTTGCTAGTCTTGTCTGTTGTTCGTTAGACAAATTAGCTAAATTCATTTGTTGTTTAAACTCTGCATTTTTAGAAATAAATTCTGCAGCTACTTGAAACTCTGCTAATCTTTCTTGATTCTCAGCAGTCATGTTTTCACGTTCTGTCTGATTCATTATTTCAAGATTTGCAAGTTCCATTTGCTGCTCATTACCTAAATTTTGAGCATTTATAGCTTGTTGATTTTGAGTATTAAGAACAGTAGCTTGTTGTCTGTTTTGTAAGTTTTGTAATCTTATTTGTTGTTCTTGTTGTTCTGAAGTAAGTATAGCTTCTTGTTTAAATTGACTTTGTAAAACTCCCATCTGTTGAGCAAACTGTGCAGTCTGACTTGCAGCATCTTGACGATTTGCTAAATTTTGCATTCTTATTTGTTGAGTTTGTGAAGCTTGTTGTAAATTTGCTTGTTGTTGATTACTTAAGTTTTGAGCTGCTCTTTGTTGTAAAGCTTGTGCATTGCTTTGTGCTAATGGCATAGCTGATTGAATAATAGCATTAAATAAAGAATCTCTACCAACTGTAGAAACACTTAATCCTCTAGCAGCCATATTAGCATTAATAGCGTCTACAGCAGGTCTAGCCCATGCAGGTATATTACCATCTTCTAAACCGCCTAATAAACTTTCCATTTGTGAAGACACTAAAGCTTCTTCTGGTAAAGCTGCAATAGCTGCAACAACTTCAGGGTCTGCTCCAGTATCTAACTGAGCTTCTACAGTTGCAGGGTCTTCTACAATAGCTGCTGTTATTTCTGGTGGTAGTTCTGCAACTTCTGCAATCATTGTAGCAGCAGCACCTTTTGCAGCAGTACCTTTTACTGGTCTACGTTTCTTAGCTTCGTAACCTACTTGTTCTACAATTTGAGCAGCAGCTCCAACTGCAGCTTCTCCTGTTAATGCTTCTCTTTGTTTTTTTTCTGCATCAGGAGTTTCTGATACTTTTTCTGGAGTTAAATCATCTACTTCAGGAACAAAAGCACCAGCAGATAGTATACCCTCAACTGTATCTGCTTTAGCAGCATTAACAGCTTGTTCAGAAATTTGTTTAGCTATTGCAGGTCCTGATAATTTACTAATTTCATTTACTTTAGCTATTGCATCATCTGATAATTCTCCTACAATAGGTTCTATATCAGGAATTGATGTAACAAGTTCAGCCCTATAAGTTTCAGCTTGTAATTGTTCTGGAGTTTTTGCAGTTGTTACATCTTCTATTATTGCAGCTTCTGGTGCAGCTCCTACTTCAGCAGTTTTAGCTTCAAGAGCTTCTCTTTCTGCCATAGTTTTAGCAACACCTAACTCTCCTACTTCTACTTCTTTAGGAGCTTCAGCCATAGGTATTCCTGTCATATCACCTTGTAATATTTGTTCAGCTCTACCTCTTGCAGTTATTAATTCTGCATCTATTGCTTCTTGTTCTTGATTTTCTGTACCATCCTTTTGAACCCATTGACCATCTTTAAAAGTGAATTGTCCACTTTGTAAAGCTTCTCTTACATTATCATAACCATAATCTGTCCACCAACCTGTTGTAGTATTTTGATTAATAGCACCTTGTTTTATAGCATCAGAAATTTTATCTCCTATTTCTGCTAAATTTTCTGGATAATATCCTCTAAATTTTCCTTCAGAAAATCTTCTTTCTAAATCTTCTAATGCTTGTTTTTGTGCTTCTTGTTGAGCAAATAAAATATCTTCTCTAGATTTTCCTTCTTCTGGAAACTTTGGTAACGTAGGCTGTACAACATCAGGTCTTTTAGGTTCTACTGGAGCTTGTTGAAATGTAGGTGTTGTAGTTTGTTCTTGAGCTTGAGCAGCTTGAGGTTGAACATCACCTTCTCTACCAATAAACATTTGGTCAGAGCCTTTACCGATTGTTGGACTTTTTTGAAAAGCTTGTGAAGTTTGAACAGGCTGCATTTGAAAAGGATTTTCTGGTGTTCCATCTGGTACAGGTTTAGGTGTAGGTTTATTAGAAGCTGCATCTTGTGCTGCTTTTTCCATAGCTAATCTTTGATTTAGTAATCTTTCAGCTACTTTTTTAGCTGTAGGGTCATTATAATCATTTGGTGATATGTCTGCTCCTTTTTGTACCATTTCAAATAATAAACCGGGATTTGTTTTTTCTAACCTAAATTCATCTATTTGTGCTTGAGATACAGGATATGTTTTTCTGTTAGCTCCAACACCTTGACTTATTTGTGGAATAAATTTTCTTATTTCATCATCAGACATACTTGCATAGTCTCTTGTATCTTTTCTTAATTCTTTTAAATTTTTTGAATTTGTTTGTTGAGAACTAGAAAGTTTATTAGGTATTATTTTTTGAAAACCTCCTCCTACTTTTTGTATATATCCGGGAGGAGCTTTAGGAGCTGGTTGAGCTGTTATACCACCAACACCACCGCGTTGAATAGGTCTTCCAGTATTTACAGGAGTCTTAGCTGGACCAGTAGGTAAATCACGAGGTGTAGCAGGTGTTCCAGTTTTAAGGTTTCCACCAAGACCACCAGTTGTAAGATTACCCGGTTGTACAGGTTTTTGAGGCTCTTGTTGTATAGGTTTTCTATAAAAAACTTCTTGACCTGTCGTTGCTATAGGCTCATTTTCATTAGGTTTTAATGGTCCTAAACCATCTCCAAGTCTACGATTTTGTATACCACCACGTTGAGCTTTAACTCTGCCACCTTTAGACATATCTAACCTACTGGCAGTAACATACTTACCTTGATATTTTTTTAATCTTTTCTTTTGTTGTTGTTTTTTTCTTGCCATAGTTATATACCTATTTTACTTGACTTCAAAGAGTTTGTCAAGCTTTTCACCTAATTTATCTATCCTACTTATAAGGACATCAAAGTCAGCTTTTAATTCTGTTTTTGTTACATACTCTTTTGCCATCTCTTCACGAGT
>Ga0208898_1002491_pt1 | contig 11263 bp, 18 predicted proteins | sample VirMetDEL_Mar_4_FD_184513 | JGI IMG/M metagenome (GOLD analysis project Ga0208898, IMG submission 184513) | Aqueous microbial communities from the Delaware River and Bay under freshwater to marine salinity gradient to study organic matter... | ecosystem: Environmental > Aquatic > Marine >...
TTAATCTTTCTAATTTATTTAAATTATTTTGTTAAAATTATTCTCCCCGTTTTACCCAACTTAGATAAAGTAAAATTGCTTTATCTAAAATGGGGGTCGGGGAAAATCGACCTAGGGTCCTAAACTTTTCTGTATAATTTTAAACAACTAATTTATATTTTATAAAAAAATATTTTTCAAAATAGTTTAGGACCCTTTAAGGATTCTCCCCACCTCTTACATTAGATATACTTAATCCTCTTTATCTACTCTGGGGAAAACGGGAAAACAATTTTTTAAATATATTATAATATTATATTAGATCCTATTGTTAATTAAACAGCACATCGGGGGATATATTGGTTATATTTTAAAGCTATGGGTAAAAAAAGATCAAGATCGTTTAACCTATTCTTTTAATTATCTTTTGTAAATATAAATGCCAAGAAAAATAAAAAAATCTAGTGAAGATATTATAAAAACTTTAAAAGAACTTTTGGATAATTACCGTGAAATACAAGATATTGAAGATAGACTTAATCAAGAAAAGTTTATTGTTAATAAGCAATTTGAAGATTGTATAATTGATATAAAAAATAATATTATATCGAAATTATAATGCCATCAACTGATTCTCAAAAACTAGCACAAAAGAACTATTATCAAAAAAATAAACAGAAAATTAGTGAAAAATATAAGAACTACTACCTTGAAAATAAAGATATTATTTTAAATAGAACCAGATCATATTACTATGCTAATTATTCCAAATCTATACAATATAGGAGAGACTATTATTATTCCAATCTTAAAAAACAATTTAAAATAACACACGAACCTAAAACTATTTATTTTTCATAAAAATAATATATCTTGTGGTAAATTGACTTTATAACACACATAACAAGAGCAAAAACTAGGATTACTTTTATTATTAGGTCTTGTAGCATCAATAAACTTTAATCTAGACTTTGGAATTATAATTTGAATATGTTTATACTGTCTAAATGATGTTTTAAAATATTTACTAAATATTTTAGTTATTGGTAATATTATAATAAAGGGTTTATCTAGTGCGGATAGGTTGTATAAAAACTCTGTTAGGATGGGTTTGCTAAACGGACTATTAGTTAAAATTATATCATAATCTAAACTTCTCAAAGCATCAAAATAATCTATATTAAACCCTATACAATTTATACCTAACTCATTTAAATTATTTATTGAAGTTCCATTGCCATAAAAAGGATCCAAATATAATTTATCTCTTGGTAAATAATGTAAAATTGCTTCCCACGTGTCTTTCTTAGTATAATACTCGTCATTTTCTTGTAAATTGTTTAATGTAGCCATTTTACTTTAATCAAATGTAATTTTTACTGGCTTTTCTACAATTTCTAATGTAGGCATATCACTATTTAAGAACTTGATATAATTGCTTTTGCTTAATTGATAATTTTTATTTTTGTCATAATTTATTTTATTATAAGATCTACAACGCTCATTTTGGTAATTACGAAAATCTGGATTATGTCTTGTATTAAAATTATAATAGCGTTGGTATTCTACAGACTGAGATCTTACTTTTTTATTTTTAATCATTAAAAAATGATCAGTATATAAAGAATAAAGGATTATATAAAAATAAGAATTGCGTTTATTATCTAATTATTTTATAATATCTGTTTAAATAAAAATGCCTTTAACTAACGCAGAATTAGATTTACTTAAACGTGATATGAAAGATCTTACAGATGATGAAAAAACAGAATATAAACGTATTAGACAGAAGAAGTATCAACAAGCTTATAGAGATAAACTAAAAGAATCTAAAGAACCTAAACCAGTTAAAGAAAATGAAAAAATAATTGTTAAATCTAATAAAAAAGAATTAATTGAAAAAAAACCCCAATGGTATAACAATTTAATTAAAAATTATCCAAAGTTTAAAATTAATGATAAAGCTTATATCGAACATAGAGCTTATACGGAAAAACAAATTGAAGATTTTGTTAAAAAAATATCTAAAGTATTGATGATATTTAACAAAAAATTAGATGATAAAACTAAAGCTATTATTGTTAGTATTTTAAGGGGGAAAAACGTAGAAGTTGGAAAATATAAAACAAACTTAGAATCTTTCAACAAAGAATTAAATATTTTTAACAAAAAAAATATTAAAACAACTTTAGAAAAGATAGCTGAGCATTTTAAGAATGTAGGAAATACAATTAAAAATAATATAACGCCGATTGTTAATCTGGTAAGTAGGATTGATTCTTATAATGATGTTTATCAAATTATGACTAATTATAATATTAGTTTAAATAACAAATATATTGAAAAACGAGAACTAAATGAAGTTGATAGCGACGAGGAATTAGAAAAATTAAAAACTGTTATGGATAATTACGATCCCAAAAATCCTGAGGATACTAAGAAACGTATTAATGAAGCTGAATTAGATTCTAAAGAACGATTTTTAGCATCTCTGTATCTTCTTATGCCTGTTCGTAGGTTAGATTACAAAATAATGAAATTAACTAATACTTTTGATAATCTTGATGAAAACTTTAATTATTTATTTATCAAAGGCAAAAAATCAATGTTTATTTTTAATCAATACAAAACTGCACGTAAGGGTGGTAAGGTCAAGAGTGAAGTATTCGGAAAACAAGAATTAGAAGTTAATGATGACGTATTACAATATTTAAAACAATATATCAAAGATTCTAAAATAAAATCGGGTGATCTTTTATTCGGTGAAATGAGTTTATCAACTTATTCTAAAATGATACAAGACATTATGGAAATTATTTTTAATGTTAAAAAAGTTGGTGCTACAACTCTTAGAACTGTAGCTAGCAGTTATAACCAACAAGATAATAAAAAATCTGTGAAAGAAAAAAGAGAATTAGCAGACCAAATGGGACACGATCTTAATACTCAAATGCTTTATAATAAAATTACAAATGTTAAATTAGATCGGAAACGCCAAGTTTTTAAAAAAAATAAAATACCTATATAAGTTATGATCGTATTGTATGGAAATAATTATATTTAATTTTTATTATTTATTTTTTTAATTTAAAATATTCCCAGTAAAATGTAGAATCATATTTTTCAGTATTAACATAAGCATCACCTGAGCTAAAATAATGAACTTTACGTTGTTTATAATCTTTTGTTTCTCCATATTTAGTTGCAGTATAAGATACAGTGTATTTAGATACTCTATAAATATTTATAGTATAACTAGTATTAACTATATCACCATCGAAATCAGTTTTTTTATTATAAGTATATTCTCCTACTTTAAATGGATTAGTATATTTATCTTTATCATCTATTTTTTTTGGTTCTTCTTCTTTAACAATAATTTTTGGCATTTCGTATTTTTCAATAAGATCAATAAGTTTTTGTTTAGTAGCCTTAGGTAGGTTAGTAAAACGTTTATTGTTTTTATTACAATAATTTTCAATTATGTCATATAACATAACTTTTTTAAACTTTGAAAGCTCTTCAGTAGTGTAATTTGCCATTTAATGATAATGTTGATCCAAAATGCACATCATTTTTTACCCATCTTTTATTGTTTTTTTACATTTTTTTTAATTTAAATTTACTTAAATATTTTTTATAACTTGCTTCAAAAGTAGGCTCTGCCCATAACAGATGCCGGCTTAAACTGCCAGCCGACTTATAATCATTCCAGTCTTCCGCATTTTTATGGCGATCTAAGTATCTTCTTTTTCTTTCTTTATCCTTATGTGTTGTGTAATCTTCATACCCTGTTGCTCCAAAATGTGTTGTTTTTATTTTTTTTTTATTATCATCATAAAATACTGCTGTATATTTTTTACCATCTTGTGATGATTTTGTAATTTTTACAAAAACCATTTATTTTTTATATTATATTAAAATAAAAATACAATGCCACCCGGCAGACCCGGCAGACCAAGAAAATCTGATGATCAAGGAACACCTGAACAAGTTGCTAAAAGAAATTATCAAAGAAAATATCAAAGTGAAGTGCGTCAAGGTATTGTAGATTTAGAACAAGCAGAAAGAGATTGTTTAAAAGAATTAGAAAACATTAGAAAAGAACGAAATAGATTAATTGGTATGTTAGGATCTGCTAATGAGCAAGCAAGTGCAATATTAAAAGAAAAAACAAAAAAATAAAAAAAATATTATATTAAAATAAAATACAATATGCCCCGTGGTAGACCCCGCCTTCAACAAGCAGATGATGATACACAAGCGAAAAGAGACTACCAGCGTCAATATCAACAAGCACGTAAAGATAAAATAACTCAACTAACCACTGATATTCAAAGGTGCGAAGATGATTTAAAAAAAATGAAAAAGGAAAGAGCCGATCTTAAAAAGAAGGCTAGAGAAAAAATTGACAAATATTTAGTTGGTGTTCCTTTTGACCCGGATGATAGTAATGCAGTAAAAAAAGCATTTAATTACAAAAGACAGCAGGCTAAGGGCAACAAAATAAAAAATTGATCAATAAAAATGTTTTTGAGATCATAAAAAATGATGCGGTTTTTTGATCAACTTCATTGTTAAAATAATGAAATATACAAACTGTATTACCATTAATGATATGAAAAAATATGATATTCTTGATGAAATCCCTTATAAATATTTTAAAAGATATCATAAAGATGATGATATTGAAGTTAATATTTATCATACTAATGATGAAGATGATAGACCTACATATTGTACTGTTGTATTCGAATTTAAATTAGAATATGATTGTAGTGAAGGTTCTTTACCTCTTTATACTACTAAAAAATTTAAAAGTAAAATAACTTATAATACTTCGTCTGTTTTTGCTTGGTTTATGACAACTCTTCAAGATGATGAAGATGATGAAGATGATGAAGATGATGAAGATGATGAAGATGATGAAGATGATGAAGATGATGAAGAAAGTAATGATGAACAAAGTAATGATGAAGAAAGTAATGATGAAGATGATGAATAAAATCTAAAGTTTTACAATATTATGATCAATTTTTATTATTTTTTTTTACAATAAAATGATTTATTAAATACATCATTATGATTTATTAAATACCTTAAAATGATTTATTAAATACTTGAGGATGATCTGTATATAAAGGTTTGATGATTAAGGTATATAAAGTATATAGGGTTATCAATTTAAAGTCTTTATGTCTTATATTGATCTTCTTCCTGATGATATGTTTATTACAATCTTAGAAACTAGATGTGATGATATAGAAGAAGCAATTAGACTTTTAGAACTTAATGTTGAATATTGTAATAATATAATCAATAATGTTAACAGTGATATTGATACTCTTTCTTATCATTCTCTAACTGATGATGATTCATCCTATCACTCTCTTACTGATGAAGATGATGAAGATGATATTGAACTCCAACAACAACGCCACGATGATCAGGTATGGTTGGATAATATGAATTTGAATATGTATTTAGATATGCATATATAAAAATGATATAAAGAATAAAATAATAAGGATACTAATTTTAATGGATTTAAGTAATGAAACTATACAAATGTTATATGATAAATATTCTGTTTATTATGATGATAATCAACAAGCTTGGGTTAGACATAACGGGTCTTCTAATAAAGATTATGATTTAGGTTCTATTACAAAAATTATTACTGGTGAAAACATTTTAGAAAAAAATAACAGTTTTATTGACGAAAAAGAATCAGGATATGAAGGTAATGTATGCGTATGTGGATGTAATAAATGTAAAATGTTGTATAAGTTATATCATACGAAAACTAAAAATGCTTTTATGGTTGGTTCTTCTTGTATTGCTAAAGGAGATCATCTTGAGTTTATAAGTGATATGATCTGTGCTGAGAAAAATGGAAGATGTAAAGAATGTAATATACCACTTAGATATAAAGGAAAAAGGAAAAACTCTAAAAAAAAATATAATGGCATCTGCGAAGATTGTAGGGTTGAAATTGTTATTTTTTTAAAAATATCTTATAATGAAAAAGATGAATACAAAAAATATGGTACTAAATGGAACCCTAATTTGAAATGTTGGTATTGGAAAGGATACGAGGGTGAATTTCCAAAAAAATTAAACCCTAAGTTTTGGTATAAAACAATAATTACAGAAGATAAAGAAGATGATAATGATAATGATTTTAGAAGCGATACAGATGAAGAAGAAGTAGCTAATTCACTTTTTGATTATGAATTTATTTAAATAATTAATTTAGCAATATATAAAAATGATATAAAGCTTTAATCATAATATAATTATATATAAATAATGCCACAAGGTGTAAAAAGTGATTTAACTGATGCTGAAAAATATGAAAAACATCTTAAAAGATGTATTGAATACAAAAAAAATAAAAGATTAAATGATCCTGAATTTGTTAAAAAAGAAAAAGAATATAACAAAGCTTATCACGCTAGGCTTCGTGAGGCGGGTATTAAAGCTAGACTTGAAAAAAAATTACAAGATGAACAAAAATAAAAAAATAAACATTATACTATTGATAATAATTTTTATTATTTTTACTCATTTTTACAACATATAAAAATGATTCGATCCGTATATAAAGGTTTAAGGTTTTAAGTATATAAATAAGAATGGAAAAGGCAAAATTAAATATGGCTAAAAATTATAATATGTCTGAATCTGTCATTAATATTAATGTTCCTGAAATTGATAAGATATTATCATATCCTGAACCGGACTACTTTACACTTAATGAAAAAGTTTATAATCAAGAAGTATTACAAGTATTAACTAGATTAGATCCTACTGTTCCTGGTTATACTAAAATTAATGATTGTTTTGATGCTGATAGTATTATTGCTTTAAAAAAACTTAAGAAACATTACGGTAAAGATGGTCATATTGTTAATTATTCTAAAAAAACTAATAAGGCTAAAAAAGGCAGATATTATATTAATAACAAGAAGAAGGATGATACTTCTTGCTTACAGACTACTTATAAAGTTGTTAGAAGATTGCTTTTAAATGGTCAATGTGTTAGCATTGATATGGTAAATGCACATATTGAAATTATGAAGAATATTTCTAGATTTTTAAAAATAGATGATAAGGATATAAAAATACTTAATGATTATTGTATTGATAGAGAGAAGATTTTAGAAGATATTATTATCAGTTATAATACCACTAGATCCGTTGCTAAACAGTTCTTTTTAATCATATTATACGGAGGTTCTCTTAATACCTGGATCGTTGATAATAATCTTATTTCTAAATCTAATTGTGAAACTGAATTTATGAAAGACTTCATCAAGTCTTTTGAGTATATTAAGTCTAAAATCAAGAATATTGATGTATTTAAATCTTTCTGTGATATTGAAGTTATTTTAAGTAAAAAGAAAAATAAATATGAACGTGAAACAACCGCTTTAGCTATCTTTTTACAAGAAATTGAAAGTAAAATATCGATTGTTATTAAAGACTTTTGCGAACAAAATGGATGTATTACAAGGGTCTTTATACACGATGGAAGTGTATATGAAGATATTAAAGACGTATGTAATGAAGAATTTTTAACTAAAATTGAAGAATATATAAAAACTGAATTAGGTCTTATTATGCCTTTAGCCTATGAAAATACTAATCCTACTGAAGAAGATCGTATATGGTTTAATAAACATAAGGAGTTTTTAGATGCTAATAATATCAATAAAGATTACAATATTATAGACGCTGGGGCTGATGCCGATGCTGGCGATATTGTAATTAAAATGAATAAAGGCAAGTATATACACTGTCAAGGTGAATTATTTGTAAAAGAAGATAATCTATGGTTTAGTAAATTGAATGATCCACATAATTTTGATAAGGTTTTAAGAACTGATATTATAAATGCTAATATACAGTTTGTTCTTATGGATGGTTCATATAAGTCTTACTCTAAATCTAATGCTAATCAAGAAAAATGTATGAAACAGATTATAGCATTTGGATTTGAAAATAATGATAATTTTTACGATGATATTCTTAACTCTACTAAATGCTATCTACCTTTTAAAGATTGTATGTATAGTTTTAAAGATAAACGAACATACTCTTATGCTGAGAAACCTGATATCCATTTTGTCCACAGAATTAATCGTAATTTTCCAACTAGAAACGAAGAACATATTGAACACGTTAAAAATAAAATATTAAAACCTATTTTTGATAATGAAGAACAACTAAACTATGTATTACATAGCCTTGCAAGATCTATGGCTGGTTATGTTGAAGATAAAAAATGGTTTAATTGGGTAGGAATGCGTAATTGTGGAAAATCAGTTCTTACTATGTTCTTATGTAATACATTTGAAGGTTTTTGTAAAACATTTAATGCTGATCAATTAATTTCCAATAAGTTTGGAAATCCTGATGTGGCTAGAGCTATGTCTTGGGTTATTCAACACTGGTTTAATAGGCTTTTAATATCCAATGAAATTAAAGAAAGCGATACTGAATCTACTAAAAAAGATGATAAAATAGTATTACGTGGTGATCTTACTAAACGTCTTGTTTCTGGTGGTAAGGACGAGATAGACGCACGGGCTGATTATGGTAAAAAACATTTTAAGATTAGACCGCAATTTACTATGATATTATGTAGTAATTCTACACCTGAAGCTGATCCTGCTAATGCTTTAGATACTATGGAAGCTATACTATTTAAATCTAAGTTTGTTGATAAAGAACAATTGAACCCTGATTTTCCGTGTTTTAAAGAAAAAGATATTACTATTGAAGACGATATTCGTAATATTGATTATATTAATGCGTTTATGTTTATAATACTAGATGCGTTTAAAACTACTAGAGATTCTACACCTAAGGTTGTTCTAGATGATACTAAACTTTCTAAAGGTAATATTGGTGTATCCATTGAAGAGTTTTTAACTGCTAATTTTAGTTCTAACAGTGATAGATATAATAAAATATGGGATGATAACACTAAACAATACACTGATGTAAGTTGGTTTGATTTATGGAATCAACACTTTAATAAAGAAATGCCTAATTGTCATCACACAAGCGATATTAGAGCTATTCTTAAACATAATGGTTATAATATTTCTACGAAGCTTTTAAATCAAAAAATGGATATTCTAAATTTGGGAGATTACGATCCAAAACATATTAATGTTGATGGAAAAAGAAGTAGCGGATATAATAGCTTATTTATAAATCCTGAGATTTTAGAAAAAGATTAATCTAAAATCGTTTTCCCCATTTTCCCCAAATAACAAGTAAATAAGTAGTATGTTTTTACTTGCTTGGGGAAAATCGAGGTAGGGTCATAAACTTTTCTGTAGAAATTTAAACAACTAATTTATATTTTATAAATAAAATTTTTCAAAATAGTTTAGGACCCTTTAATGATTCTCCCCATTCTCCCCAAAATACTAAAATAACAAGTAAATAAGTAGTATGTTTTTACTTGCTTGGGGAAAATAAAATAAGGGTGGAGGAAAATAAATATCAATAATTTTAAGATCCTTAATAAATAAATAAATGCTTTATTGTAAAGAATGCGATGAAGTAATAACCAATAAATACTATAAATACCTATGGGTAAACAATCGCAAAACAGATATAACAATATGTCAAGCTTGCTATGTAATGTGGTATATGCTAAGACCTGAACATTTTAAAGTAAAACATCCTAGGGTATATAAAGATGCTTACAGAAAACTACAGTTATGAAGATGAACTAAATCATCAAAGAGAAAAGAACAGAGTTTTTACAAAAAATAAAATAGTTATGTTTAAACTTATAGATCTTAAACAAAACCTGTATTTTAGTAGAGGAATACAATATCACGATCATATGTTAAACAAAATTAAAAATAATCTTATAAAATACGAAAAAGATTTTATAGAATATAAAAAAAACAATAGCATATATTAGTTAAACATTTTGTAAAACTATTTCATTTCTAGCTACAATAGATCCTCCATTGATCTGAACGGGTATAGCTTTACCCATATTCTTAAAGCTTATAGAAATTTCTAATTTTATTTTAGAAGGTATTTCTTCAAAAGGAACTGAAGTAATTATAGAATCGTACTTCTCTTGTAAAATATTTATTTTTTCATTATCAATATCTTCGTAGCTCTCTATTTCGTGTGTAAGTAGTAAAAAGCTATTACTAGTAGATTTAAATATTTCTGTTTTTTCTGCTGATTTTAAATTTTGCGTAATTGACATTATCAAAACGCTAACACCATTTATAACTACATTTGGAATCTTTAAATCAAAACTTTTGTCATCTAAACTGTTTAAAATACATAGAATAGAATTAATTAATATTACTGGTATAGATAAAATAAACTTAATAAAAGACCAATGATAACTCGCTTTAATACAAAGCAAACTCATAGCTTCGCATCGGTCTAATAACTTTTGTTTCCTTTCCATTTTTATTTTAATAACAGAATAAGTTTAGAGTTGGTGGTGTCAATTGAACTGGTTCTGGTTGTGGTTGTTCTTTAGAATATGGATGATATCTAGGTGATATTTTAGGTGCTTTAGGTTGTTTAGGTTTCTTTTTAATAAACTCTTCAATAATTTCAGTTTCACTATCACTACTAGGTTCAATATATCTTCTAATGATCTTCTTTTTCTTTTTAGGTTTTTTTACAATTTCTTCAACTATTTCAACTTCATTTTGTTCTTGTTTCTCTTCTTGATCTTGATCTTGTTTATTTACTTCTTCTTGTTTTGGAAGCTCCATCTGTTTAGTCGGTTCTTCAACTTTATTTATTTCCATATTCTTTATATCTTCTGTAATCTCTTCAACATTGGTTTCATCTGCTACATCATCTAAGTTTAATGTTTTTGTTTCTTTTTTAGGTCTGCCCTTTTTAGGTGGTATTTTTTTAGAATCTCTTTCTGCTTTTTTAGAAGCTTTAACTGCTCTTGCTTTCTCTAATAGCTCAACCCTCTGTTCGTGCGTTAAAGGCATAGAGACTATTTATTTATTGTATAGAAAAAAAATTATACAGAATCAATACATTTTTTAGATTTTTGATGTCTTTTTAAATGACCTTTTGTAATCTCAGATCCACAGTGATCACATATTACTTTTTGTTTTCTTTTTTCATTTATAATTTGTTTATTATCTTCATAATATTTTTTATCTTTTTCATTTATAATTTGTTTATTATCTTCATAATATTTTTTATGTATTTCTAATATTTTTTCTTTATTTTTAATTTTATATTGTTTATGTTTTTCTAT
>Ga0208898_1002494_pt1 | contig 11256 bp, 19 predicted proteins | sample VirMetDEL_Mar_4_FD_184513 | JGI IMG/M metagenome (GOLD analysis project Ga0208898, IMG submission 184513) | Aqueous microbial communities from the Delaware River and Bay under freshwater to marine salinity gradient to study organic matter... | ecosystem: Environmental > Aquatic > Marine >...
TTGCCACCTGCGAGTCTGTCGATGAGAGAGAGCCATCCAAATGAGTCTCCACTTCCTTCCTCACCTCCGTCAAATAATCGAGGGTAGCGTCCAACAACTTGGGATAAACTGCCGAAAAAAAAAGAGCATAATTGTGTACGTCCGTAACTGGCAAGTCAAGGAAGTTCTCCTCTTTCCACTGGTAGTCATCCTCTATACGCTTACCCCAAAAATTAACCCGATAAGAAAGTATCGCAATTATCTTATGAAGGTTCTCTATTATATCTCCTTTGGTTACCTCTTGCAACTCAATAAAGTGATGTGCTTTTATTTCTTTAGCGTTGGTGATTAATCTGAAGTACCTCTTTTTAAATCTGAATGAGAAGGCAAACTTTGACTTTGGTATTTCAGATAGCCAACTCAAGTCATACGCTTTTAACTTCTCCATTGTCCACTGCCCTACTTCCTCATAAGGTATTCCTTCAATAATGGCAATCGTATACGCTATTCGTTCAATCGGGTTAAAGGTGTCGTCAATCTCTTGGATGGCTTGAACTTTTCTGATGGTGATGTCTTTCCAACTCATTGCTACAAATTTATGTTATATTCTTTTAACTTTCGATAGAGTTCTTCTCTACACTCCTCAAATGCTTTGTACTGCTCTTCATTAATCTCCTGATACTTCAGCTTATTCCTCAACCATTGGTCAAGGTCAAACAAGGCATTCCAATAGTCCATTGATTTGATGCAAATTTGAAACTCTTCTTCCTCGTCGTGGTGAAATTCTATCGTGTATTTAGGCATAGTAAAATAGTCCAGGTTTGTTGTGTTGTTTGCAATCCCAAGCAAGAGCCAAAGAACAAACACAATCGTCGTGCAGTCCTTGTGGTGCAGTATATCGCACTCCAGTTCGTGAGTATTCAAATTCAAAGTTCCTCATCTCATCGGCAATAGCACCATCAGGGAATCCTATGTTGCCACCTTGTACTGCCATCACTAACCCTTCAATGAGTTGTTGCTTTGATTGTGAAGTGAACTTAAAACCCTTCACTCGTGGATGCTCTCGTTGTAGTTGCTCAACGATAGGGTCTCCAACACCAGTTGAGTCAATGAATGCAGGTGTCGTCCCAATTATTTTAACAATATGGGACATAGTCTGACTCCAATCTTTTTGAAAGCGTTCAAAGTATGCTACATTGCCGTCTTGATTTAAACCTATTATCACTGTCCAGTCCGTATACTTGGCAAGGTCTATCCCATAGCAAATAGGTACACCACTTATCGGAGTTATGCAGTTGTCTATGTTGGTATGTCCAAAAGGGTTACTATTATCGTCAGCTGGTTCTGCTAAATATAGTTCTTTAAACACATAGTCAGGCAAATCTCGTTTGGCTTGTTCAATTTCCTCAAGTTCAATGATGCCTTCTTTAGCAGCGTCATAAGCAGTGATTTTGAAGTACTCAAAATTAGCCTCACCTGACTTTGCCCTTTCACCTAATTTGTAAAACCAATTCTTTTTACCTTTGACGTTTCCTATTAATTTACACTTGGCTTGGGTTGCGGTTAAGGTTGACCGTAGAGCAAACCAACTATCTTCTCGTGAACGTGATGCCTCATCAAAGACGGCAGCGTACACATCCTCACCATAAAGGTTGTCAGGCTTCTCTGCACTCTTAAACTCTATTCGTGAACCCATAGGAGTGGTTAATACTAACTTGCTCTCATTGGATTGAAAGAAACCCTTCTCACTGACTTGTGATTTCATTCGTCTGAATGCTATCTCTGCTTGTTGGTATACTGGTGCTACCCACCATACCGATTGATTCTCTTTTAGTTTTAAACTCTGCTCAAACAACCAAATAATATGACTTGCCGTTTTACCAGTCTTTGTACTCGCTGCCGTTATCGTGTAACGTGCAGGACTATCAAGGATGGCTTTTTGGTAACTTGTCAAATATGGTCTCTTGTAGTTTATTTGCATTACAAAAGTGTTAGTTGCTTTTGATGGTCAGTTAATCGTTTCATTGCAGCGTTGTAGTAATCCGTGTCAAGTTCACAAGCAGTTAAATCAAACCCTAAGTCATGACACGCAATAGCGATTGAACCACTACCTAAATGTGTGTCAAGTATTTTATCGCCTTCATTTGCGTAGTTCTTTAGAAGCCACTTATAAAGTGCAACGGGTTTTTGTGTTGGGTGTATTCTTTTTTCTTTGTTTTTCATATCTTCTTGCCAAAAACCTTCCCACATAAAGTCAAACCTTCTTACTGCTGTTTTAAAATTAGTCCAAGCCAATTCACAATCTGCTGTATTTCCAACGGTTTTTTTATTCCAAACCAGCCAACAAGAAGAAGGGTTTAATAAATCAGCAAAATAATTGCCACCCCAAACAATTTGATTTTTACTTATTCGTTGCAATTCATCAAAGTATTCTTTAGATGGTCTTTGATTATCCCAGTCTTTTTGTTTATAATGGCTACCAAGTTTACCACGTTTTGTATTGTTTTGTTTAGCAACACCAATCCCATAAGGTGGGTCTACAATAGCAAGGTCAAAATGATTATCCTCATACCTCGCCATTAATTTCATATTGTCCTCGTTTGTTATTTGCATACACTCTCAAGTACTGCTAATCTCTTTTCGTTTATCTGTTTAATATCGTGGTGTTCTTTGCAATAGTTGTAGTTAATCTCACCTATCTGCTTTGACTTACCTGATTCAATCAACTTGCCTATCTCTGACCAATCATTATTATTGACAAAAAAGCAACCTAAATTATTTCTGTGATTTGTATATGGTTCAACGTTGGAAACAAATATCGGTAACTTGTATGCAGCTGCCTCAACGATTTTTAGTTCACTCTTGTGTCGGTTGAAGTTAGTTCGTGTAAGTGGTGCAAGTGCAATGTCAATCTCTGAATAATACTCACCATATCTATCAGCTCGTGTGCCTTGTCTTACATCAAACCAATCAGGCCTTTTATCAGGAGTAGTGCCAGTGATTGCCTTCTCCATTGCAACCCACTCTTCCGCTCCGTTGTGATAACCACACATCAAAAATCTCGCATTGTACTTCTCACATATTGGTACTATTTGTTCGCTCAATAGTTTAAGGTCTTCAACGTGAGATAAACCACCTACCCACCCCAATGTGAAGGGATGCTCTTTCTCTGCTTTCCATTGGCTTTGGTTAAGGTCTAACGCATTGGGTATGATATGAACGTTCTCGTTATACTCTTTGACTTGACCTGCTAACTGTGGTGTAGTTGTCATAACTGCATCTGCATAATACATTGCGTCCTTCACGGCATTTTTAATGTAAGCACGATAGAACTTGTGTGCAGGATTGTACTTTGGGACAACCCAATAGTCATCGACATCAACCACAAAGGGAATCTTCTTTTTAGCAAGTATCGGTAAGATGTTATATTGCAAACCACCTAGCCAACGATTGAAAACAACCACATCGTACTTCTCAAACTCAAGGTCAGCCCATTCTTTGGCTTTTTGTGATACGTCAACTTGGATGCCATAGTCAACTTGAAGTCGGGCGAGTGGAGTGTACAACCTATGGAAGGACACCCCATTCATTCCGTCAAAGAGAGAGAGAATCTTCATTAGAAGGGTAAGTCGTTTTTTGGCTTTGGCACTGCAACATAATGCGTTGCTTTGCTCTTTTCGTTTGGTGAGTTTAAACGTTGTACACGCAAACGTACATCGCCATACTTGTTTTTTTCAAGTTGTCCAAGTCTAATTGCTTGTTCAAACTTCTCAATGTTAATTGTGATGTTCAGACCGTACTGGTCTTCCCATGCATTTCCTAAATAGATTGTTTCTTCCATCTTTTTTGTTTTACTCGTTTGTTATAGTTTCTAATTTTATCTGCCATCTGCCTTCGCAGAAATGGGTCATTCATTGCGTTGTCGTATACTCGTTTGCTATATGCTTTTATGCAGTCCTTACACTTACCGTTCAAGCCATCGTTGTTGGAATTGTGCTTGTAGTATTCGGTTGTTGGTTTAGTTTGGTTACATCCCTTACAAGTTTTCATTTTTTACCTTCAGTATTTCTTTCAATTGTTCATAAACTTGAGTAGCGTTTTCACCCCAAAACATTTCACATCTCTCACCATCAAAGGGACTCTCTTCAAAATACGTTTGCCTAAATTCAGATGGCTTTGATAGATGTCGATAGCAGTGATTTTTAATTGGGCATCCTTTACCCTCACACATTGTTATATCTGGCATTTGTTACCTCCGTATGTTTTGTCATATTATAGCCTTACTATTTCCTTTTAAATGTCAACCTATATCCTTACTAATCCAAGTTCAAAGTTACGTTCACCACCTTTGCACGTTTTCATATTAAAATAGTTTTATCTCTGAATTTGCCCTATTAACTCTGTCCTTTGCAATCTCGTAGTATTTTAGTTCTTTCTCTATTGCTATGTATCTTCTCTTTGTGTTTATCGCTGCAACTGCCGTGCTTCCACTTCCACAAGTCAAATCTACAACTAAATCTGTTTCATTGCTATAAGTCTTAATTAAGTCCTCAAGTAGTGAAATAGGTTTCTGTGTTGGGTGATAGCCGTTGTAGTCCTTTTTATATTTGAGTACGTTGCTCTTGTATTTCTTACCTTCCCATAGGTTGAATGTATGAGGTGCTTCTCTTGTCATTCTTTCTATTAGTTCTGTTCTGTATTCTTTGTCTATTGGCTTAAGTTCTGCAAAGTTCTTAAAGCCTTGCATTTTGTCAATGTTGAAATGCTCTATTAATTCGTTATATGTTGGTTCTGTGCATAGGCTAAATTGCGTTGAATCAACTCTTAAAACATGGTCAGCCTTTTGCCCTATGATTTCAATAATTGTTTTTTTGTTCAACCCTATAAAATCCATCACTTGCTTAAAGTATTCTCTTAACGGATGCAGCCCTTCAAAGTCATGCTTTGTATGAGTCTTGCTAAAAACCAAAATATCCTCAAAGTATGAAACGGGTGCTTTCTTTGATAGTAGAGCATTTGCAAAATTGTCTTTTTCCCATATCATCCGATAACTGAACGGAACGTTAGGAATTGCGTTTGTAATTAGTTGCGATGTGTAAGGTTCTTGACTGAATAGAATTAGTTTGCCGTTCTTTCTGAGAATGCGGTTTGCAATGCTGAAAATGTCTTTAGGGTCAATAGCATTATCCCACAAATGCCCGTCATCGTTTTTCCGTCCATAACCTGCAAAGGTTTCATTAATTCCTTTCATATTCCCATACGGAGGGTCAGTCAATATCAAATCAACTGAACCGCTTTGTATCTGTTCGCTTTGCTCTAAGCAATCCCCGTGTAAAATCATTAGTCTAAATTTAAAGTAACATTAACAACCTTTGCCTCAACCGTTGCATCTACCGTCTCCTTTGGCTTTCCGAATACACGAGATAATAAAGTGTCCATCGAATAGAGTGAGCCTTTTTCGTAACTCTTAATGATAGCCCTTGCAACTGTTTTTTCAAGCATAGTCGCTTCCTCGTTTTTGAGAACGTCTTTAATCGTCTTCTCATCCATTGCCATAATTGCTTGGATACTATCATTGACCTCGCTCAACTTATAGCCTTCCTCCTTCATTAGAGTGGTGAACTTTTTAGGTCTGCCCTCCATCCATCTTCTCTCATCTTCACCTTTTTTAAATGGTTTTAAGTTCTCTTGGTTTGCCATAGATATTCACAGATTTCTCACAGATTTGATAAATGTTTTTCTCTTAATTCTTCATTCTTAATTTTAGTGCCAAAGTGTACCTCGTGATGACAATCTCTGCATAACGCTGCAAGATTTTCAATTATATCTTTACCACCTCGTGAACGTGCAGTTAGGTGATGTATATCAACAGAAGTTTTACCACACCACTCACAAGGTATCCAGGATGTTTCATCATAACCGAAGTAATCAAGATATTTCTTAACGTGCTTTTTCATACAATAGTGACCATTGGGTAGGTACAGATACTTTGCTCTTTAAGTTGAAGCCGTGTTGCTTGAATAGTTCTATCCACTCATTCTCTTGCTTGATGTTTATATGCCCCCAATCTTCATCCATTTTATTAGTGTGAGGTGTTGAGCTGAAGTGGAAGTAGTTACAGTTGCAGTTGTCAAGTGTTCTTTTAATAGAGTCATCGGTCATATGTTCCATCACTTCTATGCAAACAACAAGGTCTGCTTCTATCGGTTTAGTTGAGAAGTCACCAAGTGTATATTTGTGGGCAACGTTGTAACCTTGAGCATAGTAAAGGTGATGTGAATTGGCATCATAGTAATTGACGGTTTTGCCAAGTCGTTTCAATGCTCGTGAATAAGCACCCACACCACCACCTAAATCTGAAACGGTCTCAAATGAGATTAGTTTATTGATAGTATCGGCAGTGTTCTTATACATATTCTCAAACTGAACTGACTCCAGGTTTATGCCGTGTGACATCTCCCAATTAAAGCAGGTTTGGTCATCCCATTTGCCGTTGAAACTATTCACTCTTGCGTTTACGTTTTGGTTTTGCTACTGGTTGCTCATCGTCAGCTATCGTTGCCAACTCTTTAACTTGTTGTTCTGCTCTGATAATCATCGACAGCATTCCATCTACTACACAAGTTGAGCAAGTTGGTAATGGCTTACCCATCTCTTTTAAGTAAATCTCTCTGAATGTAACGTTGTCATTGGGTGTCATTCTTAACACCTGCTCTTTTTTGAATCTCTCGAAGTAAGGCTTAATAACCTCAAGGATGTACATAATTTCTTCTTTTGTCATATATAACGATTTAAAATTGTTGCGATAATTGCTGATGCCCCTGCATATAGTATACCCTCAATTGAGTGCCACCATAGTAACGACATCCAAAATGATAGACATAGTTCACACGAAAAAGGTTTGATGAATTTATATCCCCATTCACGTACGAATATCAGTGCCAATGACGAGATGCCGATAATTTGTATTAAAGTGTTCATTTGCTTTTTGTTTTATCTCTTTGATTACTCTCAATATCTCTTGCCTTGAGATACCAGTGATTCTGCTAATGCTCCTGGCACTGCGAGGTTTTATCCCTTTATCCTTATCCCCATTAGAGTAAAGTTCAAAAATCCTCGCTTCGTACCATTCAGTGTTTTTAAGTATTGCTTCAAGTGATTTATAGAAGTACTCCTTGTAATTGGTTTCTTGCTCACTCTCAATCTGTATCTCATCGGTGTCGTACATCCCAATAGGTTGCTTGTAGAGTTTATCAAAGTTTGTACGCTTACCGTAGAATTGATTTAAACATATTCTGATAACAATGCCTTCCCAATATCCACTTGTGTATTTGTCCTCAATCCACTTGTCATCCTTCTCACAAAGTATAAGAAACAACTCTTGGTATAAATCCGATGCAAGTTCTTTGGCTATCTTGACAGTAAAATCTCGTAACCATTGTGCTTGGGATAACTCGTTTATGATATCCGCCTTTTTGATATAACAAAGTTTGTTGCTTTATTCTGTTAGTTATTAACAAGTTGTTCATAGGTTATGTGAACTTTTGGTTTGTAGTCGATTGAGTACACTTGCCATCCATCTTTAATGTATTTCTTTGCATAGTAGATGACTTGCTTTTCATCGTACAAGATGATATCACTTCGCAGAACGCCTTTATACAAGGTTAAGATGTAGTGACTCAATGGTATGGTTATAATAACTGACTTCGGGCTGATAACCCATATCAAGAAAATCTTGGTACTGCTGACGTGAGTGGATTACCGATGAGTGGTCTCGTTCAATGAACAACCCTATCTTGGTTAGTGGTAATCTCAAATGTCTTGCACAAACATAACAAAATAGATGCCTTGCTCTTACATATTCAATCTTCCTACACTTGGAGATAATCTCATCAGGTAGTATACCAGTTGCGTGGCATACGGCATCTAACACCTCTTGCATAGTTGCATTGCTCATCTTTGGTTTAAAGGGTTTTGCAATCTGATTTCTTAAGCGTTTGATTTCATTCTCTAAAGCGGATATTTTAGCACTGCTTCTGTTTTTTAATTTTGTGTGTTGTGCCTTTAGCACAATGTATTCGTATTCGTAATTCATAATAATTTTCCTTGTATTAATCCTGGTTTGCTCCATTGGTCAGCCATTGCTTTGGCTATTCCAGGAAATGTTTGACTTCTAATTTTCCAACGGTCAGCTCCTTTATTTAGTGCTTCGTAAAACCATAAAGGTTGACGTTTCTTTTTACCTGTTTTTTTATCTACCCATTCATAAAATTCTCCTTTGCTTACTATGTTAGTAGATTTCAAAAGTGGTAAATTTTTTAACCATAAACAAGTGGATTTCTGAAAAGCATCCCCAAACATATAAGGCTGAATGATTTGGTCATAAGGTCTTATGTAGTTAGGTATGACTCCCAATGGGTTCTCGATTGCTATCTTGTCAATCGGTGCTGACATTAATTTCTTAACAAAATCAATTGCTTCTTCTTGTCTACCGTCTTTGCGTTTTTGCTCAAACCAAGCAGCCCCACTTAAAGCCAAATGCGTACACGGTGGAAAAGCAATCATAATATCCCAACCGTCATCAATAATATCAAACACATCACCTTCATAATGTGGTCCAGGTACATCGGTAGGCAATAAATCACAACTCATTGCATCGTGTCCAAGTTTTATAAACTCATCTCTTACTGCACCACTATATTCACAAGCAACTAAAACTCTCATAATGATTCTCTATATCTTGTAAATTTTCCCTCAAAAGTGCAAGGGATGTCACATAACCTACCGTGTCTGTTTTTTGCAATTATGACAACGGCATCTTCAATCTCGGGTTTAATGTCCTCATAGTAACTTGGTCTAAAAGGAAATAGTACACAGTCTGCATCTTGCTCAATTTGTCCGCTTTCCTTTAACTCGGTTAGTTCAGGTCTTGCGTTTTTGCCATCCCTATTTAATTGTGCTAATGCGATAACCGTAATTCCTAATTCCCTCGCAAGGTTTTTTAAAGCAGTACTTGCGTTGCTAACGTTTGACCTTGCATCTTTACCACCAGCGTTTAACTTCTGAAGATAGTCTATTACAACCACGTCCAAACCAAACTTCGCACGGTGTATTTTAATTAAGGAAATAATGTTGTAGATGTTGTTATCCTTTGTATCAATGATGTCAAAGTCTGCATCGTTTAAAGAGTCAACCATTCTCCTCAAATCAATCTCATTCACATTGGCATTTCTTATTTTACTATTTTCAATATTGGTCATATCGGCTAACATACGTTCAGCTAATTCGTCTGCACTCATCTCAACTGATACGAATAGATACTTGTTAAACTGCATACCATCTCTACAAATGTTTAACCCCAATGCACTTTTACCCATACCAGGTCTACCACCTACTACCACAAGGTTTCCTTTATTCCATCCACCAAGATACTTGTCCAGTGTTCTCCAACCAGTTTGTAAGCCCTTCATTTTGTTTCCTGACTTCAATCGTTCCTCAATCTCATCAATCTTCTTTCCCATTACCTCACTAATTGACTGCACCTCGTTTGAAAGTGTAATCCTTGAGTCGTGGTTTATCTGTTCTAAAAACGTTTGTATCTTGGGTAACTCCCAATCCGTTCCAATTTGTCCGAGCTGATTTAATAACTGCTTATGCTTGTAATTAATCTCAAGTGCAAGTATGTCATTGTTAATCGTCTTGTCGGTAACGTAGGCATTAATCAAAAAGCCGATGTCCTTTGCTCTATCCTTATGGTAATTATAAACGGTGTGCAGTGCGATAGGCTCATTGTGCTGATACATATCTTGCATCGTTCTGACTAAACCTTTGTGCCATCCAGTAAACCAATCAGGATTGAGTTTAGGTAGGAACGTCTTGGCATAGTCGCTTGATAGTATTGCTGATAATAAGTTCTGTTCAATCATCATCTAATGTTGCTAAATTTTTCAGTTCAAATGTATTCTTAATTTCTTGGTACGGCAACTCGTCTTCCCATCTTCGTTGGTTAAGGTAGGTTGTAAAGTGTGGAACGAAGTTTAACTTGTCGTTGCTCTTATGGTTGTTAATATAACGTGGTATGTGCTTCTGTATCTCCTCACGTTCTTTTGGTTTTAAAGTCTTCCATTTATCTTTACTCGTCTTCTTGTTACCTACTCTACCATAAGCAGACCAAACCTCTTCAAATAATATATTTACATTATCATTTACATTATCACTAACACTTACATTTACACTATCAGCTTTTTTGGGTTTTTCTAAAAAGGCTTGGGTTTTTTGGGTTTCTTTGGCTTTAGGTGGTCTACCTCCTTTTTTACCGTTAAGTGATTGTTTTTCAATGTAATCTTCCCATCTCTTTAAATCACGCTTTAGTGATTGCTTAATTGGTTCAAAAGCAACGTTAATAATTAACTCGTCAGTCATAGGGTTTTCATCATTCACATAAGAGAAAATGTGTTTAATCAATCTACCAGCAACATCGTCAGGTAGTTGTTTGAATACGCCTTGTTGGTCAGCGTACATAATAAATGATTTCTTATCTTTAGCCATAAAAAAACCCGCACAAGTATGAAGTGGTCAGCCTTCATACCCATACGGGCAAATATCTTTTAAACTTAACGACCTGACCTTCGTTGTTGTTTACACTACAAATATAGTGCTTTTACTTTAAAGTAGCATCTTTAATATATTGGCTCAATTTCTTAAAATAATACTTGCCAATTTCATAGATTGCTAAAACCATTATCCCAAGAATAATCGCTATCGGTAAAAATATTACTGGTGTTTCCATATCACAAATATAATTATTTTTTCTTTATTGCAAAATTAATTTCAAAAAATCGTGAGCAATAGATAACTTTTCAGTTACCTCAAACTCAACATCGTGACGTTCTATCTCTGCAACGTGCAATTGTTTCTGTTGTGGCATTCTTGGGTCGTAACTAACAAAGTAACCCTTGTCTAAATTGGTTGCCAACATACCTAACTGCATCTGCCAATAGTATTCAGGATGGATGTCTTTTAAACTACCTGCATCGTAGATATTGAAGTTCTTTAAATGTATACCCGAATTAAATGGACATTTGATTTCAAGTATAGCATCTGCACTTAATCCGTCAGGACTATAACCACTGTTATCAAGGTAGGGAATGAACACATAGTTCTCTCCACCATAGTAAGTCCACTCGTTAAAGTCAACCTTACTGAATGTATGGAAGGCATTAGGTTCTTGTTCCTTACCCCAATCAAGGGCTGCACCGAAAGCCATCTTGCGTTCGC
>Ga0208898_1002496_pt1 | contig 11253 bp, 12 predicted proteins | sample VirMetDEL_Mar_4_FD_184513 | JGI IMG/M metagenome (GOLD analysis project Ga0208898, IMG submission 184513) | Aqueous microbial communities from the Delaware River and Bay under freshwater to marine salinity gradient to study organic matter... | ecosystem: Environmental > Aquatic > Marine >...
CATTTCTTCTTCTAATGGTGGATCTTTAGTTAATTTCGGTGCAGGAGAAAAAGTCGTCTTTTCAACACAACCTGCTAGTAAAACTTTTATTTTATCAAGTGACAACACTGCTGTTATTTCTAATATTAATGCATCTACATTAACCGCAGGAACTGTTAATGATGCAAGACTTTCTGCTAATGTCACTTTAAACAACGCTTCCACAATTTCGACAGGAACTCTTGCTCAAGCAAGACTTGCAAATTCTAGTATTACTATTAATGGAACAGGAGTTGCTTTAGGTGGCTCCATAAACGTCGGTGATATTACAGGTGTCACTGCGGGTGATGGTTTAACAGGCGGAGGAACCACAGGTGCGGTAACTCTTAATGTCGGAGCCGGGACAGGTATTGATGTAACCGCAGACGCTGTTGCTGTCGATGTATCTGATTTTATGACCAATGGTGCTAACAATCGAATCGTGACTGCAACAGGCACCGATGGAATGAATGCCGAAACAAATTTAACTTTTGATGGATCGACTTTAGCAGTTACTGGTGGTGCTACTTTCACAGCCAATGTTGCCTTAGGAGATTTAGATCATATCTTAATGGGGCCAACAGGCGAATATCAAATTTATCACGATCATGCGAATGGTGTATCTGTTATCAAAGATGCCGATGTGGGTGGAAAGATTAATGTTGAAGCAGATAATATAGATTTAACAGGTCCTGTTGTTGCTTCTTCTACTGTTAACGCTGCAACCTTTAATGGTTCAGGTGCAGGTCTGACAACATTAAATGCAAGTAATTTGTCCTCAGGCACATTACCTAATGCAAGACTTTCCGCTGTTCCTAATTCAGCTTTAGATAATTCTTCTATCACGATTAACGGTACAGGCGTATCGCTCGGTGGTTCTATAAGTGTTGGAGACATTACAGGAGTTACCGCAGGTTCAGGTTTAACAGGTGGAGGAACTACAGGTGCAGTCACATTAAACGTGGGGGCAGGCACAGGTATTGACGTTTCAGCAGATGCAGTCGCTGTTGATGTTTCTGATTTTATGACTAACGGTGTAAATAACCGAGTTTTAACTGCCACAGGTGCAGATGCAATGAATGCTGAAGCTAATATGACTTTTGACGGATCTGTTTTATCTGTCACAGGAAATGTAAATGCTTCTTCTACTTTTAATGGTTCAGGTGCAGGATTAACGAGCATTCCAAACGGAGCTTTAGACAACTCACAGATTACTATCAATGGCACAGGCGTATCGCTCGGTGGTTCCATTAACGTAGGAGATATCACAGGCGTTACTGCTGGTGATGGTTTGACAGGGGGAGGCACAACAGGTGCAGTTACTTTAAACGTTGGTGCGGGTACTTTAATTGATGTTGCCGCAGATACAGTTTCAGTCGATTTATCAGAATTGACTACATCCACTTCTGATGCTGACGGAGATTTTTTCTGTGTTGTTGATTCAGTCAATGCACAAAAGAAATTGACAAAAGGAAATATTAATCTTTCAGGATTTAATAATGATGCAGGTTTTTCAACTACCACAGGAACTGTAACTTCAGTTGGAGTAACCGCAGGTTCAGGATTAACTGGTGGCGGAACAATAACTACTTCAGGAACAGTCACATTAAACGTGGGTGCCGGAACAGGTATCGATGTAGCTGCTGACACAGTTTCCGTTGACGTATCAGACTTTATGACCAATGGTTCGAACAACAGAGTTCTAACAGCCACTGGCACGGATGCAATGAACGCTGAGGCCAACATGACTTTTGATGGCTCAACTTTAGCAGTCACAGGTGGTGCAACCTTTACTGCTAATGTATCATTAGGGGATAATGATTATATAAGATTAGGTGCTTCACAGGATTTACTTATTTATCATGACGCTTCCAACTCTATTGTAAGAGATAATGGAACAGGAGATTTAGTTCTTGGAGGCAACAATGTACTAATTCGTAATGGTGGTTTAACAGAAACCTACATAGACTGTAACGTAAATGGTTCAGTAGATTTATACTATGACAACGCAATCAAATTAGCCACTACATCCGGTGGTATCGCAGTCACAGGTGCAATAACAGCAACAGGGGATATCACAGCGTTCTTTACTTCTGATGAAACTCTAAAAACAAATATCGAAAATATTAAAAACCCAATGGAAAAGGTAGCACAGTTAAATGGTGTTTCTTATAATTGGACAGAAGAAGCTCAAGCCAAATACGATCACTTAAATGGTGATAAAGAGATTGGTGTCATTGCTCAACAAGTAGAAAAAGTTTTACCTGAAATGGTCGGTACACGTGATGACGGAACGAAAGCAGTTCGTTACGAGAGAATGTGTGCCTTATTAATTGAATGTGTCAAAGATTTACAAAATCAAGTCAATGAATTAAAAGGAGTTAAATAATGGCATCAACATATTCTAATAGCTTAGTTCTTGAACTAATGGAAACAGGTGCCAATGCGAACACTTGGGGCAATAATACCAATACGAATCTAGAAACCGTTGATGCTTTTACAGCAGGATACTTATCAAAATCTGTTGCAGGATCTACAAATGTTACTTTAACAACCAGTGCGACTACAGATCCAACTGTAGAATCAGCAAACAAAGTTTTGGATTTAAATGGAACACTAACAGGTAATATTACTGTTTTTGTTCCTCAAAAAGAAAATAACTATCTTGTTTATAACAATACATCTGGTTCCTTTACTTTAGACGTAGCTGCTACGGGTGGCACAGGTGTTCAAATAGATCAAGGTAAATACGAATGGATTTACTGTGATGGTACGAATGTTGCTAAAGCAGAATTAGGAACATCTAACGCTTCCGAATTATCGTCTGGAACTTTAGCGGATGCAAGGTTATCTGCCAATGTGACTTTAAATAATGCTTCTACTATCAGTGCAGGTACTTTAGATGATGCACGTTTGACAGCCAATGTCACACTTAATAATGCCTCTACTATTTCAACGGGAACATTAGATATAGCAAGATTAGGAACAACAGCAGATCCACAGTTTAATTCTATTGGAGTAGGAACTACTGCATCTGCAACAACAGGTCAAATTAGAGCAACAGATGATATCACGGCTTTTTATTCTTCTGATGTAGCTTTAAAAGAAAATATTCATAACATACCTTCTGCATCTGAAAAGATTGAACAACTAAATGGAGTGCTTTTTGATTGGAAACAAGAATATATTGATAATAATGGTGGTGAAGATGGTTATTTTGTTCGCAAATCAGATGTTGGAGTCATTGCACAAGACGTAGAAAAAGTTTTACCTGAGATAGTAGGCACAAGACCAAACGGTATTAAAGCTGTAAAATATGACAGGTTATGTGCTTTATTAATTGAAGGATTTAAAGAAATGAAACAAGAGATAAAACAATTAAAGGAGTCTAAATAATGACTACACCTACAGGTCAAATTAGTCTTGACGACGTTAATATCGAATTAGGAATAGCACCTGGTACTCAAATTAATATGAATGCTGCTCCTGTTCGTGGGCTAGCAGGCGTTCCCACAGGACAAATTGCAATGTCCAATCTACAAGGAAAATCTAATGCTGCTTATGTAGCGGCAACAGGCGGAACTATAACCACTTCAGGTGATTATAAAATTCACACTTTTGACTCTGACTCTACATTTGTAGTCACGGATGCTGGCAATGCCGCAGGATCAAATTCTGTTGAATACGTGGTTGTTGCCGGAGGAGGTGGCGGTGGCGGTGTAAGAGGCGGTGGTGGCGGTGGCGGTGGACAACTGTCTAACTACCCAAGTCCAGCAACTGGTGGAATCCCTGTAAGCGTTACAACTTATCCAATAACAGTCGGTGGTGGCGGTGCAAATGGATTTTCTACTACTAACGGTAGTAATGGATCAGATTCTGTTTTCAGCACTATAACAAGTAATGGTGGTGGTGGCGGTGCAAGTAACCAAAATTCTGGCCTTCCTGGTGGTTCTGGAGGAGGGGGTGCTGCTAATGGCCAACAAAATAGAGGAGGAGGAGCAGGTAATACTCCAGCTAAATCAGCTCCAGCAACACCTGTGCAAGGCTTTAATGGTGGCAGTAGTATTATTTTTACTGGTGCTGGAGGAGGGGGCGGAAGTGGACAACTTGGTGGCGGTGCTACTCCCCCTGGAACTAACCCCTATACAGGCGGAGTTGGAGGAGATGGTAGAGCAATTTCAATAACAGGATCTCCTGTCGCAAGAGGCGGCGGAGGAAGTGGCAGTGGAAGTGGAGCTAGGTCACCTGGAGGAGATGGCGGTGGAGGTGAAGGTGGAACTCCTAGTAATGGTACAGGTACTCAAGGTGGAACAAATACCGGTGGCGGTGGCGGCGGAGGTCATATCAGCCCAAATATTGGTGGTTCTGGTGGTTCTGGTCGAATAATAATAAGGTATAAATTTCAATAATGGCACATTTTGTAAAATTAAATTCTGATAATATTGTTCTTGCAATAAGCACTGTAGATAACGACATTCTTCTTGACGAAAATGGAATCGAACAAGAATCAAAAGGAGTTTCTTTTTTACAAGAAATTCATGGGTGGTTAGATTGGAAACAAACTTCTTATAATACAAGTAAAGGCAAATATTATGTAGATGGTATATTAGGAGAAGATCAAACAAAAGCATTTAGAAAAAATTATGCAGGTATTGGGTTTAAGTATGATTCCGTTAGGGATGCTTTTATACCTCCTCAACCTTACGCATCTTGGACTTTAAATGAAACCACTTGTCATTGGGAGGCTCCTGTGACTTACCCTTCGATTGTCGAAGACTATCTTGTTGATTGGGATGAAATTAATCAAAGATGGACTGCTACTGATATAGATAATAACAACTTTATATGGAATTCAACTACACTTTCTTGGGATGCTTCTTAACTCCTAAATGAAAAATAAAAAAACACTAAATTATCAATTTGTTATTTGGGACTATTTCCCAGTATCACAGTCTTTAGTTGATTATGATAAAGTAAAACTTAATGCTTTAAAAAACTATTGGGGAAATTACAGGCAATCTTACGATATTGATGACTGGAGATACAATTATTTTAATCTATCCGATGATAAAAATATTAGTTGGATAATTGATTACATTAGAGATTCTTATAACCTAATATCAACAAAAAATACTCTAAGACCAAGTAGCAGAAGATGTATGGTTCTTTCTCAAAATGAAAGTATTAATTCACATAATCATATTGATCCTTATGATTTACTAAATTCTCCCATAATGTCAGGAATATTTACTTCCCAAATAGGAAAAAATGAGGTAAATTTAGTTATAGAATATGAGACAGGAAGATTAAAATCTCAAAAAATGAGAATTCCAATGGAAACAAATAAAATAATTTTATTTAATTCTGAGTTAAATCACTATTACGAGGCTAATAATAACAAAGAACCTTTAATAAATATTTGTTTTAGTTTTTCTAAATAATGAACTTAGATAATTATTTTTATATTTTTGAAAATGCATTACCTAATAAATTTTGTAACGACTTAATTGATTATGGAGAGCAACAAACAACAGAAATAGCAATAACAGGGGATTATGAAGGAAAAGATTCTCTTAAAGACTTAGCTAAACTTTATAAAACAAGAAACTCATCGATTGTATGGATGAATGAACCTTGGATTTTTAGACAAATTCATCCTTATATTAATGAAGCCAATAAAAAATGTAATTGGAATTTTGATTGGGAATTTTCTGAATCTGCACAGTGGACAAAATACTCTAAGTCACAACACTATACTTGGCATCAAGATGCGTTTAGTAAACCTTTCAATAAACCTCGTTCTCAAGAGCATGGACTTATAAGAAAAATTTCTGTTACGGTATCTTTAGAAGATGGAAATACTTACGAAGGAGGAGACTTAGAATTTTCTATACTAAGTCCTCGTTATGAGGACAATAAAACAATTACGGCTAAAGAAGCTAGAACAAAAGGAACAATTACCGTGTTTCCTTCTTTTGTTTGGCATCGAGTTACTCCAGTTACTCAAGGAACTCGATATTCTTTGGTTGTTTGGAATTTAGGTTTTCCATATAAATAGGAGATAAAATGAAAAATAAAAAGAAAGAACCCATATCCAAATTTTTTAAAGAAAATAATTATATTGTTGTGACTGGAGCTGTTCCTCCTGAACTAATTAATTTTATTTATATTTATTTTCAAAATAAAAGAACAGCAGCTAACTACCTTTATCAAAATAAACTTATATCACCTTATGATGAAACATGGGGAACTTGGGCAGATACTCAAATTCCAAACACTTATTCGCATTATGCTGATCCTGTAATGGAAACTTTAATGTTGAAGCAATTACCTATTATGAATCAAGTGACAGGTCTAGAATTACTACCAACTTATACATACGCTAGAATTTATAAAAATGGGGATACTTTAAAAAGACATAAGGATAGGCCATCTTGTGAGATATCTTGCACCATTAATTTAGGAGGAGATGCGTGGCCAATTTTTCTAGAACCATCTGGAGATGAAGGAACAAAAGGAGTTCAAGTTGATTTAAAGCCAGGGGATATGTTGGCTTATCGAGGAACTCATGTAGAGCATTGGAGAGATCCCTTTCAAGGATATGATTGTGGTCAAGTTTTTTGTCACTACAATGACTCAAACGGACAATTTAAAGACAGTAATAAGTTTGATAAAAGACCTATGCTATGTCTTCCAAGTTATGTTAGGAGTGAGATATGATTAAACCAGAAGAACTAAAAAATAAGAATTTTAAAATATTTTTAGGTATGCCAATGTATGGTGGGATGTTGACCGAGAACACTATGCATGGATTATTACAATTACAACAATGGTCCATGGCCCGTGGTGTAGGATTACGAATGCAATCAATGGGTAATGAAAGTCTCATTACCAGAGCAAGAAACACTATTGTTTCGATGATGATGGATGCTACCGACTATGTGGCTACTCATTTATTATTTATTGATTCGGATATCGGATTTCAAGCTCAAAACATAGAACGCATGCTTTGTTTTGATAAAGATGTAGTCTGTGGTATTTACCCAAGAAAACATATTCATTTTGAAAAAGTTCCTGAACTTGTTAAAGCAAATCCAAATATCACTGCTGATGAATTAGAAGTAAAGACACTAGGGTATAATCTTAATTTTGATGATCCTCAAAACGTGCAAATGGAAAATGGTTTTTGTAAAGTACAAGAAGCAGCAACAGGGATGATGTTGGTTAAAAGAGAAGTCTTTCGCACCATGATGAAAAAGTTTCCAGAACGTAAATATCAATCTGATCAAATCATTAATGGGAAGCACTTTAGTTCTGATAATTGCTATGATTTATTTTGTGCTGGTATCTATGAAACAAGTCCAGGAAAGAAAAGATACTTATCGGAAGACTATTACTTTTCCAGACTATGGTTAGAATGTGGTGGTGATATCTGGGCAGATATAGCGATGCCATTAACTCACTTTGGAAATAGAGCTTTTAAAGGTCATGTTGGCTCTTTATTTGCTAAAAAAGATTAATAAGTAGTGAAATCTTTTATAAATACACATTTTAATTTTTTTCCTTTTATACACGACACATACACATTTTGTAAAAACATAGAGCTTTTTCCTTATAATAAATCTCTTAATCAAAATAAATGGCCAGGTTTGAGAAGTTTAGAAATTTCACAAACGGAACCTTTTCTTTTTTTAAATATTTTAGAACAAGCTCAAAACAAACTAGGTCTAAAAATAGAACTTTATGAGAATATCTCTGCATTTGTTCATTTAAGAACTAAAAAGGATGATGCACTAGATTGGATACATAAAGATCAATGTGACACTATTCTTGTCTACCTATCTGAATCAAACTTAAATTCTGGAACTACCTTTTATACAGACCAAGAAGAGATAATATTGGATCTTCGGTTTTTGCAAAATGCTTCTGTTTTCTTCGATGGTACTATATCGCATAAATCTAGGTTAAATTATGGTAATTCTTTAGAAAACAGTAGGATGACTTTGAACATTTTTTGTTACAAAAAATAGAAATGATTAGAACAACCGTTATTGCTAACGAGCAAATGTCTTTAAACGCTGTTTATAGATTTGAGAATTTTCTTGAAGAAGATTATTTAAATTTATTAACCGAAAAAACAGAAGAACTAACACTTACTGATTTTCAACAGAGAAAAACAAACGTAAAAGCAAATATGACGGAATATGATAAACTATTGTATGTTGAGGAGTATCAGCATTTTATACAAAAATCTATTCAATTTTTAGATTTTATTATGAGAATACGAGGAGGCACAAGAGAAGGATGGGAGTATATTATGGATGATTTTTGGGGAATGAGGCATCAAAAAGGAGACAACACAATTAGGCATAGACATCTGCCTGCTCATTGGTCTGGTTCTTTTTACTTAAAAGTTCCTGGAGACACCAAGATGTATTTTCCCGAGTTTGACTTTGTTGATACTTTAAAAGAAAATACTCTTTATTTGTTTCCGGCTTTTGTTGATCATCTCACCTCTATTCAAGATTACGAAGAAAACAGGATTTCTATAGCGTTTAATGTAAGTTTGAATAAAATTTCTTAAATAATAAATCTCTTTTTAAAGGTCTAAAATATAGTATATTGGCACAATGCCCTTAACTAATTTTACAATAAAACCAGGCATTAATAAAGAAGTTACCGATTACACCGGTCAAGGACAATGGGTTGACTCGGATAATGTACGCTTTTTTAATGGCCTCCCTCAAAAAATCAAAGGTTGGGACAAGTTTGTTGATACCACGATTGTGGGTGTCGTACGAGATCAACATGCTTGGATTGCGTTAGATGGCACGAGGTATGATGCCTTTGGTACCGATAGAAAATTATATGTCTATGAAGAAGGATTAGTTTTTGACATTACTCCTATCAGAGCAACTGAAGCTTTAACCGATCCTTTTACGACTAACAGCACAGCGACTGTTTTAGTCACTGATGCAGGACATGGATGTGAGGTAGGTAGTTTTGTTACCTTTGATTCTTTTTCTACGATTGATGGTTTAGACATGAATCAAGAATTTGAAGTGACGACTGTTGTTAATACTTCTGCTTATACCGTGACTCATACATCAAATGCTAGTGGTTCAACAGCAGGGGGTGGTGGAACAGGTAATGCAGAATATCAAATTAATCCTGGCCCTAGCTTCTCGACTTCTGCTTATGGTTGGGGAACTGGTGAATGGGATGTAGCAAGAGCAGGTGGTTTAGGATGGGGTGTGCCTTCTTCTCCTGACACCGCAGGAAATGTAACCTTAGAGGCAAGACAGTGGTCACTCGATAACTTTGGTGAAGATTTAATTGCGACTCAATTAAATGGTGGTACTTATCGTTGGGATACCTCTGTTGGTACAGGAACAAGAGCTGCGATTGTAGCGAACGCTCCGACAACTTCACGACTCAGTTTAGTTTCCTCACCAGACAGACATTTAATTTTATTTGGAACAGAAACCATTATAGGTGATCCTGCAAAACAAGATGATTTATTTCTTCGATTCTCGGATCAAGAAGATATTAACAACTATACTCCAACAGCGGAGAATACCGCAGGTTCACTTCGAATTGCCGACGGATCACGGATCATTGCTGCTGAACGCTCAAGAGGTCAAACATTAGTATGGACAGATACTTCTCTTCACTCTTTACAATTTATTGGTCCACCCTTTACTTTTGGTTTACGACAACTCGGTCAGAACTGTGGAATTATTGGTCAACATGCAGGCATTGATTTAAATGGTAATAGCTTTTGGATGTCTCAAGATTCTTTCTATTTGTTTGATGGTTCGGTGAAAAAACTACCGTGTACTGTCGAACAATTTGTTTTTAATAATTTGAATCAAACCGCTTCGGAGAATGCTTTTGCCGGGCACAATGGTGAGTTTAATGAAATCCTTTGGTTTTATGCTAGAACAGGTTCGGATCAAATCAATGCAATTGTTGCTTATAATTACCAAGAGGGTACTTGGTGGACAGGAACCTTGACTCGTACATCTTGGATTGATCGAGAGACGTATGATAACCCAATAGCTACACAATACCTAGCTAATACAACTGCTAACAATGAAACAATTCTAGGACTAACTTCTGGTGCAACACAAATCTATTTACACGAACAAGGCAATGATGCAGACGGTCAAGCAATGGAAGCTTACTTAAAATCAGGTGCTGTTCAAATAGGACAAGGAGATGATTTCTCTTTTGTCTCTAAATTGATTCCAGATGTTCAAAATCAAAGTGGTACGTTGAATTTAGACTTTGAATTTTTACGATATCCCAATGATGCGAATGCAGTCACTAAATCAACAAGCTTTACATCAGGGACAGAAAAAGTAGACTTACGAGGAAGAGGAAGACAATTCACAGCGAATATTGTATCCAACACAACAGGCACAGCTTGGAGATTAGGGACAATGCGTTTTGATATTCAACCCGATGGTAGAAGATAATGAAACCTTTTGAAATATTACAAGATTGGAAATTAAAACCTTATCAAAAAACAAATTATGATAATATTCATATTTTTTATGGAGACTATAAATATATAAAAATGAAACCTCAGTCTCAAATTACTTTAACACCAGGATTTTTACATTTAATAATTAAACATCCAAATGAATGGGTTATTCAAAAGATTAAATTAGAAGATGATGCTACACTACAAAATGAAACAAATAATATTTTATATTGCACTGTAATTGATTCTTTAATTTCAAATGAGGAAAAACAGTTAAAATTGCATGTAAAAAAAGGATTACCGGGAGAAAATGAACAATGGCTAAATTAACCCTACAAAGATTTCCTGATCCGACACCTGAGTATCAAGCTCAGAACTTTAATGAATTAATTCGTGTTTTAGAGGCGTTGATTCAACAATTAAACACAACCTATACAGTGGACTCCGAAAACAAATCCGAAGCAGAGGCATGGTATTTTAGTCGATGAGCTGTAATAATGTCAATGTAGAACCAACCGTTATTGGTGGTGGAGATGGCTCAAACGCTTATGATGCGTTTGGAAGATTAAGAGTATCTAACCCCTTTACTATTTTTGATAGTACAAATGTAATGTCAAAAAATGATCTCTTTGATGAAGATTTAACTAATAACGGAACTGTTACTTACACATCAAATAAATCTACAGTTAATTTAAATGTAACCACAGCGAGTGGTGATAAAGTCATAAGACAATCAAAAAGAGTGA
>Ga0208898_1002501_pt1 | contig 11238 bp, 15 predicted proteins | sample VirMetDEL_Mar_4_FD_184513 | JGI IMG/M metagenome (GOLD analysis project Ga0208898, IMG submission 184513) | Aqueous microbial communities from the Delaware River and Bay under freshwater to marine salinity gradient to study organic matter... | ecosystem: Environmental > Aquatic > Marine >...
AAATCTAATGTACCACCACCTGTTGCTTCATTGTCTTTACCAATTACAACGTGGTAATTACCTCCTAAAATATCAACATTCTCACCACCAATAACAGTAACAGGGTTTGTTGAACCTGATAATGACATATTTTCACCATTGATGATAGCTGATTTATTACTACCTACAATTGAGTTTCCTATACCACCTAAAATATTGGTGAATGAACCATCCGATAAACTAGAGGAATAAGAGTTAAATATACCTAAGTTTTCTGAAGCAGATGCTGAAATAATTTGGTTTCCTGAACCACCTAAAATTTGTACGTTAGTAGCATTCTCAAATACAGTATTATTTCTACCAGATACGTTAGCTAAGTTTACTTCAGAGTAAACATTGTTATCGTTACCTACAACAGATGAGTTTCTAACTGAGTTATATACTTGGTTATAATCTCCTGAAATTAATACTTTATCAACACTCTCATCTACTGTGTTGTTTCCCTGTATAGTATTGTTTGTAACGTTGAGAGGAATGTTTCTTGGCGGTTCCCATACTGTTTCTTGACCTTTGTCATAAGCCAAGTATCCATCTAATAAAGCAGCATTTACAATATTAACACCTTTAACCTCAGTACCATCATCGTAATTTGAATAAGTAACAAATCCATTAACAGTAGGGTCTCCAGAAATAACATCGTATACTTTATCACCAGAATATCTGTCAATAATTCTTCTTCTAGGGTATCTATTTTTACGAGGTGCTGTTTTTAATAATTTTACCTCAACACTACTTTTATCAAGTAATGATGCACCACTAATTTTATCAATTCTGTAATAGTTACCGTCTATAAAAATCTTACTGTTAAGTCTTAATGTAGGCAACTCGCTTGGGTCAATAATAACGTTACACGTTAATAGACGTGCATCTACGTCATATAATTCATTTACATAGAATGACCAATAATCATAGAATGCAGAATGTAAAGTATATCCGTTTCCTTGGTTTTGGTGGTAAGGCCAAAAACCTGGATTAGTTAAATTACCAAAGTGTAAATCTTTAGTTGTTTCAAAAACCGCTGGATAAGCTGATAAGTGAGAGAAATGACTGTATTGTGAAATTCTATGAATAGTACCTGCTTCATCCCTCATAAAATAATTACCAGGGTAATCTTGTCCTGCTGTTGTATCTCTACCTTTTAATTCAATAGCGTTATCGTACAATCCTAAGTTATACAATAAACGTGGTTTAAATTTAAGTGGTGAATTTGCTTGGTTTTGTTCCTTTTTATTTAATTTAGGAAGTACCATTGTAGGTGCACCCGCAAGTCCTTTATATGGTGTTGGAGAAAAGAATGTACCAATTTTCTTCTCACCTTTAGCTAAATCACTTGATGAATCATAAATGTACTCACCATAAGTGTAACCAAAATTATCAACGTGATATTGGTTAACAGGGTCTTTATCTAGTACATCTGAAAACTTAAGTGTTTTAGGTTGTGTTTGTAGTGGGTGTTCAATTTTGAACTTTATATTACGGTCTATCTTGCTAGTCCAATCAAGGGTACTACCTTGGTCGATCCAATCGTTAAACGTTTCTATAGACAGTAAATTACGCGAACCAGGCACAGGTTCTACTATTAGGTTGAATTTCTGGATTAGTCCTTTAAAAATATCTACTACCTTAGTTTCAGGAGCAAAAATATTATTCATTTGAACCGTACCACCTACTAATGTAGATGGACCAATACCTTCAAATCTAGAGTTTTGACCTACGTATAAAAGGTTAGTTGTACCTTCAACATCATAAGTCAATTTTACCTCAACAGTATCACCTGCTTCTAGGTTAATACCAATAGGTCCTAATGTTTTAGTTCTTAATTGTTGTGGGTCTTGATTTCGTAAGTTAAGGAATGTTTGTGCTCCTGGAAGGAACCCACCATTAACTGTAAATTCAAGTTCTAATTGTCTTTGAGAACCAGTAACTACACCACCTGTATGGTTTTCATAGAACGTTAATAAATGGTAGAACGTATAGTTACCATCTTCTGTTGCTGTAAACGTTTCTACACCATCGTAGTTACCAGCATTATCAAATTGTTCCCTAGTAAATTGTACATTATCAGGAGTAATTGATGAAATAGTTTGTGATGGTGAAGGTGCAGCTGCTAATGCTTGGAATGATTGTGTAACAGGGTTTGTAAATGAAACACCTGATTTATCATCCTGAGTAGATAAAATAAATAAATTCTGGAAATCTGCACTATCAATAAATGATGAGGTATAGTTAAATCCTACTGCCTCAAACATTTTTTCTAATACAACAGCTGCTTTAATAGCAGGTTTAAAATCTGTAATTCCTATTGGTGATGATGAGTTATCAAATTTACCTACATCACCCCCTGCAGCTAATTCAGTTGCAAGTGCGTTATCAGGGTCAACACCATAATCAACTAATGGGTAAACTACTTTACCACTAAATAAGTTATTACTCCAAGAACCAGTAATGTTACCATAGTTATAAGCATGGTCGTAATCACTAAAATCTAAATCTTGGATTTGTAGATTTTTAATAGCAATAGAGAAATCAACTGTTCCATTTACTACTACTACCTCATATAATGAATCACCTTTTGAATTTGTGATTACATTATTAACATACATTTTACCAGTAAAAATCTCAATACCATCATTTAATACTTGACAAGGTATTGTATTAATAAATCCTACGTTATTTGTAGCATTTAGTTCATCTAAGTAACCTAAGAAATCTTGGTTATTTTTAGTTGCTGGTAAAGTAAATGCTTGAGATGATACACCAAATACTTCTCCAATGTCACCTACCTCAATGGCAGACATATCGACTTTAATGTCGACGGTCTCTAATACATCTAAGTCAGCGACAGTCCCTAATTGGTTTGTACATCTTAATACTATCATTATCTTCTAGCTATTAAATCGTTTGCGTATTGGTATTCAACTGTGTATTTGAACAATTTTTGTCCTACAACATTTTTCTTTTGTGCTACTGTAGAATTAGTAATTACAACTGGTAAGAATTCAGTACTATCTTGTATATACACATTTGCTGAATAGAATAATTCACGTAAGTTATCTGCATCAGTTTGAGTTAACCAATCAGATTCTGCCGTATGTTTTTCTGTTAATTTATTGTAGTATTGAGTTTCACCTCGTCTTTGTTTACTATAATTAACATTAGAGGCAGCGTAATTAAGGAATGATTGTTTGAATGAACTTCTTTCAACATCGGTATTTGCTGTTTTTACTAAAGTAAAGTTATAGTAATCCCAAACACCGTAAGTGTTTTTCCAAGCAAATCTAGTACCCTCATAATCACAATTTTCTTCAATATTCATTCTAATAGAAGCCCAACGTACATTACCTAATGATCCACCAGGATTTTGATCAAAGAAATCAAGAATGTAATATGAAGTATTATTATCTAAATAGTTACCATCGTCAAAGAAATTCTGTGGTCCTGCTGGGAAGTGAATTATTTTAGTATTTGCTGATTGTGATGTATAAGCATCAGCCCATAATTGTGAAGGTGATGTTCTAGGTCCACCATTACCTGAAGCATAATCAGCATTGTACCAATACATTGTGTTTAGTAATGTATCTGTTGTATCGTATTCTGTAACTCTCATGATGTAAACATCTTGAGCGGACGTAGCAGAATCAGCACCACCTGTCATATTACCATTTAATAAAGAAATAGTATGGTAATCAGTTGATCTTACAGTATTGGAAGTAAAATCAGTTAATGCGTTATCAAAGGATGCTGTACTCTTAATAGCAGCAGGGTTAACATAATCTAATTTAGAACCACTATCCCAGTTCCAAGCAACTAAATCATTAGGATTAGAAACACCATCTAAATTATAGTAATAAGCTGAACCTGTTTTAGCAGGACTACCTGCAGGTCCATTTCCTGTATATAATGTTACAGATGAAGATACTGATGTACCGTATTCTTCACCAAAATAAATTTTAAATTGCCCAGCACAATTAGTTTGTGTTTGTGTAACTGGAGTTTTCCATACCTCATCTGTATCAGTTAACTCAGTAGTAATAATTCTACTAATATCAAAAATACCAAATCCATTTGGGTTAGGCTGTTGTTTAATTCTTTGAATTAAGTTGTTAGAGTTATCCTTAATGTCAACCACATACTGGAATTGTGATTGACTGTTTTGGTTACTACCTACTCTATATACTAAATATCCATTAGCTAAGTTAGGTGATGTGGGTTCTTTATAAATGGTAATTGCCATTACTTATTTAATATTTTTTCTAAGTCTACTTCTATATCATTTGCTGTTGCTTGAGCGTATTCTGCAGCAAATTGATTTACTAATTTATTTACTGCTGGAGCTACAAATGGTTTTGGTTTGTATCCTTTTTTGTTAATACTTTTATATATTGCATAAGATAATTGTTCAACAGTTACTCCTGGTTTAGGACGAATACCTTTTGCTTTTATCCATTGTATAATTTTGGGTTGCCAAGATTGTGAACTTGCACGTTTAGCTCCACCACGACCTTCTTCAACAATAAACCCGTAATCCTCCATTTCAATAGCTAATGCTGTTCCTGTTGGAGTATTTTGAGGTACGTATTTGATTGATTGTGCTAACTGACCTGTTGCATTTGTGTTATTCATAAATAACTCATCAATCGTTAACTCACGTAAACGATCAGCTATACTCTCTAACGCTTTATCTCTATTGTTAGTTTCCATCTGGATAATTGCAGTAATCGTAAACTGCTGGTTCTGTATAATTTATAGTTGCAACCCATCCGTAAACACGGTCTTGGAATGCTTCATTTACAGGATTTAATTGTGTCATTTCAAAATCCATAGTTTGTTGATTTGGTCCTACACGAATATAGGCACCAATATCGTACAAGTATAGTTCTGTATTTGACATTACCTGTAAAGCATTCTCGTTGCTTACTTTAGGTTGGTCTAAACTGTATAATTCAAATGTTAATGTTCTAACGTTATTAATAAAACCTACTGAGGTAATAGGACGTAAGAACACAAACGGATATCTAATATTTTGAGAGTTAGAATCTAAATAAGACAAAGGACCACTAGCAAATGATTTAATTGCCAAGTGGTTATTAGCTGCTGTCTCAAATATTTCTACTACTTCTTTATAGCTTCGCATTTTCTCTTTCAATTACTTCTCTAACAATGTGAGTGTGTACTCCCATCATAGAGCCAATTTGATTAACATTAAAACCAGCATTTACCAAATCGATAATCTTTTTATCTTGTTCGGATAATTTAGGTTCTACTTTAGTTTTTTTCTTAGGAGCAACTGGTTGCTCTATTACTGGTTCAATTTCGTTATTTAATTCATCCATAGTTATATAATTTTAGATGTGTTTTTTTGCATTCTCTTTGCTTTATCCATTTCTCTATTATAGTCGTTATCTATAGCTAAGTAATTTAATACAAACACAAAATTTAAATCGAAGACACTCGTATCTCCTGTGATGTTAAGGATGGAAGTTTTTGATAATGAATAAACTGTCCCAAACCATCCCCAATGCTCTGCATAAGTGCGTTCATCTGGCTGTTCATCGTCTTCTTCTCCGGTTGTGATGAAGATTTGCTCATACTGTTTAAGGATTGACTTCCTACTACTAAAAAAAAACTCAACGCACCTAATGCAAATGAAGCTGGGAACGATTTCATTTTATCAGCATCAACAATTCTTTGTTCTGAATCGTATTTCTCTATATCGTAGTATTTAAACAAGTTCTCAACTTCACCTTTAGCAATCTTTAAACCTTGTCTAACACCGTATTTCATTCCCTGTAATCTTTGTTTGGTAACAGGTCTGTACAATATAGCCATAATTTCATCTAAGTTTTGAACCGGGTTTTTACATAAACGTTCTAAGTCAATGTATTCGCCTAATTTCATTTTAGATAACGTTCTATAACCGTATAATACGCCGTCAAACTCTACAATCGGGTAAAACGTTGCATCATCAATTTCCATCAACGATAGAACGTTAGAAATAATTTTAGACACATCTTCAGGTGCCCACTGATCAACCACTTTGCGATCAATACCTGTAATGATAGAAGTTATCTCAACTGTCCTTTCATTATCGGTTAAATGATCAACCATAGAAATTTTCTGGTAGTCCCCTACTGTCAAATACTCTGGAATGTTAACTTCAAATTTCATATATGTTTGTTTGGTAATAAATATTTATCTCTTCTTCAAAATCCAAGTAAAAAAGATAGGTGACCGAAACCCCATCCGATCACCTATCAAGCCAACAGTTTTACAAAAGCTCTCTACTACAAGAACATGTTAAATATAATAAATGAATTTTGCCCATCCAAGCTAAATTTAGGAAGGCCCTCCGAACGGGGGCCTTCTCATGGTGGGGAAAACATGCAATGTCACAAGATGAAGTATAAATGAAAAAAAACCCACCAATTACATAGATACCAACGCGGCTGAAACGTTTTCTATACACACATAAATATTAGTTATTTATTAAAATTACCTATGTAAATACTTCCTTGTTTAGCAAAGTCCTCTCTTGCCATATTAGCTAACCAAATACTGTCTACAATATCATCGTGATACCCATTGGGATGTGAAAATGATAATTTACCATTTGTATTTACCTTATAAGTGTATGCTGATAATTCATCGTAGCATTCAGGCATCAATTGTTTTGAAGGTAATTCTAATACACCTTCTTCAATATCGTGTATCATTTTCCTTACTGCCTGTGTTTTACTGTCTTGTGAGGTATAAAATGGTTTAGTATGGCGGTATTCTTTTTTTATTAATTCAAAGATGGCTTGTCCTGGACCATTAGTCTCAACATAACCTCCTCTGATGTTAAATCGTTGCAATCCATTGAGGATAGTTCTTGCAGAGTCTTCATATGTTTTCCCATTAAATCTAAGAATCTTTTTGCAACGTCCCGATTCGGAGAGTATTGTGCAAACTGTATAATCATTAGACATTCCAAAGTCAATTCCGAAATAATCTCTTGTTGTTTTTGATTCATCCCAATTGTTTAAATTACATACTAAATCTAATCCCCTAAATACATCATTAGTTGCCTCACTAAATTGAGCCATGTATTCTTGTGCAAATATATCTGGTGGTAATGATTTAGCCTGTTCTGTTATAAAATCCTTATCTATGTAAGGGTTATCTGTTGATATTCCTGTAAATGAAGTATACACATCATTGTCAGTCATACCTTGTAAAAATCTACTATAAAACCAATTCTTACTTTTTGGAGTGCTGATAACGAGACATTTCTTACCTATCGCTGATAGTGTAGGAAATATTGCCTCGTTAACTGCCTCCTCTCTAATAAATGCTGCCTCATCTATAACCATGTAATTAAAACTAAAACCTCTAATTGAATCATAACGTTCTGCAGATAGGAATTGTAGTGTAGAACCATTCATAAATTCCATTACTAGATCTGCTTTATTTGAGTGTACAACTATTTGATTAGCAGCATTAAATAATTCTTGAAATACCTTTTTACTTTGATTGTAAATAGGAGATACCCAAGCACCTTTTTGTTTTGGAGTGCTTAATAACCAATACAATAATAGGTTTTGACCTAATAATGATTTACCGTACTGTCTACCAGTTGCTACAACACCAAATTTGTGTTTGCTATCAGCAAATCCATCAATAACCCTTTTTTGTCCTGGATGTGGTTTAAATAGTTTAATTTCCATCTAAATACGTCTCGTCATCTGACCAGGTTATTTTAATTTCTCCTTTATGAGTTACTTCCTGTCTTTCAATCTCACCACCCTTGATTTTATTCTGGTATTTGATTACTTCTAACCAGATACGTCTATCACCTTCTGCTATTGCTTCTTCCTCTAAACGTTCTAGTTTCATAAGAGTTTCATTTACAGATTGTTTAACATTGTCGTTAAAATCCTCAGTAATGATTTCCCATGCTTCAGTCCAAACACGGTTAGCTCTTTGGCGGTTGGTTCCCTGCTTCTCCATGTACCATTGAGTAAATTGAGACCATCCTGCTCTATTATTCATAATGTAATCCACACATTCCTGTAGATTATTAGTATGTTCTACTTTATTTGATTTATGATTTGCCATTGTGTATACTATTTAATTCTGGTTGATATAATGATATATAGTATTTTTCACGTTCCAAGTAGTTATTTGTTTCCTCTAATATACCCCAAACACATTTATTCATGTCAATGTCTATATGAGAATTTTTTACTACCCAACTTGATCTACGTCGGAATACGTTTTTACTACTACCTATGTATCTCTCCCCTGTTTCCATATTCACTATCATGTAGACACCCGGGATTGGATTTGCTTTATAACCACCTGGGGCTTGATAATTATTTGCTTTCCTCCATTCACGATTAAGTTTTTGTTTGTGTTCTTTGTTTTCATGATAATCTTTGCTTGCCCTATTACGATCACAATACCTACAGTAAGGACGTAATCTACCTGTTTTAGAACAATTAATGTTAAATTCTGTTAGTTCGTAGTTTTTGTTACATTGTTTGCATGTTTTCATTTTGTCAGCCTTTATGTTATTTTTTCTTGGGGGTTCTATTTTGTTTTATTCCTGTGTTACCGTGTGCTTTTAATTCGTATTTTTTATCCATCTTCTCATACAATTTAGCACCTGTATTTCCATTTTCAATTTGTGTCCATACCCAATCTGGATCAGGGTAATGATTCCAATTGGTTTTATTCCATGTTTTAGTTGTGTTTCTTTTTGCCATATCTGACCATTTTTTTCTATTTTCTTTTGAATTTTGTATTTCACAACTTTTACAGTAAGAACCATGCCTGCCATCTTTGTAGACATAAGCATTTTCTGATGTTTTTAATACGTTGCATCTTACGCAATTAGGATTCTTTCTTTTTCCGCCCACGTTTCGAAACTGTTACTGGAGGGTATGCTATTGCATGAATTTCCTCTTTATATTGACTATACATTGAACTGGTCATTTTAGCATAAGCTAAATAATGACAACCACAAGATGGTGCCTCTGCTGGTTTACCCATAATTAGGGTTCTTGCTGGTAGAAAATAGATACTCATTGAGTTACCATTTACAATTCCACCCATACGAGGAGCAAATTTCTCAATCAGCCAAATAGCTTCCTCTTTAGTTAAGTTCGGATTTAACATATGAATAAAGTGTTATAATTAAATTAAATACTAATGCCATAAAACTTGCTATAAGCGCATAAGTAAAGTTTTTCGTATAAATCAGTGACGACCAAAAGGCCAAGCACATAGGACAGTTAAAGACGGCTAATAACGGTTGTGCCCACAATAGGTTATGTTTAACCATTGTATTAATCATCTTATCTACTAATTTATTTCTATATTTGTTTAAGGGTTCAAACCAGCCTAAGAGCCAATTTGAAAATAATGCTATCCCTACTAAATCAATTAACGTCGACATCTTGTATTCCGTAATTTTGGTTTTCTGCTTTAATTTCTACTTCACCTGTTAATACTTGAGGTTCACTAATGAATTCTTTCCATATTAGGTATTTCTGAAGGATATCCATGTTCTCATTGATAAACCTTGTCTGTAATTCGTATTCTTGTAAATCCATTATTTTTGTAATTCCTCTAAATATTCAAATACTTGTTTTCTAACTTTAGTTTTTCTATCTCTTTCACGTTGAGCAAATAATTTTTCCATTTCATCAAACTTATCTAAATACACCTTATCCTTTCTAGTGTGTAATTCAACGCGCCGTTCTAATAAATCCACACGCTGCGCCATACTAAGTTTGTTACGTTTAAATAAGCGCTTAAAAACGCGTTTTAACGTGCCCATATACATAGTGGCAACGCTACTACCAATTCCGGTAAGTACAATAAGTGCTAAGTAATAAAAATCCTTCATATCTATTCATCTAAGTGTTTACAATGTTCTCTAACTGCCTCTAATGCTTCATTCATGTGTTTATTTAAGGATGCCATGCTGAAGTCATAATAGGCTACTATTTCATTTTTTGTCCATCCTTTAAGGTATTTAAGTTCTAATAATTTGCAATGGTACCAATCTATTTCTTTATTCTCTAAGGCATCAAATACACATTTATACATGTCATCCAGACCTACATCATCTAACTCATACCCTCCACTTTCATAATCAATGTAATATGCTGGGGCAGTATTACTTCTAGATTTTCTGTATTTGTTATAGAATGGAGAGGTACCTGAGCGAATCTGGAATGAGGCAGCATACAGGAGATAATTAAGAATCTTTGAATCTTGATACATCTGAAGTTTTGCTTCGTGAGGTTTATTTAGAAATGATTCGTAGCACTCAATACATAAATCATTACTATACTCTTCCATTTTACCCCAAGCAATATTGGTTCTTACCTCATTACAGAAGTGATTCCAGTTCTTAGTGAACCATTCATCTAATTTTATTTTAAGTTCTTGTTCAGTCATTGAATAGAGCATCAAATTTTTCTAGTCTGGATTTTTTAATAGCTTCATTGCTGGTATCCATTGTATAACTATTATGGTAAGGTTTTAAAGTCGATTCTACTTTAGAAGGAGCTCTAAATCCAATAGGAACTCTATGTTCTATTTCTTCAATTAATCTAGATTTAAATGTTTCTTCAGGTAATGATTGTTTAAACTTAGCATTCATTGCTGAGGTATAACTATCAAGTTCTAAATCTTTCTCATATTGTTTTTTACCCTGAGAACGATTCCAGAATGTTTGTAATGTTTCTGCTTGTTTTTGAGTTGGGACACGTCCATGTTCTTTTAGATATTGGGTACATGTACCTACCATTTTCATGCTGGACATGTACTTGTTCAATACACGTAATACTAGTACCCATTCTTCAGGTGACATGTCATGCCATGTCTTGTTACTTGTCATGTTTTTCATCTTGTTACTTGTTTTCATGTTTCTTGTACATGTCTAAATATGGCAAAGAATCCTCAAAACACCAAGCTTAGATAAAAGTTTTTTTAAAATGCCGAAATTATTGAGTAAACGTGCGATTTTAATGAGGAAAAAAAAAGAGGACTAATGTCCTCCTTACATATTAAAAAAAAAAATAATTATTTTATGCTTGATACGTTGGATTAAAGTATTTAATAACTACAATACCATCAGTACCATTTGTTCTTCCTCCAGTAGCAGCATTTCCATTTCCCCCACGTCCTGGACCAGCAGGTGCTTCG
>Ga0208898_1002506_pt1 | contig 11235 bp, 16 predicted proteins | sample VirMetDEL_Mar_4_FD_184513 | JGI IMG/M metagenome (GOLD analysis project Ga0208898, IMG submission 184513) | Aqueous microbial communities from the Delaware River and Bay under freshwater to marine salinity gradient to study organic matter... | ecosystem: Environmental > Aquatic > Marine >...
ACATCGACGCTCGCCCGTTTTTTATTGGAGTTGCAATGCTTATCAAAGTTGGTGACACAACCGCTGACGTTCGTGTTGAAGCAGTGATGTCAGTGCCTCGCCTCGGCTTCATGGACAACTTCTACACATGGGCTCAGGCTTTGATGCCGCTTGGCATTCGGCCAACGAAAGTGACAGGTGCGTTCTGGGGCCAGTGCCTCCAACGTGTAATGGAGCAGTTCGTAGACGAATGCGAGTACATCCTCACGATCGACTACGACACGTTCTTCACCAAGGAAGATGTCGAGCATCTGCTGACTCTGGCGATGACGTTTCAATGCGATGCCGTCACTGGCTTGCAAACAAAGCGTGAGGACGGCAGGCCAATGCTGACGCTGCTCGACACGATGGATAACCCACCTGAAGAATCTCACTCTTCTCTGCCGATGGAATGGTTCGGCGCACCTGTTCAGCAGGTAGACACCGCACACTTCGGATGCACGTTCATCTCAACAGCCGCACTCAAGCGGACTCCGAAGCCGTGGTTCCAAGGAATACCGAACGACGATGGCGAGTGGGGAGATAGCAGAACTGATGACGACATCTTTTTTTGGAAGCAGTTCAAGAAGGCAGGAAATCGGTTGTTCGTCTCTCCAAGGGTCGTGCTTGGACATGGAGAATATATGGTGACATGGCCCGGTAAAAACTTGTCTGGGCCTGTCTATCAGTACAGCACCGATTTTCTGACGACGAACAAGCGACCTGAGAACTCTTGGAGAGTGCCGGGATGAGATTCATTCACTCCGCAAGAACTGAGTATCGTTCGCTGAAGAGAGCAACCGACGCCGCAGTTGAGCCGGTGAGCGTCAGCGAGGCGAAGGCTCACTTGCGAGTTGATACCAGCGACGATGACACTTACATCGGCACACTCATCACGGCTGCGAGGCAGTGGGCAGAAGCCTACATTGACCGCACACTGGTCTATACGCAGTGGCAGATGAAACTCGACACGTTTCCTTGGGAAGTCGAGATGCCACGACCGCCAATGTCTCAGGCTGGCACGACGACGGCAGTCAGCATCACCTATACGATCAGTGATTCGCAGACGACTGCAACTCTCTCAACGAGCGAGTATCGTGTTGACCGCGACTCTACCCCTGGCGTTGCTCGCACGAACTATGGCGGCTCATGGCCGAGCCACCTCGCAGACCAGAACTCCATCACGGTGACATGGTGGGGCGGCTACGGAGCCAGCGGCAGCGATGTGCCTGCTGCCATTCGCCATGCGATCCTAATGCACGTCGGTCACCTCTACGAGCGAAGGCTTGCCGCTGACAATGTGGCATCAAATGAAGTGCCATTTGGCGTCAAGGCTCTCCTCGACTCACAGAAGTGGGGGCAATACAGATGATTCGCCCCGGTGAGTTGCGAGAGCGAGTGACCGTGCAGGTTCCTACGCAAGTCAACAATGCACTTGGCGAAGCGACGTTCACATGGTCTGACTCGACAACTGTGTGGGCCAGCGTGAACGGAGTCAGTTCGCGTGAGGCTCTTGCTGATGGTCAGCAGGAGACTCGCATCACGCATCGCGTTCGCATGCGATACCTCAGTGGCTTGAAACATACGCACCGCTTTGTTTGGAGAAGTCGCGTCTTGCAGATTGTCAGTTTGCTTGAATATGACAACCGCTCAGAGCATGTCGCTGTGTGTGAGGAGATCGGAGAATGAGCAGCGGAAATGAAATCGTCCAAGAACTTACGTTTGAGCCTCAACTCAGCAAACTAAGGAAAGTTCTGCAAGAGAAATACAAGGCAGATGTCGTCGCCCGCAAGATGGCCGAGGCGATGGAGCCTGTTGTTGATGTCGGCTTAAAGGGACTCAGGTCGTACATACGGCAAAACCATAGGGGACCGACAGGCAATCTCTTGAACGGAACGATTGCAAAGGTTGTCCCATATAAAGAAAGCGGAAACGCCGTAGGACTTGTTGGATACAGGGCGGTCCCTGGAGGCTATGCCGCCGCAAGCAAAGGAACGGTGAAGATCGGACAGAACCGTGCGTTCCATGCAGGATTTCTTGAGTTCGGGACAGACCCAAGAAGGACGAAGGGTCCTGTGGCGTCAAGTTTCAGGAGATTCGGTCCTTTCAAAATGATAGGCGTGTACCCTCCTGTGAAGACACGCCCTGCATATCCGAATGCCTTTTTCAAGCGAGCAAAAAAGGGGCAAACGGTCAGCACAGGCAGGGTCCTGCCTCTTGAGCCAATCAAAAACTCGTTTGAGCGATCTGCATCGTCCATATCTTCAAGCGCGAAGAAGTCGATCGGCAAGCAACTGCGTATCACGAACGGGTCGATAGCGAATCTTTTTCCGAAAGCGTAGCCATGATCTGGAAGTCGCCTGAGACAGTCATACGAAATGCGCTTATCAGCGATGCGGACTTCACTTCCTTGGCAGGTCACCGCGTCTACGCAAACATCGCCCCTGCCGATGCGGCCCTGCCGTTTGCCATATGGCGTCGATCCTCTGTCCGAAGAGAACAGACGTTATCTCAGCCTCTCGGAGTCCCAACAGTTCGGCTCGATTTGCAGATTTATGCCGAAACCTACATCACCGCCAGAAAAGCCGCGGATGCCGCTCGCGGCGTTCTGGATGGGTTCAGGGGCAGTTTCGACAATACACAAGTGAGCCTGTGCAGTCTCGATTCAGAATCCGATGGAATCGCTGCCTTGGATGGCTCGGAGGTACCGAACGCATATCTCGTAACTCAAGAGTACGACATTCTCTGGCAGGAGAGTTAGACGATGGCAGTAACGCCACATGATGCCCCAGGAACGACGGTTGTTTTCAGCGGCTCAACTTACACCGTCACTAATGTTTCGATCAGTTACTCCGATGTTAGCGGTCAGACTGACCGCATTGACATCAGCCATCTCGGGCAGACAACTGGAGAGACAATGCTGACTCAGGCTCGCCCGCTCAAGGGCAGTGCTACTGGAGAGACCGGCAAGGAAGTGTCGTTTGACTACATCGGCACAACTCAACTTGCGGGTGGCACTTCTGGGTCATTTGTCGTTGGCACGTACATCACTGGTGCGACGGCAACTGTCGTCTCGTCATCTGTGACGCTTGCCATGAATGACGTCATCCGTGGCAGTGCTACAGTTCGCGTGACTGCCTAACGCTGATGGCAACGTACTCCACCGGCATCTCTGTCACATGGAACGGTACGCCGTTCACCGAGGTGCAGGAGTTGTCGTGGAACTACGGCGGCTCTCGCACCGGCAGGGACACTGCGTGGTCAGCCGAGCAGGGCAGTGTCAGCGTCACCTGCCTTGGTATTGCGAACGTCAATATCTCTAACTTCGGAACGCGAGCCCAACTGGTGATCTCCGGTGGAGATGCTGGGCTTTCAACGTATGCTATCTGGGAGTCGGTGGCTGTCGCACCTGAACGGAATGGTGTGACGCGATTCACCGTATCCTTTCGCATCGTGGATAACTAAACATGGCACTCACAAAAGATCAGATTCTCGCAGCCGATGACATGGGCCTCCTTGAGGTTCAGGTTCCTGAGTGGGGCGGCAGTGTTTTCGTTCGCGTGATGACTGTCGGCGAGCGAGACAGTTACGAGAACGATTGGATGGTGAACAAGAACAAGGGAGTCGAGAACTTTCGCAGCAAGTTTTTGCAGCGAGTCCTCTGTGACGAGAAAGGCGACTTGCTGTTCACGGCTGATGAAATAGGCGTTCTTTCAAAGAAATCCGCTCGGGCGATTACTCGCATCTGGGAGAAGGCAATGCAGCACAACGCACTTGCTGATGCAGATGTTGAGGAGATGGCAAAAAACTGAATCTGCGGCCAACGCGGTTGTTCCTCTTCCGGTTGGCTGCAACTCTTGGAATGACGGTGGCTCAACTATGCGAAACAATGAGCAGCAGAGAGTTGAGCGAATGGATGGCCGTGCATCGTTTCTACATGCCGCTTGCCGACTCCTGGCATCAGACGGGAGTGATTGCATCCGCCATACTTGCACCGTACTCAGGAAGAGGGAAAACGCCGAAGCCGCAAGACTTTGTGCCGATCGAGCGTCCACCGCAACACGATCTCCAGATTCGTGCGGCGATGGAAGAGTTGAGCAGGCAATTGCGAGGTGAATGATGGCAAACGCAGTTGGCCTCGCAATGAAGATTACTGCTGATGCGACCAATCTTCAGCAGGGCGTAAAGAAGACGGAAGAGACGCTCGGTGGGCTCAACGCTTCCACCGAAGACACGAAAACCATCATTTCTTTGCTTACGAACATCGTTGAGTTGCTCAACCAGCAACTCGAAGAGATGCACGGCAAGGTATACAAGGTTTCGAGTGTTCTTACATCTGCCGCTCATGCGGCTGGCTCTGCCGCGTCGGCGTTTCAAGTGTTCACCAATAGCAGCCTCATCATGAACGGGGCTCTTGCAACAGCGGCGACGGGCATCGGCTTCTTCGGGAAGACAATTCTCAAGTCCGTTGCGTTTCGCGTTCTTGCTTTGGTCGGTCCTCTTGGAACACTCACTTCCGCTCTTTACTCAGCCGGTGCTGGAGCGGCTGCGGCAACTCCTGCATTGATTTACCTAGAGGATTTTGTTGAGAGACTTGGCATAGAAGCCACGAAACTCGGAACGTCCCTGCAGTTCCTCCAGACGCTTGAACTTGGAGCAAGCAGAACTGGCGAAAGCGTTGACAGCCTGAGAGTGGCCTTTACTGCTTTGTTGCGAAACATCGAAGCAGCAAGAGACGGGTCGGAAAATGTAACCAGAAGTTTTGAGAAACTTGGCGTCTCGACTCAAGACATCGAGAACCTTTCTCCAGAAGAAATCTTCAACAAAGTTGCGGTAGGTCTCGGAAAGATCGAGGACCCTGCAACTCGGTCTGCGGCGGCACTTGTCGTACTTGGTGAAAACGGTGCGAGGCTTCAACCTGCCCTGAGGTCGATCGCTGTTGCGGAGGCAGACTTACAGAGGTTCGGCGCAGTCCTCGATGGACTGGATATAGCCCGCCTCAACGACATGGGTGACGGCTTCGACAAACTCCAGACTGCAACGTCGGGATTCGGCAGGCAACTCATCCTGCCATTTGCTGGCCTTGTTGAAGGCGTGACAAAGGCTTTCGCAGATGTCATCGGCGGCGCAACGTCGGTCCTAAGTTCGCTCGGTGCGGTCCTGACTCCGTTTCTCGATCTGCTTGGCGGTGTCGTTCAGGTCATTGGCTCAGTCATTGGCGTCGGGTTGAAGTTGATCGGGTCTGTTCTAAAGCCGCTTGCATATCTGTTTGAACTGGTCGCAGGTGCAGTACAGTTTCTCACTGATGGGCTCGACACGCTGTTTGCCAGCGTGAATGCAGGTATTGACGGCTGGCTTCAGTATTTCAATCTTCCAGAGGAGTGGTTCGGAAACGCAGCAGCAGGTGCAGCCGAAGTTGCCGAGTCTCTGGAAGCCGCAACCTCTGCCGCACAAGACTTCTACGATGAAATCACCTCTGCTGTCGATGCCGCAGCCGAGTTCGGCCAAGCAGGCTTCGACGCTGCACTGAAGTACCAAGAGGCTCTAGAAGAGATCAACCTTCTCAAGGAAGAAGGCGAGTACACAGAAGAGCAGGCCGCTGAGGCTGCGAAGCGAGCCAATGAAGCGTTCAGGGAACGCATCGACCTTTTGCAACAAGCGGCTGACGAAGCGGCGGCGGCTGCCAAGCAGGAAGAGGAGTATCAGAACAAACTTGCTGCCATGCAGGCCGAGATGGTACGCAATGAAATCAAAGCGAGAGAGGATGCTGCAAAGAAGGCACAAGCAGACGAAGAAGCGTATCAGCAAAAACTCGCTGACTTGCAGGCTGAGATGGTACGCAATCAGATACAGAGAGAAGAGGAGATCGCAAGCAAGCGGGAGGAACTCAGCAAGGTTTCCGCTGACATGGAGCAGGAGAGGCTTGATGCCCTTGCTGCCAACACGAACAAGGCACTTGAGGCAAGCGACATTCGTAGCGGCGGCATTGCAAGCGTGATCGCGATGGCGACGGGCAGAGAAGATCCTGCCGTGCAAGAGGCTCGAAAGCAGGTTCGTAAACTTGATGAGATTCGCAACGAGATTCGCAACCTGGGTAGCACTGTTGAGATTGCGGGGGCTGCGTGATGGCTGTTCTTTCTTATCGCGAACTTGCTGGACGAACCTTTCAGCATCGCTTCGGTGAAGCACCGACTGCGGAGATTCGCTATGCGTTGACCCTCGATGATCCTGCGACGCCACAGCAGTCGATGATTAGTGCGGTTGGCATCCTGCATGGCGACTTTCATCCTGAGTACACATACCTCAGATGTGTCGAAGGTAATGTCTCAGAAAATGATCCTGACCCTTGGCATGCGACGATCTCGTATCGGTACGAAACTCCGCTTCGGGGTACCTCCGAATGGCAGGAAGATCCTATCGCCAGGAAAGACGTTTGGTCATTCAGCACTGGTGGGGCGCAGGTTCCTGCACTTGTTTACTATGAAGGCGACGGCAACGGAGACGTGAGGCCGCTTGTAAACGCTGCTGGAGATTTCTTTGAAGGCTTGACCACAGAGGAATCGGAGGTGCGAGCAAGTATCAGCGGCAATCGCGACTTCTTCCCGCTTGACGTTGCAGCAGCAGTAACGAATGCGATAAACGACGCCCCATATCTTGGCGGTGCAAAGCACACTTGGAAATGTACAGGGATCGGCGCGCAGCAGGCGACGGAAGTTGTCAACGAGATAGAGAAAAACTACTGGCAGATTACGGTCGAACTCCTTTATCGCCAAAGCGGATGGCCGATGCTTTTGCCTCATGTCGGATGGAACTACATCGACGGCAGCGAGAAGAAGGCGGTGTATGTGACGGGGCCGATAGGAGAGCGGATTGCAGCATCGAATCCGCAGCCACTTGATACTGATGGCTCGCTCAAATACCCAGGAGCGGGCGGCGTTCCAGATATATTGACGAGGCGAGTCTCGCCTGAGGTGCATTTCCCTACATATTTCAGCACTCCACCATTTTGAGGCGAACATGCCGGATTTATCTTTCACAATTACTGGTCAGGCGAGCAAGGGTGCTTTCTCGCAGTCATTCGCAGCAAGCGGGGTCACCGCCAACATGGCAACAGCAGGTGTTGCCGCTGTGACGCTGGAACTCGACACAAGCACAAGCGAAGTCAGCACGGCGAGCCTTGGTGCTGTTGGCCTTTGCTTTGCTCGATCTCTCGCAACCTCGGAGACGCATACCGTCTCATTCGGCAGGTTGGTTGGCACGAATCTCTACGAGACGGTGCGACTCAAGGCGGGCGAGGCTGCTGTGCTGCGACTTGCTGATGGTGACTACGCGGCAAAGAGTGCCGTGGCTGGCTCGCGGCTTGTGCTGACCATCTTCGAGGACTGACATGACGACGCAGAGGCCCGACGGCAAGAGTTCAGGGCAGCGTGTGTCGTTTACTCGCCAGGGTGCCGACCGCATTGCTCGCGCTGTGCGAACTGTTGAGCAGGGAGACAAGAAAGGTGCTGGCCTGTCGTTCGGCAGTGGGCCGCGTGATCTTGGCGGTGCTGACATTTTCCGCATGGCTCGCATCTCTGCTCCTTGGGCTTTTGAAGACACTGCGACGATCACGTTTGACAACCCTATTCACAGCGGTGCTACAGCGACGGCGATCAATTACTTCTGCGGAATAGGTGGCGGGCGTGTTGGCGTCTGCAAAGACAGCACTGGCGTCTGGCATCTTGTGGCGTGGGAGATGCAGGAAGTCTGCACGACTCGCCTCATCAACATGGAACTAGAACTGAACACCGCGAACTGCGTGATACTCAAGACGCTTGTGACCGCTACGCAGAAGTTCCTGCGGCTGACCTACCCGTTCGCAACATGCTCAACAACGTCTACGACACCGGGGTGATTCATGGCACGTTGCGTTTGCTGCGGTTGCTTGACCGATGACGATTGCTGCGTCGATGGGTTCTATTACAACTGTTCTGGTAGCCCGTTCGCTGGGCCGTTTGAAACTGCTGCTGAATGTTCCGCAGAGGCAGCATCTACCGGATGCCCTGGCGGCGGTCCTATCCCGATTTGCTATTGTGCGTCTGGCGACTTTGAATGTTGCAGCGATGGGCAGTGCAGAGCGTTTTGTGAGGAGTTGCCACCATGAAAGGAATCGCATTAGCAGGCCTCGAAGAGGCTGCGAAAACGAAGCCGGAGGGTTACCTCGATGACGTTCTCTCGTATGTCGTCAGACGAACGGAGTCGCATGTCGTTTTGGAAGATGCCGACTACTACATGCTGCGAGATAAATACAGCGGAGACGTTGATCCAGTTCATCGAGGGCCGGGAACAGAACTGCACAACCTGCTTGCCAAGTTCGGCGTTCACATGGCACCGGGATGTTCGTGTCGCGCGCGAATGACACAGATGAACAAGTGGGGCATTGAGGGCTGTGAGCAAAACGTCGAGACGATCGTTGGATGGCTGAAGGAAGAGGCGTCGAAGCGACGGCTGCCGTTTGCTGTATCCCTTGGCAAGATGCTTGTGCGTCGTGCAATCGCCAACGCTCGCAGGGAGGCGAGCCGTGGCTCATCGTAAGTACGAGTTCCAGATAGACGGGCAGTCTTGGAAGTGGCTCTACAAGTCACTTCGCAAGCGAGGTCTGCATGGTCTGTGCAACTACGATGAGCAAACTGTCACGATCTGCTCGACCATGAGCGGCATCGACCGCTTCGATACCGAGATTCACGAGGCACTGCACGCTTTGCAGGGTTATGCCTCGGAGGAGCATGTCGCAGAAGTTGCTACGACGCTCGCCAAGATTCTGTGGGAACTCGGCTACCGCTTACCGGGAGAGCATGATGCCTAACGTCGGCAAGTCTACGCCGTGGACAACTGAGTCGCTCGGCAACAGCGTGACGAGGATCACTTTCAGGTCGCGGTTGTGGGTGCTGCTGACCAGCGATTGGCATTGGGACTCAATCCATTGCAACCGCGACAAACTGGCTGAAGACCTCGCACTTGCGAAGAGGATGAACGCCGCAGTGCTGTCGATCGGAGATCACTTCGATGTGATGGGCGGCAAGTACGATCCCCGCAGCAACGGCAAGTATGACATCAGACCTGAGTTGCAAGCCGGGGACTACTTCGATGAGGTTGTCAGGCAGGGTGCTGACTGGCTGAAGCCGTACAAAGACCAGATGGCACTCATCACGCCGGGCAACCATGAAACGTCTGTACGACGAAGACAAGAGACATGCCTGACGACCCGGCTGGTTGAGCGGCTGAAGTTCCAAGGGGCTCGCGTTCAACAGGGCGGCTATGCTGGCTGGGTCTTGTTTCGAGGCATGAGGGGCGGCAATGCTACCGCATTGTGGAAACTCTGGTATCACCACGGCTACGGTGGCGGCGGTCCCGTGACGCGAGGCGTGATTGACTTTTCACGCTACCTCGTAGATGTTGATGCCGACGCTGTGATGGCTGGGCATATTCACCAGCGAACACTCATCGAGGCAAAACGACAGCGGTTGTCGAGTCATGGCATCGCGGAAATCTCGCCGCTGTATCTGGTGCGGAGCAGCACCTACAAAGACGAGAGCGTGACCGATGGCTGGGCAGTCGAGCGAGGCATGTCGGCAAGACCGATGGGCGGATGGTGGCTGTGCCTGCGATACGGCGGCAAGGACAAGAGAAAACTGGTTGGAACATTTCACGACAAGCCGCATGAGGTAGATGAATGAGTGCCGAGATTCTTGGGACCGAATGGCTCGCAGCAGAGATGTCGTTGGAGGAGAAGAACGCCGCACTGAAGGAAGCGGTTCTGGCTCGGCTGGGCGGCGGCTGTTGTGAAGGTGGCAAACTGCCGTGCAGGAATGAGGACGACGAGCATCCTGTTTTGTCGGACCCTGAAGATGAGAGCGAAGACACGCTGGACCCGTTCCATGAGATGCACCCATCGACGCGAGCATTTCAGCAGGCGGTGAGCGAGGTGTGGGAGATGCACCGCAGCAAGAGCCACGATTATGGGTCGGCGGTTGATCCTCTGGCGAACATCCGCAATGGTGCCGAGTTCGTTGGCATCGAGCCGTGGCGAGCGGCTATGGTGAGGTTGTCCGATAAGGTCACGCGACTGGCGACGTTCAACCGCACCGGAGAACTCCACCATGAGGCAGTCGAAGACACGCTTCTCGACCTTGCGTCCTACGCCCTCCTGTGCCTCGTTCTGCGGCGTGAACAGGCCGACCGAGGATGATATAGCCAGAATGGCCCATCGGGCCGCAAATCGCCTCGCAGAGCCTCTGGCGATGGATGTGCTGCGGCTGCTGGAGGAGAGAGCCTTTCTGCTGCGACTGATCGCTGCCGACCAAGAATCTTGATCTACCGCAGGTTGATTGTCGCGGAATCTGGTACATAATGCCGATAGGTTTATCGGCACAGGGAGAGTCTAAATGCGACAGGAATATCAACCAAGCGATCTGGTCTCGCCTAGCGAGGCCGCGAGAATTATCGGCACATCGGTCAACACCGTTGGTCGTGCCTGTCAAAGAGCAGGCATTGGTCTAAGGCTGAGAAGTGGAAGGTTGGCCGCAATCCGTTGCTCAGACTTACGGTTGGTCAAAGAGAACATGCGGGGAGAAGTGGGCAATCCGAACTGGATAGCCATGCGGGGCAAGGGACGGAAAGTTGCTTCTCGGTGACATTTCCCTGACAACGACCGTTATCAGGGAAAAAAAGCAAAGATCGAAAAAGTGCTTTTCTTTTTGTCGTTTTTGTCGTTTTGGGGCATATGACCCTGAAAACAAAGGGCATTCGTTGGCTAGAAAACCCCCAATAAAATCGTTTTTGGCAGATAGATTCCGTTGCCATCCGGTTGCGTCTATGCTGTTTTCACCCATAGATCACTATTTCTGAAATCCCTTTAATAATAGAGATTTTTTTGGACCCCCCTCAATATGGTTAGGCTGAAAGTCTGCAAGCGATGCGGTCAGATCATCTTGATGCCACCTGGGTCAACGGCTCATCCGCAGATATGCAACCTTTGTCGAGTAAGAAAGTGCGAGGAGTGCAAGCGTCAGTTCTCAAGGCCCTATCGGAACGACTCTTCTAAGGATGCGGGTCGCTTTTGTTGTCGCGGCTGTTGGTGGAAATGGCGTGAACGTCAACAACAGCACCAAGCACAATCTGACGAACCGACGACGGGGTAGGGGGGGCATCGTCTTTGACACGGTTTGCCTAATAAAC
>Ga0208898_1002508_pt1 | contig 11231 bp, 5 predicted proteins | sample VirMetDEL_Mar_4_FD_184513 | JGI IMG/M metagenome (GOLD analysis project Ga0208898, IMG submission 184513) | Aqueous microbial communities from the Delaware River and Bay under freshwater to marine salinity gradient to study organic matter... | ecosystem: Environmental > Aquatic > Marine > Coastal...
GACAGTGGTGGGTAGACAATCCGCAACGTGGTCTTGCAAACAACAGTGCTTGCTACACAGAGAAGCCTGACTTCCCAGCCTTTTTAGATGAGTGGAAAAGTTTATATGAGTCCTACTCAGGAGAACGCGGCATGTTCAGCAGAGTTGCTAGTCAAAAGCAAGCTGCAAGAAATGAGCGACGAGATGCTACCTATGATTTTGGAACTAATCCGTGCTCGGAGATCATCCTCAGACCTTACCAGTTCTGCAATCTATCGGAGGTTGTTGTCAGGGAAACCGATAGTCTCGCAGACCTCAAACGAAAAGTACGTGTTGCGACTATCCTTGGAACTCTACAGGCTACGCTGACAGACTTCCGTTATCTGCGTAAGATATGGAAGACTAACACGGAAGAGGAGGCGTTACTCGGCGTATCGTTGACAGGGATTATGGATCATCCAGTCCTGTCTGGGAGGGAAGACAATGTTAAACTTAAGAAGTGGCTTACCGCGATGCGCGAAGAAGCTATTGCGGCTAACAAAGAATGGGCTGATAGACTTGGGATTAATACTTCTGCTGCTATTACTGCTGTTAAGCCCTCCGGTACTGTCAGTCAGCTTGTGGATTCTGCTTCAGGGATTCACCCGCGATACGCGCAGTACTACATTCGTCGCGTAAGGGCTAGCAAGAACGATCCGTTATGTGCCGTGCTGGAGGCTGCTGGTGTGCCTGTGGAGGACGATGTGATGTCACCCAGTACCAAGGTATTCAGCTTCGTTCAGAAGGCTCCTGACGGCGCTGTGACAGCCTCAGAGATGGGTGCTATGGAGCAGTTAGAACTGTGGGAAATCTATCAGGACTACTGGTGTGAGCACAAGCCGTCGATGACTTGTTACTACAGGGATCACGAGTTCTTGGAAGTTGGACAGTGGCTGTACAATAAGTTCGATAAGATCAGTGGCATTTCTTTCTTACCGTACAGCGAACACACGTATCAGCAAGCACCGTATGAGCCGATAGATAAGCAGACTTATCTGAAGCTCAAAAAAGAAATCCCAACCGTTATAGACTGGGATATTCGTGAGGAGGATGACAGGACTGAAGGGTCACAGCAGTTAGCCTGTACAGGTAACAACTGCGAGCTTTAGTGTTACTGGGGAGCTTCGGCTCCCTAGTCTTCAATCCAGTCTTGAGCAAGCCTTCCAAACGGAAGCCAACCTACTGATTCGCTTTTAGCTAAGAAGTCATCCATTTCTTTACTGCCAAATCCAAACTGCATCATGTCTACAAGCGGAGCAAACGCCATAGATATTGGAGCAGGCGCAACAGAAGACACCAACGGAGCTACATCGCCTCCTGTTGCTCTAGCAAGCTGATAAGTTCCTATGGTGTTAAGAGTTACAGCACCTAGCATGTGATCCGCAAAGCGCATCGGCACAGTTTCGATAGAGGGTTCTTCTCCCTTTAGTATGTGACGACCTTCGTTAATAAACGCATTACCGCCACCGACAACTAAGCTGTACGCCATTCCGTTTTTAACTGCTTCTTTTTTGTTACCTGCCTTCCACTCCTGAACAACAAGTTTTTCCATTTGCTCTAGCTGTTTAATCGCAAACGTCCTCAGCATATATGCAACGCGCCAGTTAGGATTGTCAAGGTAAAACTTAGGAAGCTGCGCCATGTCACTAGGCTGTAAACGAGCAAGCTGCGCGGCTGCAAACTCAACCGTTAAGTTTGTTTTCTTTCCTTGTAGTAAATCTTTAGTTAGCCTGTCAAGCTCGTTGTCTGTGAACGCATGTCCCCACTTTTCCTTTAGCTTTCCTGATCGAGCTAGTTGCTGTCCTTCCTTTATTCCTGCACGTAGTGCTACGTTCTTACCAAATCTATCAACATCTCTGAAGCCAGAAAGTTTAAACGCTTCTTCACTTAGCTTATTAAATCTAGCCTGCGCCTTGCCTACGCCTTCACGTATAAATTCACCTGTAGTTTGTTGAGCTAACCCCACGTCTTCAACAGAGATGTTAACACCGCGTTTTCTAATCATGTCAACTAAAACGTCAACAGTATTGTCAGCACCGTAGTTAACAATGCTATTAAACACATCGCCTATGTTTAAGATTGCAGAGTACGGGTTTGCAATAGTTCCCATATAAGCTGCTTTTCTTGCGTTAGCGATTAAACCAGATGGGCCTCTGCTTCCCATTACTATTAAAGATCTTGTTAGGTCTTGCGCTTTGTCAGCAGTAGCCGCGTTAGCGCCTTCTAGTTTAGTGACTGCACGTACCTCATCAAACAGAGCGTCGCCTCTCTTCACTCTTTTTTCTAGTACTTTTAATTTTTGCGCTGCTTTCGCGTCACCCTGTGCAGCTAGTCTAGCTAACTCTTGTCTCTTTGTATTTATGTTTTTTAATTTAAACACGTCTATCAAAGACATTTCCGAATCTGCTCTACGCAACCAGTCAACAGCTACTTGAGAGGGGTTAACGTAGTCCTGCACAATAGGATCGCCTTTTATAATCTGATCTCTTGTTTGCTCAAAAGCAGACGTGTTAGTTTTCTTATTGCTTTTTGTAGTCAAGAAACCATCATTGGTTACTCCCTTCATTTGAGAGGGCCAATAATAATCATCCAAGTGTATTGAACTATCGAGCTTTTGTTTTCTTTCTAAAGACACTGCGCGTATTTTTGCGCGTATAGCTTCAAAGCCTTGGAGGGCTTCATCTCCATAATTTGTTTTAACATGTTTAACAAGATCTTCGTAAGCTTGTTTTCTTATGTCTATATTCTTAAGAGGATTCTTTATATCTATTTGACTCATGTTTAAAAGCAAACGAGTTGCTTCTGCGTCGTCTTGTATAGAATTAAAAAACTTTGTAGTGTTAGAACCGCGCAGTACGTTTTCTGTTACTGCGTGTCTACGTGCCATAGTAGACGCAACGCGCTGAATAGATGCGCCGAAGCGTTTACCTACATATTTCTCTCCCATTATCTGAGCAGAAGAAATGTAGTTTCTAAACCATTTAACAAACTTGTTTGGATCATACTTACCATTAACAAAACCAACATCGTCAGCAAGTGTTCCTAAACGCTTACGAAGTTCTTGTTCTGTTACAGTGTCAAAGTTTATTACAGTTTTTCCTGACACAGATTCAGCGGCTCTTAGTTTTTTGATAGGAACGCCTAGTTCGTCAGACACAGCCTGCAAAGCTTTTCCATAATCTAAACCTTCAAGACTCTTGCCTGTTTCATTAAAGTATTTTAAAGCATAGTCGTCCATCTTACCTTGAAACGCAAGGATAACTTCATCAGCTTGTGGTTCTATCTTAAAAGTTTTACCGTCAATCTCTTCTGTTAATTTACCTTGAAGATAATCACGCGCTCTTTTTTCTTTTGCTATCTGCTGCTCAACTTCTTCAGCGGCTTTCAAAGCACGACCTTCAGCACGACCAAGCACACCGCCAACAGCAGCACCAAGACCGCCAGATACAGCGCCTGTTTTTAACGCATCAACAGTACGCTCTGCGAAGTCACCTTCACCTTCCATGAAACCATAAACAGCACCTTCAGCAAACGCTACGCCTCCCTGACGAACTGCGCCACTAGCTAAAGTTTTACCTACTCCTGCCATTTTCATCAGCATAGAGCTAGGCATTAAGCTAGTTCCGATTAGAGTTGTATACGCCAAAGCAGGGTGTTGTTCAAAAAGCTCTTCTTCAATTCTGCGCTCTTCAGCTAACTGTGTTTCGTAATCGACACCCGTAAGCTTGCTTAGTGCAAACGCTCTAGCTTCGTCTCCAACAATACCTGCTGTAAGACCCTCAAGAGCAACGCCACTTATTGCTCGGATCTCTTCAGTTACGTCTAAAGGATCTGCAACAATACGCCGAAGCTCTTGACCTTTTGCTATAAGTTCTTCAGGCGCTCCTTTAGAAACAAGCTTTTCAAGCATTGAATCAACTTCAGCTACACGCGAAAGCAAAGCTTCGTTTTCTTCAACAGCTTCAATTTGTCTTTCTTCCCTGCTTAAAGGAATATCTACACCGCTGTCCAAGCTTTGAATTAACTGAATAGCTTTATCTAAAAGCTCTTGAGGAGCGTTCTTTTCCTTAAGCTCTTTATACGTATTAAATACTTCAACTTTCAAAGAAACGGACATTGAAGTTCCTCAGTCAATTGCGTTATCTAAAAATGCTTGAGCTTGTTCTCTAAATTCCCTTGCTAGTTTTTCTTCCGGCGTTTCTCCGTTAGCTCCATCCCCTTCTGTTGCAAACATTAACATAGCCTCATCAATAGAAGAACCGTTAACAAAAGCATCAGCAGCTTTCAAGGCTAGTTTTGCAGCCATTGCGTTTTCTTTTTCTTCAGTGTCACGTCCCGGAAGGTTTAAAGTTTGCACATAAGAAAGTGCAGCCTCTTGAAACAATCCAGCCATAGCCGCTGACGGAACTGTTCTGCTTGCGTAACTACTTGCCAATGCTTTAGAAAGAACAGTATTTGCTGTCTTGGGGTCATGTTTAGCCAGCTTCATAAAAGTACTAACATCGGCATCTTTATCAAGCCCTAACATTTTTCTAACGTCTTCTTCTTTATAAGAAAACTTTCCATCCTCTGCGTCTTTTCGTAGCTTTTCAAGCTGAAGATCTTTAGCTTCATTTTCTTTTTCAATAGCAGTAAACACACCTTCTTTGTCTGGATAAGTCTGTAAAAACTTTTCTTTGCCTCCTTCCGTTCCAGCTAGTCCACGCGCAAGTTGCGTAGCTGAAGCGTATTGAGCACTGTCAAGCTCAAGTTTTCGTTTAGTTGCGCGGTAATCAGAAGTGTCCATAAACTCTCGATGCTGTTCCGCTGCTCTTTGTGATGCCTCTTCTGAAAGACCTAACTGTTTCAATCTAATTTGAAGACCTTTGTCTGCACGCTCAGATGCTTTTCGTGCCTCTGTCTGCCTAAACACAGCGTCTTCTGCCTGCATAGACATTTGAGAAATGTTCATTGGATTAAGCCCCGGAACAGCGCCACCAATGGCATTAGCAGATTGCTGCAGTGCAGTTAGTTTTTCCTGTTTATCTGATGGACTTAGTGATTCATCTTTTAAAACAGAGGTCATTTGATTTTGCAAATACCCTAACCCGCTTTGAGCGTTTTGCTGACGCTGCTTTAATCGAAGGGCTTTAGCTTGACTTGATAACTCTAACGCAGCTTTAGGGTCTGTCTTAATAATAGATGTTGCAGCGTTTTCTATTACATCTGGATCGTTGCTTGAGATTGCTGTTTGTAGCTGCTCCAACATACCCTGCCTAGCTTTACGTTCAGCAGCCGCTGCAGGCGCACCGCCGATTGCACCGCCAAGCTCAAACAAACCCTGACCGTAACTTGGCTGAGTTAGGGCCTGTAAAAATGATTGTCCAAATCGTGCCATTATGAAGCCCCTCCGCTAGAATTTCCACCGCCCATAAACCCGCCAAACAAACCATTAGGGCCAAACAAGGCATTAACACCGCCGCCAAGAAGCTCACTCAAACCGCCATAGCTATCAGTAGGCGTAGCCAACGCACCTAAGAGTCCTGTTCCTAGTTGCCCCATAAGGTTAGCCTGTCCCAGACCTGCACCCAGAAGCGCCTCAAGACCACCCATAGATGCTTCACCAAACAAGTTAGCACCTGCAAGCTGACCCCGCTGCCGTAACTGTGGAAACAACTGAGAGGCTTGCAACGCCTGTAGCATCTGCGCTTGAGGCATATAACTAGCCCCTAACATTTGCTGACCAAGGGCTGCTTGCTGCGCCTGTTCGCCTCTAGCTTGTTGCATAGCGCCTAGCATAGCTGTGTTCTGCGCTTCTGCTTGTGCTTTAGCCATAGCAAGTTGCTCTGGAGTACCGCCGTACTGCGCTGTTTGTACACCTAAACGTCCCTGTGCCGCCAAACGTTCTTCCATCTCCTGCCGCTGACGCTCTTCTCCGGGCATCTGTGCGGCTCTCATCTGTTCGTATATGTCAGTCTGTCTCTGCGTTATGTCACCACCCGCAGCTTGTAACATGGACTTCGCTTTGTTGAACATCTGTTGCTGAAACGCTTTTTCTCCTTCAGACCCAGACATAGTTACTTGACCTGTCTCTGGGTCATAACCAAAGATACCACCTGTCGATGTAGTCATACCGAAAGGCTGAAACTGCGTCTGAGTTAAACCTTCTTGTGCAATGCCCATTGCTCCTTGTTGAGCAGCATCACCAATAGCGCCTAGTCTGTTATAGGCATTCGCTAAAGCAGCACCTCCGCCAAACATTCCTAGAATTGGTGCTAGACCGCCTAAGAAGGCTTGGAGGTTAAAACCAGTGCCGCCAGCAGCAGCATCAGTACCGCCAGCAGCAGCATCAGTACCGCCAGCAGCAGTGCCGCCTCCTGTTTGCTGTTGTTGCATTACAGCACTAGGCACTGTGCCGGTGCCTCCTACTTGCTGCGCCATTTGAGCGACTGCCTCTTGAAACGCCGGATCACTTATTAAACTCATAATGTTTTACCCATCAATGCTAATACGTTAATTTCCTGAATTGAAACTTCTGAACCGTTTATGTCGGATTCTACGCCTACAGTAATAATAGAACCGCCGCTAGTTGTGTTAATAGACTTACGTGTAATAGACGTGCCGCCTGAAAATGCAGCAATGTTGTACTCATCGTCTTGGTTAAAGAAAGCAATAGAACTTGTGTCAGCCCCTAGTTGAAACGAAGAAGAGTTAAAGTTATCGTTTAGATCATAAGCCCACTTTAAAAATATAGTTTCTGTTCCACCGCCTACAATAGTAGGTCGTAGTTTTTTCAGAAACTTAGTCTTAGAAGGATCACCAAAAGTCAGTCCGGGGCTAACGTACTTAAATGTGTAAGCCTCTCCCTCGTCTTGGTACCCTAAATAAGTACCGATTCCGTTAGACGTTCCTGTGTACAAAGTACCGTCATCTTTTCTATGCCATGCCTCAAACTTACTAGAAGGCCAGCGGGTAACACGATAAGATCCGTTCTCTAGTTTGCCTCTTAAATCAAAACATAACGTAGTGTTTTCGGCAGGAAATGTAAGTAAGTAAAAAGAATTTTCAGGACTGTATACGCTGTTTGTAGGGTCTGCTCTGTTAGCGATAAGTGTTGACAGTTGATTTTTTACGTTTCGGCTTAAGTCAGACAGCGGCATAGATTTTTCTTGGATGACGCGACCAACACTTCGTAAACCGCCGTGAGATAAAAACAATACATCAGTACCAATGTGTTGGACAGAATTTCTGCAAATACAACCAAGACCTGCTACAGTGTCTGTAATAGCCATGTTAGCCGGAGAGTTAGCGCCTCCGTAAACAATGATGCTGTGCTCGCCAAAGATAATCAGTGAATTGTTATGCGCTGCTAATGCTCTTACTTCATCTGCACCGTCAGGCCAAGCCTTAGATACATCAATAGATCCGCTTGAGCCACCAGTCCAGCTATGACCAATAAGCAAGTCAGACCAATAAATAGTAGTCTTATTGTTTGTGGTGCCTACACACCAGAGTCTACCAAAAGCAGCTAAAGCCTCGTGACAGTATTGGTTAGCGCTGACAGACGCACCAGTAACAGACGACATGGGTGTAACAGCGCCTAACGCATTGCTGTAAACAAGAGGCTCGTAGCCGCGTTGAAAAAAATAACAATAATCGTTAAAGTTTACCATCTTCCAGTTGTTAGCAGTGATGGTGTAAGTTGCAGGAGTCTCGTCTACAAGCGTAGCATCTCCCGATAGTATCTTGTTGTTCCCTGTGCTAAACAACTTCTCGTTGCCAGTTTGATCGTAAAAGTAATGAATCCTGTGTATACGGTCAGAGCCTAACTCAGTCTTGTCTGTAGTAATAAGATTAATACCTTTGCGAGCACCTAAGCGTCCACGTTTGTCAATGATTGCATTGTCTGCAATTTCAGCAAACGAAGGATCTTGCGCTAACGGAGAATCTTCATCGTTGATTCCTTTAAACGCAGGTGCTACTAAGTTAATACTTTGTAGAGGCTGGGCCATTCACTAGTCTCCTACGGAGTGTACCAAACAACTTCGTCTGGATGCTTCTGTGCATCAAGAGCAATAGCGTCTGATAAGTATTTGTCTGCAATAGCAAAGTATTCAGGCGCTGATGTCCCGCCTGTTTCTCCGCGCTCTCGCGCAAGTAAAGCAATAGCCAAATGAATAACAGGCATAGACGGAATCATTAACTCGTCAGTGTTTTCAGATAAAACAGCATTGCGTTTAACACAATTAAAACGTATGTTGTACACACCATCTGGATTTGGATAAATGTCTACTTGAGTGTCTCCGTTGCCGTTAATTCCGTTGTACGTGTAGTACTCAGGCGAGCCGCTAACGGTGTTTTGATTGAGGTACTTATCGTTAAACCATGAAGAACCACGATATTCCATAAACACGTTAGAAGTATCGTTAATAACATCCAATGCTTTGACACGGTTTTGACTTCCTGTTAGCGCGTAATTAAAAATCCCAGCAGTTGTTGTAATAGTTAACGTAGTTCTTAGAGCAGACCAGTCCCATGCGGTTTCTACTTGATCTTTAGCGTCATTAACAAAATCACCAACCATTTTGCTGTACGTGTTTTGGTCAACGTTTGTAACTTCGTCTTCGCGCATACGCCTCAAAACGCTGTTTACTAACTGTAAATAAGTCATACTAATCCCTCAAACAAGCCTTTAGACAGGCGAGCTGTTAAGCTATCTAATTCTCTTACGTAATCTTTTTGCGGAGGAGTTATAATAGAAGCTATAGCAGGAGCAGTGTAGCTTATGCCTGTTCTAAATGGCTGGAAAGGCGCTGGTTTAAAACCACCAGTCATCATTCCTCCGCGTCCTGCGCCTCCGCCTCCGCCGCCTCCCGGTCCTCCTTCATCGCCTATGCCGGGATCGCCTGTGCTAGCTCCCGGTCCAAACGTAACAGATGGCTTCGAAGGTCCACCAGCAGGAGATTCAGGCCCTTCTGGTTCTTCGCCTACAGACGTACCATCTGTATCGCCACCTCCGCCTAACTCATAATCTTTTGGTCCTGTGCCGCCTGCTCCGGGTTCAGCAGTTCCTGTTGTTGCGTCTGCTGCGTCGCCTTGAGTCATGCCTTCTTGAGTATCTGGACTACCTGCTTCTACCCAACTATCGTACCAAGCCTGTTGTCCTTCAGTTGCTGTACCCGCTTCTACTTGGGCAATAATATAGTCTCTGTTTATCTGCCACTCTGTTCGGGTGTCTTCAGTAGGCTCTTCTCCGGTTTCTACTCCGAGGTCTAGAGGGTCTTCTGGTTTTTCAGGAGTAGTGTCTTGTGGAAGCGTACCGTCTGCATTTTCTATTGCTGACGCTGTGTCTTCAAAAACATCAACAACTTCTTCTACAGCAGATTGCTCTTGTTGGAGTTGTTCAATCTGCGCTAGTATAATATTAGCTGTTATGTAATCTCCTTGAGACATGGCTTGTTGATACTGTTCTTGAAGTTGCTCTAGTTCAGCGCTAACCCCTGATGCTGGAGTTGACGGCGCTGATACTGCACCTCCTATCGGCTCTGCTGTACTTTCTGTAGGATCAGGTTCAGGCGCTGTTTCTTGTACATTTTCAGGCTCTACAGGCTCAGGCTCTACAGGCTCAGGCTCTATAGGCTCTTCTGTAAACTCAATTTGACCTCCAACTTGTTCCTCACTAGGATCTAGCGAAATCCAATCGCTTTGCGGATCAAAAGACCCCTCTTTAGTAATTGGATTAACCCCGGTAACTACCTCACCACCGCCAGACAATCCGGGATATCCAACGCCATATTGCTCTAGCGAGTCAAACGAAGCTGTGCCATTTTGAAGATCAGCGTACAAATCTGTGTACTGTTCTTCCGTAATAGCTTTTAAATATCCATTAGAAACAACGTAATGTTGTCCATCCCTATAATGAAGTGTATAAGGCTGTGATGTGTCTTCGCTCCAGCCGCCTGCGTGATTGATAGTTGTTGTATCTATCTCAGGAAGCGTGCTGATATAAGTTTCAATCTGCTCGTCGTTAAACCCGTCTCTAGCCATCTGTTCTCTAATCTGAGCCTCAGACATACCAGCATAACGCTCGTCAGCCCATTCTTGTGTAAATACAGTAGGACTGGTTGTAGTTTCTGGTGGAGCGTATTGCTGATTAAACTCTGCGGTATCTCCAACTTCTTGCAGATCAGACCCGGTAAGCATTCCATCGTTATTGGTGTCTAACTCATCCATAGTCCCCATGTTGTCGCCATCATAGTTAAACACATTGCCATCTGCGTCAACCATAAGACCTTCGCCTACAGATGTATAATTAGGGTTTAAGAAGGGGTCTTTAATGTCTGCGTCAATAAACGCTTGCTCTAATCCTTCTTGCTCTTCCAACCAAGCATCAAATTCGTCTTCGGTAATAGTACCGTTTTCAAAACCTTGCTGTACTACGTCACTGAGTTCGCTTACTAAACCTGCTGTAGCTAGGGACGAGGCAAGCAACAAGGGATCAATTTCGCCTGTAGCTGCGTACTGTATTAGCACGTTAGTTGCGCCAGCTTGAACCATAGCGCCAATAAACTCGCTACCTGTTCCTAACTCCATAGCTTGATTTACAGTATTCATTAGCTCGTCAAATGTTCCTGACGCTTCGCCAATTAAATCAGACAAACCACCAGCGCTTAAGTACCCACTAAGACCTGCAGCTAAAGCACCTTCCAGACTCATCTCTCCGTTGATAAACCCGTTAGCGACTTGTGAAGAAACTGCTGAAGCAATTGCTGTAGCAGCAGAGCCGGTAATTCCTGCGCTGCCTAAAGCACTAATAATTAGAGGGTTGAGCGCCTGTCCTGTAGCCCACGCTAAAGTTCCTTTAACAACAACAGGAGCAACTTCGCTCATCACTGTAGCAAACAAACCTTGCAACCCAGAAGCGCCTTCTACTGTTCTTTCGTAGTTATTCCACTGGTTGTTCATGTTAGCGTAGTTTTCGCTAAATACTCCGGGAGTGTCTTCACCTTGAATAGAACCGTCCCAAGCGCCTGATTCTCCGTAGTTACCGCCAGAGAATGTAGGGGCTTCAGCGGTTTCAATAATAGTGCGTCCACCACCGCCTTCGCGTTCTCTACGCCACGTACCGTCTGACTCTAACGTCCATCCGTTAGCCACCATCATTTCGTTGTGCAACGGTTCCCACATCTCGTCAGCAGTTGCAGCGTCAATGTATCCAAGACGGTAAGCGTTTT
>Ga0208898_1002510_pt1 | contig 11227 bp, 8 predicted proteins | sample VirMetDEL_Mar_4_FD_184513 | JGI IMG/M metagenome (GOLD analysis project Ga0208898, IMG submission 184513) | Aqueous microbial communities from the Delaware River and Bay under freshwater to marine salinity gradient to study organic matter... | ecosystem: Environmental > Aquatic > Marine > Coastal...
TACCAACTCTGCCATAACCTCAGGTGTTCTAGGTGCCATTCTCTCTAAAGCATGCTCAGTATACCAGCGACCATTAATTGTAGCCCCACCTTTTTTAGGAAATACCCAGTCATTTCTAATTTGCCCAACGCTTCTATTTTTCAATCGCTCCAGTGTCTTTGCTGGAAGGGATTTATCAACAACAAACATCTCTCCCATAGGATGAAAGCCACTATGGTAGACGGCATTAGGCATTAAAGCCCTATCAGTCAATGGCGTAGGTTTTGCAATCTTTGAAAACACACCCCCAACACAATGCCCTACTCCACCTCCAGCAAAACCGAAAGCCACACCGGCAAACTTATTGGTGTCATGAGCCTCTGCTATGATTGCGCCATATAGTCCACCTTCTGAAGCTGTAGCAAATAGCGATACTCCCTCTGCAACTCTGATCACTTTCCCAACTGCTCCAAAGGCCGCGATTTCCCCTACAACTTCACCAGATTTTGAAGCAAAGGAGTCAGGATTTTTGATTTTTACGGATTTATCATACTTGTTGACGAGATGAGTGATGACCCTTTTTAGGTGCTCTTTAGGGCATTCTGCGCCTTTGTTTGACATCTCTGGAGTTAGCATTTTCAATATACCGCCAAAAGCTTTCAAAGTACCTTTAGGTATGCTTTTCATAAAGTCATTCTCTACTGGTGCAAATCCCGCTTGCAAGAGTCTTGGTTGTTGCGCTAATGCGAGTTGTGGTTCTACAGATGGAGAGCGATAAGCCATATTCATATTAAAGATCTGCTGTGTTTGCTGCTGTTGAATGCCCTCCCATTGCCCCATATTTGAGCTGTATGGCGTTGTTGGCTTTTGAGGGGTGTATATGGTAGGTTTCGGTCCATCTTGAGGTTTCGGTCCATCTTGAGGTTTCGGTCCATCTTGAGGTTTCGGTCTATCTTGAGGTTTCGGTCCATCTTGAGGTTTCGGTCCATCTTGAGGTTTCGGTCCATCTTGAGGTTTCGGTCCATCTTGAGGTTTCGGTCCATCTTGAGGTATCGACCTATCTTGGGGTTGGTGTGGAGGTATCGACCTATCTGACATTTGCGGTGTTTTTGTTGGGTAGAGTGGAACGCTTCCAATTGTCACCTCCCCACTTGCAGAAACGTTCGCTTTTAACCAAAGTCTTGTTTTCTCCCATGTGCTTGCTCTTTTAGGGATTTTTAAAGGTTTTGTGTTTACCCTTGTTCGGTCTCCATAGAGCTCATAAAGTTTATTGGCTGCTGCATCTCTCTCAGCAAGGGCATTGTTGTAATCCTTGATGGCTCCTTTGAATATTGAGTAAGGTTTATCTTTGTGATATTTTCTGTCGTAATCTCGTTCTCTGTCATTGAGATAATTTATAGACTTTTCAAGAAGATATTGCTTCTTAAGTAGCTCATCATGTGCTTTTTTTATTTCCAGGTCTAAAGCTGTAGGTTGTTGTGTTGGGAACTTTGCTTGTTCTTCAGGCGCCTTAAACCTTTGATCTACCCATTGCTTCACATAGTAGGAATGCACATCGCTATTGCTCAAAAGCGCTCTTACAATACGAACATCTAGCGGGGTGTTTTCATCATTTTCTGGTAGTTTTCTAGCGACCTCTGCTGTTGCACCACATAGGAAATGCGTGATGAGTTTTTTCTTGTCTTGGGTTAGTGTGCCTTTGAGTATAGCATTACCAAGCCCCCTAATCGCTCCTCGTTCTTCATTTGGGTCTTCAGTGGACAAGTCTAAAAGATCGACCCCTAGAGCCGTTCCTAAATCCCAAGGATTGCCACCCATGACTCCACCAAGTCCTGCCCCTGCTAAAGCTTTAAGTGATTGTATGCCTTTGTCTTCTGCATGAGGGTCAGTTTTATCAGCTATGCGATTTACTGTGAATTGCGAGAGCTTTCCTATGATAAATGACGGGTTTGCCGTTGCATATGAAAGCCCACCAGATATTGCAACTCCTAGCATGTCATCTTTCACTTTTTCCCAGTGCTTTTTGTCTTTGAGCTTTTCTTGGTCACCTTGCCACTTTGCCTTTTGCCATAAGATAATAGCTTGTTGGATGGCTTCCACGTCGCCAAGCGGTCTATCTATTTCCATGTGGTCATTAAGATAAGTTTTGACCCCAGCAATGTCCTCCTTAAGCCACTCTGCTTTCAAAATGTTCTCTAGGATCTCTTGAAGAGCTTCAACCGTTCTTGGGAAGGCTGTTGCTAAAACTTGAAAGGGCAAACAGAATATAGGGGATGTAACACCTCTATCAAAAGGCTCTTCTGCCGACTCTTTTACATGGTGCGTGACTTCTATTAAGCAAGAGTCTCTATCTTGCAAACTCCACTTTTTATTAAGTTTTTTGCTGTTGGATTGGAATGCTGCAAGTAGCTCTTCTTGTAGGCCGTATTTTGACTCTAGGATGTCTTTCAGCTCTGCGATTAAAGCCTCTGTTGGAAGATACCTTGTCACCTCAACAGTCGTATCTAAAGTGTCATCAATATGGTAGGTCGTTTCAGAGATATCACCATAATTAGGCAAGGATTTAGCTAAGTCAAAGCTCACCTTATCCACTAAATTCTCACCACCACGATACGCCCCATACACTCCACAAAATGTCTTTTCGAAATGGTTGTCTTGCTCTTGCTTGCCAGGTTGAAAAAGATAGCTTCTCTCAAAAGCTGCTTTTGTTTTGGTTGTAAGGTCGTCTAAGACATGGTTGTTTATTTTAAGGCGGTCTTTAGGGGTAAGGTAGGAGTTGTTTCCTTTGAATACATCGTTGTATTTTCTCTTGAAATTAGTTTCATTAAATGACGCTCTACTACCAGAGCTTGCAGCTGTTGATATGTCCATACTCAATCCATTTTGTAAAAAAATTGCGTAGAGCATAGTTAGAAAGTGTTTTTTTTGCGACTGTTTTGTAAAATCAAGGCATGGAAAAACAAGAAAATACAGAGCAAGAGTCTAGAGATATTGAAGTGGATGAATATAAAGACATCCCCATAGAGTTTTTAGATTCAAGCAAGAAAAGATTTTTACATTGGGAGGCGTTTGATGACTAAAAGAACTACAGGTTTTGAGAGCCTTGAAAATTCAATACTCAGGCAAGAAATCGCCATTATGAAACAACTCCATGAATCAGAAAAAAGAGACCTGCTTAAGGATATTGCTCAAAAGCTTGCTTCAAAAAATATGGCTTTCCCAGTCATTCGAGAGGTCGTAGGACTGCCAGAGTCTGAATTATCGGGGATCTTTTATGCCAGATGATCAGATGTTAGCCCTCCTATCCTACACCATAGAAAACCCACAAGAAAACCAACTAGATTTCATCGAGCCTCGTCAGGGGAATCAGTTGCTTTTGTTTGATTTAGTGATGAACTTAGATTCAATTTGAATCAAAGCGAACCAAAATGAATCATTTTAATTCATAGCGATTCATTATGATTCAGTGCATCTAAGAGCTTGAGCCTAATATAAGAACTGACGCTTCTTCTTTCTTTTAAAGCCAAAGTCTTAATCTGATTCAACTCGTCTTCAAAAAAGCTGACGGATATCCGAGACTCTTTATTTTTGTTTAGAGAGTCTGATGAATTGCTTTCAAAACTTTCGATACTTCTTTCTCTTACCTTAGGCATGACATTAACTCCTTTTCCAGTTCTATAATTTCTTGATGGGCTTTTTCATTTTTCATCTCATGAACCCCTTTTCCTTCTCCAATGCAATCCCTAAAAATCTTCCTATCCGAAATAGTGCAATTCATTAAAGGTAGCTCAGGATATTGACTTAAGTATTTTTGTGATTCCTCTTTTTCCTTAATCACTGGATTCGTTGAAACCATATTTAAAAGAACCCTTACCTTTAAACCAGAGTTAAAGTCTCTAGCTTCTTCTATAAGCGTTTTCATGTGAGGAATCGTATCAAGGTCAGGTTGAGAGCATTTTAGTGGAATTAAGAGCAAGTCTGAAGCTGTGAGAGCCGTTCTAAGTTCCCTACAATCTCTACCAGGAGAATCAACAATAACAAGCTCATAACGCTTTTTAAGATCTAAAAGAGCGTTTCTAATATTTCCAAATTTTTGAACAGAATGAACTTTTGATAGATCGTTATTTTCCTCTCTATCTGAAGCCCAAACGCTAGAAGTTCCTTGAGCATCCGAATCAACAAGAACGCAATCTTTACCTTTTGAAGCCAAAAAAGAAACAAGATTCACCGCAACAGTAGACTTACCGCTTCCACCTTTTTGAGCTCCAACCAATATAATCATGTGACTTCCTTTTTATGATTCAATCTGATGCATAGTGAAGAACTTTGCAACACTTTTTTATGATTCACTTTGATTCATAGTGATGAATAGTGATTCAAATACAACAAAAACCCCTCAACCTTAAAATTTTACTTGACTTTTAATTCAAGATGTGTTATAAGCAATAAATTAAGGACAACTAAGTATTCAAACAAAAGACTAATAAAAATAAGGGGGACATCTTTTGGAAAGAAAACAATACTCAATCGAAGAAGTAGAAAACTGTAGAACCAACGCAGGGCTAACTAAGAAGCAATTCGCGGAGTTTATAAAAATGAGCTACAATTCTCTATGCGTTTTCTATATGGGAAAAAAGAAATTCAGTCCAAGACTGACGGAGCTAATTCGAGTCAAATGCTCTGATGACTACATTAGAAACAATCAAGAAGAAATTCTAGCTCTTAGAAGATCGTAATCCAAAAAAATAATCAATCAAAGGGAAAACGCAACTCTAGAAAATGGGGGATAGAGTTGCGTCTATAAAACAGGTTTTAGAGGGAAATTATGTTAACAAATTTAGAAAATGCTTGTCTAGAAAATATGGCAAAAAATGGCATTCCATATCGGGGGAAGCTAATCACCAACACAGAAACAGTCCAAAGATGGACGGCAGACAACAAAAAATCAAAAGATGAGTGGTACATCGCTCATGAAGGGATTAGCGATAGCGGTAGTCCTTATTTGATTTGCATTTATGGCTCATGGTCACAAGGCAAAAAGGTTGAATACCGTTCATGGCAAGATGGAAGCGGTTGGTTACCTAAAAAAGAAGAGCTACCAGGCATTCAAGCCAACGTCACAAGACTTAAGCAAATTGCGGAAAGAGAAAGACTGCAAACACAACAAAAAGCAGCACAAAAAGCAGAGCATATTTATAGAAACGCATCGCAATTCCCAGAAAACGAAGATCACCGAGCTTACTTTGAAAAGAAGAAAATTACAGCAGAAGGTGAACCTAGATATGGATATCGAGGAACACCAGAAACCCAAGCCCTCATACTACCACTAAGAAATGTTGAAGGTGAAATTAGAAGCTTGCAATATATTTGGGTGGATGCGGAAGGCAAAACACACAAAAGGTTTGAAAGCGGAGGAGAGAAGCAAGGAAATTTTATGCCCCTGAAGCCCTATTTTGACGCTGAAGAGCTTTATATATGTGAGGGGTATGCTACGGGCGTTAGCATTCAAAAAGCCACTCATAGACCCGTTATAGTCGCTTTTGACGCAGGGAACTTAGAACCAGTTGTTGCAAACTTAATCAAAAAACACCCAGACAAAAGATTTATCATTTGCGCTGACAATGATCGGGAGAAACCAATCAACAAAGGCATACAAGCAGCAAAAGCCATACAAGAAAAATATGGCTGCACCTACACCTATCCCGATACGGGTTGTGTTTTAGATGGAGTGACCGATTTTAATGATCTACAAGTTGCCTTTGGGACAAGCATGGTCAAACAACAACTAGAAGATCACGAAACCAAAGGGGGGCAAGTGGAAGAGAATTGGGAAGGTGATGCAGATGAAATTATCGAATGGGATGAATATCCAATAGAGGCTTTTCCTGAAAACATTCGCAACTACATGCAAGAGATTGTAAAAAAAGTCCAAGTCTCCAATGAGCTTGTAGGGGGCAATGTTTTAGCCACTATGTCAACAGCAGTGCAAAATTTAGGAGACGTAAACTTAGGCTCTCATACAGCGCCTTTAAGCTTGTTTTCTTTGTCTGTAGCAGAGTCAGGAGAAAGAAAAACAGCGGTCATGAAGCATGTTTTGAAGCCATTTCAACAAAAAGGCATGAAGTTAAATGAGCAATACAACCAAGAAATGAAAATCTATAATGCAAAACTTGAGGGATGGAGAAAGGAAGGCAAAAAGAAAGATGCTATTGACCTCATCACTCACTACCAAAACGAACCAGAAAAACCCAAGTCTCCAAAACTTATCATCAAAGACCCAACAATAGAAGGAATTGGAAAACAGTTTAAAGAGGGCTACCCCTCGATAGGACTTTTCAATGATGAAGCGGGGCAAATATTTGGGGGGTTTTCTATGGGTAAAGATAGAACAATACACGGGATCACTAGTTTTTCTTGCTTGTGGGATGGAACGCCTTTTGAAAGAACAAAGGCAGGGGAATTTGAAGCAACTTCAATGTACAACAAAAGACTTTCTGCAAGTCTTGCATTGCAACCTTCTATTTTCTTTGAAACTGTTTGGAGCAATCAAATGATGACTGACCAAGGGTTTTTAGCTAGGTTCTTGATTGCTGATTGCCCTTCTTTAGCAGGGTCAAGGGTCATCAGAGAAAGAGAAGAACGCATTAATGAAGTGATTGAAAGCCATTATATAGGGTCATGTCTTGCTGGAGTTGAGCTTATGATAGAGGGCTTCAAAATCGAGTGCATAGACCTTTCGTCAGATGCTCAGAAAATCAGACATCAAGCAGAGGTTGATATTGAAGAGAAACTTCAGGAATTTGGGGAATACCATAACAAAAAACCCTTTGCAGCGAAGATGCTCGAGCAAGCCATAAGAATTGCTGGTGTGCTTTCCTTGTTCGACAACTTGCAGCATATCCAAAGACAAAAACCAAATCATTGGATGATTGCAGCGGAATATATGAGCGGAGGGCTTGAGATTGCTAGTTGGTATATGCAGCAGATTTCTAAGCTCTATGACCGGGAGTTTGAGGAGGAAACCGATAGCAGAGAGACGAAGGTTTTGAGTCTGGTTGAATCCTTGCAAAAAGAAAACCCAGGAGGAGCAACATTAAGGGAAATTTGCCAAAAAGTTCCCCGTACAATTGGAAGAAAAAAAGAAAAAGTATTGCCAATAATCGAAAAGTTGCACCAGCAAGGGAAGATAATTTCGGTCAAAATTGGCAAAAAAGAGGGCTGGAAAATCACTGCTTAAAGTGTAGCCAGAAGTGTAGCCAAAAGCCCGAAGTGTAGCCAAAAAATCGCAAGTGTAGCCAGTTGCCATGTAGCCAGCGGTAAAAATGAAAATGAAAGTAGCTTTCTAAAAATCCATAAAAAATACCTAAGTTACTTATTATTATATATATATGTATTTACTAAAAAAATACCTTACTGTGTAGCCATATTTGGCTACAGTTTTACGGTTAGACCCTTGGCAACTGGCTACAGTGGCTACACTTCATGATTTTCAGGTTTTTTCATTCTGGTTTTAAATCAAATTTATTTTGGGGTTTTGCTTGTAAAGCGGTGGTTGTAAAGCAAAAGTACCAAAGCATCACACACGTTTAGTTCATGAAAAAAAAGGGGGAACTATGGACTTAAGAGACTATCAAAAAAAATGCTTAGACGAGATCAAGTTTTCTAGTAATGAGAGCAAAAGTCAGCTGGTTGTTTTACCAACTGGAGCTGGAAAGACTGTTGTTTTTTCTCATCTGATCAAGGACTTAAACTTAAAAACTTTAGTCGTAGCTCATAGAAGAGAGCTTTTGACGCAAGCACTCAACAAGATCAAGCTCGTGCATCCTCAAGCAGACGTAGGGATATTCGACCCTAGGGATAAGAGCACATTGCACCATAAAACCTTAATCGGATCTATTCAAGCTTGCGACAACAACTTCAAGCTTTTGCAAGAACAAGGGTTTGAGATGCTCATTATAGACGAAGCGCATCATGCAAGCGCACCTAGCTATATTAGATTGATTCGAGATCTAGATTTTCATACTGGTGATAAATGGCTCATTGGATTTACCGCCACGCCTGAAAGAGCTGACAAAGAACCATTGCCATTCAAGGTTAATTCGTTTCATCTTCCTATTGTGGATCTTGTTAGGCGAGGTCATCTAGTACAACCTACAGGACTGCATATTGAGCTTGGAATTGATCTTTCAACTATTGCAAAAGATAGAGGAGACTTTCAAAAGCAGTCATTGAAGAAGGTCATGCTGGAATCGCTTTCAAGAGAAATTGTGGTCAATACTATCCAAGCAGAGGCCTATAATCGTCATGGAATCGTGTTTTGTGTCGGGGTAGAGCATTCAGACATCTTGGCTCAAGACTTGATTAGAGCGGGCTTTAAAGCTGCTAGTTGCCATTCTAAATTGTCTAGGGAGAAAAGAGCTCAAATCCTAAGAGACTTTGAGTTGGGGAACTTGCAATTCGTCACCAACCCTATGATTCTTACTGAGGGTTTCGATTGCCCCAAGGCGGACTGCATGATTAATGCAGCACCTACCCTAAATAAGACCCTCTATGTCCAAAAAGCGGGAAGAGTCCTTAGACTGCACAAAGGGAAAACAGACGCTCTATTGATTGATTTTGGGCGTTCTAGTTTAAGAAGCTCTTTATGTTTGGCTGCAACACTTGGAGAGGGCGTCGTTAAAGAGTCTAGAACCATTCGAGAAGGCTTTTCAATAGACATGCCAGAGGTTAAGCCGTTTCCTATAGTTAAAGATGTGAAGGTGAAGAGTCGTCAAAAATACAATCCTTTATCTGATGGGAATCCTATGTTTGACGAGGTTCAAGACTTCTACCAAAAAGCTTATTACTGGAACCCTGAGAAAGCTGAAAGTTCAAGAGCTAGTGAGAAACAAGTGAAATATCTTGAGAAGCTTTCTAAAGAAACAATGATGCCCATCCCTGAGGAGGTGTCTTTATGGGATCTATCTAGAGTTAAAGCAAATCACCTGATCGACATGCTACTTAAAGCCCGTGGAAGCATTCCCGCAACTCCACAGCAAAAATGGAAGCTACGGGAACTCTTTAATGATGGATACTTGCCAAAGGGCGTTGATATTAATAGTTTGTCCAAGTCAGAAGCGCGAAGGTTTATTGGGGAATATTCTTAGGGAACACTTGCTTGTAAATATTCATGGGGTTGAGAGTTCCAAATTTTTTATGGGTTCCGATTAGTGCTAGGATCGATAGAGCTGCTATGGCGACTTTTAGGAAGGTTTTTTGGTTGGCTTGTTTTGAATTTATTTCAAAATCATCTATATTTAAAACTTTTTGCTTTTCGTTAGGTGATTCTTTGTGATCTACGAGTCTTTTAAATAGATCTTCTCGAGAGCCTTTTTGAGATAGCCCATATTCTTCTAGTTTATCTTTTAACTCTTGATCGTTATAAAAAGTGATATCGGGAAAGTTCATATTATGATCTTCTTGTTGAAAGACTTTTATATCTCGACTAGACAACATGTGCATCGTTGTCTTTCCTAAAGAAAGAGCAAAATTCTCAATTGTCTCTCCAATTGGATACCATTTTATCGAGCAATTATCCCTATTTGCTATGCAAACAAAATAATCGTTCTTTTCAGCTGGTGAAATTGGATATGTATAAAATTTTCCTTTATAACATTGGGGAAGTTCTGGCTCTTGTAGGTTTGGTTTTGATGTTTGAATCTGGGTGTTGTCGAGCTGTTTTTGGTTGCTAAGGTCTTCTAAATTTATAGTTGCATTTGGATTAGAATTTTCTTTGGATAGAGTTTCAAAAGCAGACTTTTTAGGTAGTCTTTCTATTTTGAGTTCTACGAAGACTGGACTCTTTATGAAACTGTTCGCGGTTATTTTTTTTATGCGTTTATTGTTGTATGTTGTGAAAATTAAACTATGAAAGTTTGTCGGGATGTTTCCGTATTTTTGGGAATCAGTGTATTTTTTTGGGAATGCGTTTTCAAATAAATCTGATAGATCTAGCGTTTTGTTTGAAGAATGAAATTCCTTTTTTACAGTTTTTTCGCTTTTACCAACATAAAAAGAAAAAGTTACAGAATTCATTTTTTTTCCTAAAACTGTTAATTTTCGGCTAAAGAATACATTAACTTCCTAATTTCCTGCTCAAAATTAAACTTACATTTACAACAATCCAACCCTCATCGGCTCATCAAAGTATACTTTCATGACCTATCAGGCCTCTTAGGTATACAAACATGTTCAATAATATAATCTCACTAAACCCTTAGTACTGTTGAACATTAGATTGAGACTGCTAAATTTTTTGGGGCATTTCCTATTGTCTATTATGTTATAACATAGTTGACAGCAAAAAAATGTCTGTTTAATATGTGTAATAAATCGGTTTTTCATATATTTTAGACACCTAGTGTATACAAATCGATTTAGTAAACATTTAAACAAGGAATCGGATCATATGAGAACTTTCGGATACGCAAGAGTTAGCACAAGTCAACAGTCTTTAGATATTCAAATAAATTCTTTAATAAGTGCTGGGGTTGAAAGGCACAGAATCTTTGCAGACAAGGCAACAGGTAAAAACAACGACCGAGAAGGATTGCAACAACTTAAAGTAAAAGTAGAAAGAGGAGACCTTATCTTGGTTAAGAAGTTAGATCGCCTTGGACGTGACACCGCTGACATGGTTCAGTTGATCAAGGACTTTGATGAGATGGGTGTTTCTGTTAAGTTCCTTGATGATGGTATTTCTACTGAGGGATCAATGGGGAGGATGGTCGTGACAATACTTGTTGCAGTAGCTCAAGCAGAAAGACAAAGAATCTTAGAAAGAACCAATGAAGGAAGGCTTGAAGCTCAGAGGAAGGGCATTAAGTTCGGTCGAAAAAGATATATTAATAGAGAGCGATTTAAAGAGCTTTTGGATGAAAAGAAAGGGGCAACAGAGATCGCAAAGGAAATGGGGATCAGTCGAGCAATGGTTTATAAGTTGAAAGACGAGCTGAACGAATAGGGACCCATTACGCCAACACCAATCGAAGGGGGGTACCCCCTAAAAAGAATTCTTTATTTTTTACTATTCAGATACCCAACCCCCCGAAGCAAATTCCTAGCAATTCTTTATGGCTATTCAATTCCGAAACAATAGCCACAACAACCTTAGTGCCTAGCAGACAAGGCGCAAACTAGCCGTGGTGGATTTGACTAAATATTAAGAAAGAATTAAGAACCTCTCCCCCAATTGGGGGCGAAAACACAA
>Ga0208898_1002511_pt1 | contig 11215 bp, 13 predicted proteins | sample VirMetDEL_Mar_4_FD_184513 | JGI IMG/M metagenome (GOLD analysis project Ga0208898, IMG submission 184513) | Aqueous microbial communities from the Delaware River and Bay under freshwater to marine salinity gradient to study organic matter... | ecosystem: Environmental > Aquatic > Marine >...
CTACGACTGTATCGACAGAAGCAGCAAGAACATTTGCATATTCAGTTGGAGTGAAGCGTGCAAAGAATCCAGCACTTGTAACGACACCATAAGAATTGGCATCAGCAAAGCGGTGGCCGTCTTTGGTCAGAAGCCATTCAGCGTAGGCTTCAGGGGTCATGCCAGCAGAATTAGCAGCAAAGATCAACCCGTCAATAACGCGGGTGTTGGTCAGAGTAAGAGAAAGAGTGTCCATGAGTAGATCGGTAGAGGAGTTTGAAGAGGATGTCATCAGCCGATCCTCCATGCGCCGCCATCAGAATAAACTGGGACGGTATTAGAGCCACCGTCTGCAACGACGGAGCCAAAATTACCTGCTGCGGCAACGCTTGAATCTGAAACAAAGATACGCGTACCAGCGTTTCCTGCAGCGGCTGTAGGCAAACTTGCAACGGCAATAGGGACTTGCCTTAGATAACCCGTACCAGTGGAGCCGTCGGTGATCTTTACGACGCCTGCGGAGTCGCGGGCTAGAGCAGTATCTAAGCCTGTGTCAATGGCAGTTCCAGCAGCCCAACCAATAGGAATCGACTGTCTGGCTGTTAAGCCTGAGTAATCTACTCTCAAAGCAACTGTGTTCAGCGCCCCGCCTGTGCCAGCTAGGTCAACAGGATTACCTGCTCCACCAGTGCCCGCATAAATATGACCTTGTGATGTTGTATTTGAAACAAGGTTTATACGTTCCGCGTTAGTTGTGATGTCTCCTCTGGTTGAAGATACACTGAATAAACTCGTCCCATCCAGCTTCAAATCCAACAAATTCGTTGGATCTACGCCAGTGCCGCCCTTCTGTGCATCAATAACAAGACCGCTGGAATCGCGGGTTAGTGAGGTGCGCTCAAAATCAACACCGCCATTGGCATAGGTGTTATAAAGGCGGTAGGTTTGGGAAGCGGTGCCGTTGCGTTGGGCGAAGGTGTTGGCGGCGTCGCAATTCAAAAATACTCTGTTGGCAGTATTGTTGTTAAACCCATCAACCTGAATCCATATGCCTCCAGTATTTACAATCCCAAGACGAGGCCAGATACCCGCAACGCCTATTGAAGTTTCGAATTCAATGTCTGTTGCGCGAGTATTAGACGCTGAATCACCACGGTAAACAAATTGCATCCTCGCGCCTGGACCGCCAGAAAATCCCGTTGATAATCGTGGGAATGCGGCATAACCGATCAACTTGTCACCCGCTAAACTTACGCTTGGAGACGCTTGAGTTCCTCGTGCGGCATAAACTCTATGTGTAAGTGTCCCAGCAGCCGCGCCTGTATAGATGTAAGTTTCGTTTAACCTAATCCCATCTGCATTAAGCGTTAGCTCGCCAGCCTGTCCGATCTTAAATCTGCTGGCCGCATTGGATTGTAAATCCAGCAGCTTGCTATCGGAAGCACCTTGAAGGACATCAGGTACGTTTACCTTCAGCGCAGTAAACGTGGTTGCCGAGTTATCCCAGTCAACGTTAACAGTAAAATTGCTGTTGCCCTTTAGCGTTCCAGCGTCGTTGTATTGAATTGTGCCGTTAGCACCGCTAACCAGTGCAACAGTACCCGTTGCATCCGGGAAGCTGATTGTGCGGTTGGCAGTTGGTGTTACGGATTGGACTGTGGTGCTAAATGTGCCGCCGTCGTCCAGGTTGATGTCACCGCCGACCCCAAGCTCTTTATTGGTATCGTCCCAGGTTAAATCAGCACTGGCTCCAAAGCCACCATTGTCGTTAAACTGAATCTCGGTATCACTACCGGCGACCGGGTCCTTCTGGTTACCTAAAACAACAATAGTACCAGTGGAAGCATGCACCCTGCCGACGTAACCGACAATCTGACGATAGCCACTAGCAGGCTGTGCGTTAGTAATGACTCCTGCCGCAGAGACATACAGCGCGTCGTTAGTAGACCATCCAGGAGTAGCGGTATCGTAATTGTAGATCTCGCCAATAAGAACTCCATTACCCTCTGCGTTAATAGGAAGGTTATCTTCTACTAGACCGATAGCTGGTCCTTTAGTGGGATCGGTATTATCTGCCGCTTGAACTTCAACCTGATCACTTGCACCAACAGTACCTGTAATATAGAAAGGAGTTCCCTTATCTAGCTGAACAGAGTCAGTGTTTTTGATATGAACATAGAGATTGCCAGCAACACTGACATGAATATGACTGGTATTCTCCCACAGACCAGAGGTTGCGTTATAGCCCAAAACCTCCCAATCACTTGGCGCGGCGATGGTTACGTCAGTAAGCCCATCAAGGTTGGTAGTACCACCGCCACCACCAGTGCCAACTTCGTCAAGAGTACCAGTAAACGGATTAAACTTATACGGCATATTCAGCTCCTAGCTACAACAGAGACTTCACCGCCGACATAAGTGACTGTCAGAACAGCAACTACAGTACCAGCGGCTCCTCCCCTGCGGTACGTGATCTCCTGGTCACCGTTCGAAGGTGCAGCTGCCGGATTTAGTGAAATGTAATCATGGGCGGGCAAATTTAGCCCGCGTGTTGCTAGCGTGGTCCCAGCCATCTAGAACACCCTCCTGCGGTGTATTTTACTTGACCTAGGCTACCTAAGGCCTTCTTCTCTTCCTAGACCTTCTGAGGCGCTTCCTGGGCTTTTCATAGCGTATTTCTACGGGTGAAATTGCTACAACCCATTCCTCAAGCCTTGGCTCTACTTCATCAGGAACCAGCTCCAGAATGGTCCCGCTTACTACGATCTGCTGGAACCTATTTGCATTAATTACGCCAGAAACAGCGCCGGTGGCGTCCCACCTAATATCAAGTCTTCTTGTTGACGGGTGAAAGGCTTTTAGGTACCCGTTCCCATTACCAGGGACCCATTGTACATCAACAAGGATAGCAGGGTAAGACGACAATAGTCTGACCGTTTCCCTGTCCCAAGAAATCAGCTTGTTGACTTTTAGTTCTTTCATGCGCTAGGATACCTTTTCATAAAAAAGAGGCCCCGAAAGGCCTCTTAACTAAACTTGGTTATTTACCTTTATCAGATAGCGGCGGTGGTGTCGATACCAGCCAGACGGGCAGCAGCACGGCCATTGATCAGGGCCAGGCCACAGTACCACTCGACGCGGGTGATCATCTGAGGCTGAGTGAAGGACTCACCCAGTTCGCGGACGTTCACGCCACCGTTCTGAATACCGGTCAGGTGATCGTTGCCGAAGGACACGACGTAGACGTCTTGGTTGGTTTGATTGCCATCGAGGATAGCAACGTTCTTGTTGTCGCGGTCCAGCTCCAGGACGGGGAGGCCAGCGTACACGAGCTGCTGGTAACCGAACTCAGTGCGAGCGATTTCGATTTGACCATTTGCACGAGCATGGCGGCTCAGAGCACGACGGGCAGACTTGGACATCACCAAGTACTTACGGCCGCCTTGTGCGTCCACTGCGTCGATGGCTTCGTCGAGCTTGTCGAGGTTGATGTTACCAGTGCCATTGGTGAAGTACTGGCTGGAACCGGTGCCGATACGAGCCTTGAGACCATCGAACTCAGAAGGAGCCTGGTTGGAGTCGCCGTTGATAAACAGACCTTCCCAAGCCATGCGCATAGCGCGAACGCGGGACTGGATCTGATAAGCCTTGGCTTCAGCGCCTTCCAGCTCAACAATAGCGCGGTCAACCTTGATGTCGCCACCGAAGAGCTTCAGGCTCTCAGACTGCTGGCTTACTTCAGCATAAGACTCAGCCAGGGCGCCGTTATAGTTACGGAATCCGACATCGGGCAGACTCTCCTCACGCTTCCAAAAGAGACCGTTACCTTCGATGCTACGGAAGGGGAGAACAGACATGAGCTGACCAGCGGCCAGTTCGGTTACGACGGCAAGCTCCTGAGGAGTCCGTGCGTGTTTTTGTGCTTCTAACAGCGTTAACGCCATGATAATACCTTAATAAGAGTGAACAAAGAATTGGGTGTTAGCGTCTAGTTAGCTGTCACAACTAACTCGACAATCGCACCCTCCAGTCCACTCCGTCTCAGAGTTTCCCTTCTGGGTTGCTACTACTATTCTACCTAAATTAGATTTTCGGGCCATCTTAATTCTAAACGAAGAGCCAAAGCCATAATGTAAGCGTCCTGAGGATTGGTATAGGAATCTGTGCTGTAATTCTTACCCTTATGCCCGACCCGTCCGTAATACTTCCCACCAGTCCTGTTTTGGTACACCCAGCGGGGAAGCTCCCGTTCTCGCTTGAGCTTGGCAGGCCTGTAAGTGCCAGACTTGCGTTTGGGACGCTTGTTAGCTTGCTGCTCTTTAGGTGTAGCCCACCTGCAATTCTCGGGGGAATAGGGGCCGTCGTTGTCGATGCGTTCGACCTGCAGCCCCTTCTCGAAAGTGGATTCCATGTCCTCAAGGAATGCGAGGAATCCTGGAGCCCACTGATGGCTACCCCTCCCCCCTGACTCCCTCCACCTGTCGCACACAAAAATACCCCTACCCCCGTAATTGGGGTAGGAGCGATGGGAAGGCAAGTCGCATCTGTCTTTCATGTTGCGCCACCTGCGATACAAAGGGTGCTGAGATTGCTTCATTGCAAATAGAGTAACTATTTACAGTATACCAGATCCCAGTCATACCAGTCTATCCAAAAGCACGCTTGAACATTTCTTCGTTGCTCAGACCAGTCAAGTCCTCAACAGGCATGCCGTTGGAATCCGTGCCACCATACCCGATACCAGCACCAGAGCCCTTTGCGCCTTTAAAGAAGGTGCCAAACACGGGATGATGCTTGTAGCTGGCGAGATAATCTTCAGGGCTGATACGCTTGCCAGAGTCCTTATCGAGGAGAGGGTCGCCCGCAGAATCGACGACAGTAAGAGAGCCGTCAACTTCTTGACGGAAATTGCCGCCAAGCTGGCCTGCCATCAGGTCAAAGAATGAAACTCCGTCGACAGAGTCCGTCCGGCCTCCAGCGGCATTAAATACCTTCTCCAAAGCATACTGCTTCTTGTATGAAGCCAAAGCCTTGACGGCAGCCTCAGCCTCCTTGCGAGCGTCTTGAGCCTGGACACTGTATTTTTGCTCGATAGCCTCACGGGCTTCGCCCCACTGAGCCTGCAAACGCGCTGCCTCGGCGGCTTCCTGTTGCAGTTTAGTATATTCCTCTGGGTTGATTTCCGCGAACTTCTCCAGGTGAGCCTTGGTCTCTTTGACCTCTCGCTCATACTGTTTACGAGCTTCGCGCTCAGCCTTCAAAGCCTTAAGCAGGTTCTCTGCTTCAGAACGGGGCATCATGTCCTCTACGGGAGCAGGAGCCTCAGGTGCGGCAGTCTCTGCTGCGGGTTGCTGGAGGTTCTCTTCAGCCATGTCTGTAGCCAGGCATCACGCCTGGTTGAAAGTTACGCAGGTAGTATGCCTATCAGGGGCCAAGGTCGTAGGGATAATCTTGATAATTTTGAGTGTCGGCTGCAGAAGGGTTCGGATCGCCGGGGTCGCAGCATTCGCAGCAGTAAGAGTCAACATTCGTCACGACAATAGACACAATCTCAATGCTTGATGGGTAGGGGTAGAAATAACAGTAGTCGTTTATAATTGTATTTCCTCCTCTTCTTCTGTAATTCAACCACCTAACCTTAAAGTATGCGCCTGGGAAAATACGAGGGTCAGAACATAAATAGCTACTACTGCCGCCAGGATTTTTACAGAATCCATCACGCATTTGGATAAGCGGTGCGTTATAAGATTCAATTTCTGTATAGGTACTACCATCAACATAAGTGATTGTCTGCGTATACCGAAGGAAGGGCTCTTCCCCGGGCCTGATGCACGTAATCGGTGCGTCGCAATTGCACGTCTCCGGGTTCCATACCCCAGGGCTCGTACACTCATTACCAGGAGAATACACTTCCCCGGTGGCGCATTTTTTCTTTGGATCGCATTTGCTGAAGTCAGGAGAATTAGGCAAAGTCATATCAGCGCTCCCATTTGCGAAGGGGGCATAGCGAGTTAGGATCTCCCCCAACCCAAGTCTTTGCCTCCATAAAGCATCCACATTCGGAACAACGCTTAGAGTCACTCATAAAAGCGGGGCAATTTTTGCATGTCTCGTAACGCTCTTCACGAATCTCTGAAGATACTTTTCCGTGATTGACGGCCTGGCCAAGTGTTCTAAGTGCACTTTTTGCCATGTCAGAATATGTAACCTTGACCTCTTGCGGTTGGCTTTTGGTCGAAATGATTTTTAAAAGTTTTTTATTTCTTTCTTGCGGCCACGCCGAACAAGGGCCGGAAGGGTAGACTCCTGCAGACTTTAACTCCTCTTGGATGTTCATAGTCGGGCGAAAGCTGGACTAGAATACCTATTAGGCCTCCAAAGGTAGCAAGACTATGTCGACTTGAACAGTAGAGGCTGCTCCCGACTTGTTTACAATTTTAGCATACAATTCCGACAAAGGAGTGGACTCGTCATTGTAATAGCCAGCGGTCGGCGTTACTTGAACAGTGTCAGCGCCAGTCGTAATCACTTCAAGAACGACACCTGACCCTGCGGTCGGGTCGACTGTTTCCAGTCGCGAAGAATCCGCTGTGCGTGCAGCAATAGTGTTATACAAAGTCACCCAAGCAGCACGATCGGTCGTAATTTTGATAAACTGACCAGACTTACCGGTGGAGCTGAAGGTAGCATTTGCAGCCGCGCCATTAGCAAGACTAGCCGTAGTCTGGGTTACTGTCGATCTTGCACTCGACCCTCCTCCTCCTGAAACCGTGCCTGGCTCCCATTGGCTATTGGCGTTATCCCAAACAAGCGCCTGCCCATCCGTAGGAGCAACGGTTGTTGTATCAACATCAGATAGATCATCAATAGAACTGACCCCTGCAGTCTGATCAACCCAGTCCAGGTTGCCTGAACCGTCGGTCTTCAACACCTGATTGGCCGTTCCCGCCGTGCCAGGGAGTACCAAGTCGTAGGTCGCTGCCGCAGAGTGAGGAGGGGACGAGATGCTTACGCCATGAGTATTGGTCTCGCAGTTCAATACAAGCTTGCCCGAATTCGTGTTGCCTCGTACAACAAACGAGCCAGTTCCATTCGCCGCAACCTCAATGTTGCCGTTGGTCGTCGTAGTGGTAATGTAATAAGTGACTACGTCCAGGTCGGCAGATAAAGCCGGTGACGGATCAGATAAAAGGATGTCACCAGGCTCCCATTCGCTGTTGACGTTATTCCATTTTAAAAGCTGCCCATCTGTTGGCGCGGCCGTAGTGGTGTCGACATCCGAAAGGTCGCCAATCGAAGAAGTCGACAGGTCAGCGGTAGCTTTAGTGAGAGCACCGCCTTCTATGACATATATTGCATTTTCGTCATTAGCGTAACAAATCTCGCCTTCTTCCAGACTCCCCACATTCGAGGAAAGATTTGAATAAGTACCACGAGCGACCTTGACTGGTACGCGATACGAAGGAACTGGCATATCAGTCAGAAAGCTAGACTAGTATTCCTAGTCAAAGCTTCCCCCGTCAGCAGCCTCGCCATCAGAGGTTCCAGTATCAAAGTCTCCCCCTCCCCAGAAAGCTAGGCCACCGCTTCCGCCGCCTCCAGAGCCGGATATCGTGACGATACTGCCCGCTGCGTCTACTGTGTAAAGCTGGGCTGACCCAGTCTCTCGACCGATAACCAGCTCACCCTGTTGGATCTCGTCCGTACCACCGGAGCCAATGGCCGTCTCAATGGCAGCCTGAGTATCCGTAGAATTCTTAAGTACGATACGATCAGGGAAAACGGCCATACCTAGCAAGAAGCTAGGCTAGGCTTCCGACGGCTGACCTTCTTTCCTACGGAGAGCAGGCCGGATCAGGGGCGCACGCTCCGTACGAACAGAGCTGGCAGTCAGGACAGTCGAGGTGACAATTGCAATCAGCGGGCTCGCACTCTGGAGGCAGTTTGCATTTTTGGCAGATAACAACCGTTACATCACCGTCGTCGTGTTGAGCTGTGATAGAGCCAACCTGCCTGTAATCGGAAGGGCATGTTGGCGCGCTACCTCCAGGCTGTCCGGTTTCAGTAATGGTCTCACATTCCGGGGCGCAAGGGTCTGGCGGCTCGGGCTCTCCACATGCTTGCTCACAGTTATCAGCAATACAACTGTTGGTGTCGAATGGATTCTCATTGCAAGCACTGGCGCAACACCTGAAAGTAAAACGTCCACAAGAACATGGATAGTTAAAAACAGTGATGCAGGTTTGACAGTTCGCGCAATCGTACTCACAGGTTCCGTCTTCTTTACATTTACTGCACTGGGAACATCCGTTACCCCCTTCACAGAAGCACGGACCACCCTCGGCAATCGGTACGCACACCGCCGTGATCCCTTGGACGACAGTGCATTGCTCGCATTCTGTGCACTTGGATGATTCATTGCAGCCCTCTGCCGCACGACCGTTGGACTTGAAGAAGCTATCACAATACTTCTGACAACGACCCGGAGGTGGACATTTACCGCAGAAGCACTGAACAAAGCCCGACGAAAGCCTGCAACACCTCTCACCACAACAATTTCCCGGGAGCCCTCCACCACCACCGTTTCCGTTTCCACAGCCGGGCTGATTACATCCCGTGGTTCCACCGCCAGCCCCAGTACCGCAGCCCCCTCCACCGCCTCCTGGATCGCCGCTCCCGCTTCCGCAGTCCTGACTCGAAGAGCCGTTCAAGCTGTCGCCTGTCGACGAACCAGAGCCGCCAGGAGGCACGCAAGAGCCGGATATACACGACCACCCAGATGCACAGTCATTGGAATTGCGACACTTGTTTATATTAGAGCTTTCACCACCAGTATCATAGACTGGCACGTTTTCGTTAATTGTATCTCCGAAGTTGCCGGAACCTATAAAATCAAGGGCTGCATTAATCCTGCTCTGACTGCTGCCTGATTTATTCCAACGATCTCCAAAACCCATTACTTTATCAAGCAGCGGACTAGGTTGCCAATGGACTGTAGAACTCGGCGTTGGGATCCCACCTTTCCCCCGTTCTTGTGTCAATGCCGAAGCCCATGGGCCTTACCAGTTTCCATTCAAGTGTGCTGTTGATCTCGACTGCTATGTATAACTGAGCGAACTGGTTGTTGAAATCTGGCCTGTAAACAAAAAGCTCACCCTCTGCGGTAGGCAGCTGCGTGTCTACGGAAGAAGTCGTACCCGTGCCTGAGGCCTGGGTTGGGTTGAACTCTCTGGGGCTACCCGGCTTGACGGAGCTTTGGCTCCCTACAAACAGAGGAATACCTCCTTCTTTTTCTACAGTTCCCTTTACAGCCAGTCTTGCACTTTCTATTGCCATCAGACCCTAAGCCAGCGAAGTCCAGAGCGGTCGACCACGTAAAGCTCTACGGAATCGGAAACAGAATCATGATACCCAACCATTCTATTGGGAGTCTCAGGAGGATCGTTGAGGATGTCAAGGCTAGGCCTGACTGCCACAATCTCAATGGTCGTATTTGTAACAGTAGAGACGTCCTGGGTTGAAACAAAAGATCTGTTAATTGCCATGACTAAAACTTTGAGTAGTAGATACCGTTTGCATAACTGAGCTCAACCTCTGTTCCAGCCGGCAAGGACACAAAACCAATAGGCTTGCTTACGTAGTCCTTGTCCTTATAGGAAACAATACCTTCTCCTCGCTCGCCAAGTTTCTTCCAGTAGCCGGTAACACTGCCCTGAAAATCGCCCTTAATGACAAAATCAGAAGCCCTTTCCTCCAGGCTGAGAACCCTGTTGGTGAGACTAAGCTCCTGGAGCAACTTAATGTCCATATCAAGCTACTCCCACGTCATATTGCTTTAGGTTCCAATAGAACACAGCCTCGCGACCTGCTGTCAGCTGCACGGAGCTGGTAGTCTGAGCCACTGACATGATCTCCCCGTTGTCGGCCGCATTGTCGTAGATCGTACCAACGTTAAAAGAAAGACTTCCCGCCGAAGCTACAACCGCCCCAGCTGCAACCAGAGTTGACTCCAGGATGGTCAAAGTGTCGCCGGCAGTGTAGCCATAACCAGAGTCACGGATGGACAGAATGAAGTCAGTAGAAGCAGCGCCGCTGTTTTGAACAGTCAGGTCAACAGTAAGACCAACACCAGACCCACTTGTTGAATCAATAGGAAGATCAGTATAAGTGCCGTCAATACCCGAAGTTGGGACCGTGATCCCAGTAACATCTAATCCAGTAACGTTCCCGGAACTCCAACAAAGCGCTACATGACTGAATCCTAGAGTTGTCCCACCTCCGTCGTGAGCAAAAACAGTGGACTTGGTTGCGAGGCCAACGCCTCCATCGGTATAAGCCGTTAAATCTCCGGTAGCGAAAGTGACTATCTGGCGAGCGTAACCACCAGTTCCAATAGTAACCTCATTAGCAAGGAATGTGGCATCGTTGGTTGTGCCAGGTGTATAGGTAACACCAGGAGCATTGATCAACCTGGCTTCTAAGTATTTATCAACGAAACGGTCTGAGACCTGCTCAGTCACCTCGAAAGAAGAAAGCTTAGCTGCGATAGCCATAAGGTGTTGCCAGAATCGATGTAGTCTTCCTATGGAGCAGGAGCGAAAAGGTCTTCGTCCACGACAACAGCGTTTGCAACAACCAAGTTGCCGTCGTACTCGATAGGAATACCACCATTCCCATCCCCATCAAGCAGATCCCCAGGCTCGACCACCAGACCCGCTACAAAGCTAGTAAATCCCATACTAACTTTTGTCGTAAGGTCGGAAGGAGGTATCAGGGTTACTCCATCGGCGTCTCCATTCGGAGTCAGTACAACGCCCGTGCCAAAGTAAACATTGACCTGGAATATGAATGCCCCGTTGTCCACGTTTGTTTCATTGTTGACTACGGGAGGATTGGTGGCGGGAGGAACTGCAGGAGAGCCTCCTATACCACCTTCCCCTAGATCTTGGCCCACCCCAGTGCCTACCGAAAGATCTGGAGCAGAGTTACCTACAAGGTTATTAGGAAGAGTTAGTGTGCCATTGGATTTACCTATCCATATGCCATTCGTTACGACAGCAGCTCCGCTCTGATCGACACCCCAGGTACAGGCATCCATCCTCATCGCCAAGAGCTCATCGTTAGAAGGATCGTAGTACCTGAATGGTCGACCTACGTACCAGCCATCACAAATATCCTTTCGAAGGTTCTCGCCGATTTGCTGACCGAAAGAATCGCCTTTTACAAAGCGGCTAAT
>Ga0208898_1002512_pt1 | contig 11213 bp, 8 predicted proteins | sample VirMetDEL_Mar_4_FD_184513 | JGI IMG/M metagenome (GOLD analysis project Ga0208898, IMG submission 184513) | Aqueous microbial communities from the Delaware River and Bay under freshwater to marine salinity gradient to study organic matter... | ecosystem: Environmental > Aquatic > Marine > Coastal...
CAAATCAACCCAATTGAGGGTAAATATGTTGTAATTGCTCCTCATGGTTCGTCCCATGCTAAGTATTGGATGTATCCTGGTGGTTGGCAAACAATTATTGATTATTTAAACGATCAAGGGTATAAAGTAGTAATGATTACTCAAGAAAAGTTAGGTGATGATTGGCATGATTCTAAATTAGGAGGAACATTAAAAGGTGTAATTGACAAAACTGGAGATTATCCCCTAGAAGATAGAGCTACAGACATGATGGGTGCTGAATTTTTTATAGGCATTGGTAGTGGTTTAAGTTGGTTAAATTGGGCTTTAAATAAAAAAACAATCTTAATCTCAGGATTTAGTGCACCTTTTAGTGAATTTAAAGACTGTGAACGAGTATTTACTGAGGCACCCAGTGCATGTAATAGTTGTTATAATAAAACAAGATTAGATGCCGGGGATTGGGAGTGGTGTCCTGAACATAAAGGAACAGATAGACATTTTGAATGTACTAAAACTATTTTACCTTCTCAAGTAGCTAAAGCCATTGAAAGAGTAAGAAACTCTTGATATTTATAACAAAAATTAAATGGCAGATTTAACTTCTTCTAGCATTGTTGATGGTGGTACTATTGAAGCATCCCACATCACAGCTTTATACGATGCACTTACAGGAACAACAGTATATGATAATATTTCTGTAACCGGTACTTCTTCATTTGCGTTAACAGCTTCATATGCTGAAAATGCTACATTAGATACAGGTTCATTATTGACTACAGCATCAGTCTCTACTAATACTATTACATTTACTAAGGGTGATGCTTCAACTTTTGACATTACAGTAAATACAGGTTCAACAGCTACAAGTGCTTCTTTTGCTAGTACTATTGCTGTTATTGAAATAGGAGATGCTAATAATTACAATATGCCTTTTATTGGCGTTGCCGGTAATGATATATCTAGAGATTCTGATGGAGAATTTACCTATAATCCTGATACTGGGGTTTTAACAGTTACAACTGTAAGTGGAAATGCTACTACAGCTACTACAGCATCTCATGCTATAACTGCTTCTTATGCCTTAAATGGAGGCGGTGGAGGTGGTTCAACCGATACGGGTTCATTGTTAACTACAGCTTCCGTTTCAGATGATACTATTACATTTACTAAAGGTGATGCTTCAACTTTTAACATTGTAGTAAATAATGTTGTAGCAGCTGATACAGCTTCTTATATTGCTGGTGGGAATGTAGATGGCACCGTTACAACAGCTGGTAGTTTAAAATCAGGAGGTAATTTATTAGGTTTAACTACAGCAAGTGGTCACATTATCCCTGCTACAAATGATACTTATGATTTAGGTAACGCTGAAAAGAAATTTAGAGATTTATACTTAGGTGCTAGCTCAATCTATATGAGTGGTTCCGGTGGTTGGATGACTGGTAGTTGGGATGGTACTAATTTTAAAGTTAACAACAGTGCTTTAATTAAATCATCAGTAACCTCTTCTATGACAGTTAATAAATCAACTATTACATCCCAAACCTCAGCAAGTATTGGAAATGGAGGAGGAGGTTTTTCTATAGATAAAGTGGAAATGCTTTTAGGAACTGTTCAACTTGTAGGTGGTACTTTTATTAATGAAGATTTTAATTCAGTTCTTAATGGTAAAGCTTTAGGGTCAACTTGTTTTATTACAGCTACCGAATATGATGGTAATGTTGCAGTAAAAGGATTATCTGTTTCCCTTGATGGAGCTGGAAGAATTACTGTAACAGATAATGGAGCACTTTCAACTGCAAGAGTTATGCTTACAATATATTATATCCCATAATTTTTTGAAAAATAATTTAATATTTATAACTGAATGGAAAAAAAAGTTTTAACGGAAGAAGAAATCAATAAGTTAAAAGAATTGAGAACACAATTTGAAAGACTTACTGATGTTATAGGAAGTAATGAGGTTCAAATTATGAATCTTGAAATTAGAAAAGAACAATTAAAAATTAATCTACAACAATTACAACAACAAGAATTAGTTTTAGCCAAGGAGTTAGAGGAAAAGTATGGTGATGGAACCATTTCTTTAGAATCTGGTGAGTTTTTACCAAAAGAATAGACTTTTGAAAGAGTTTAACATATTTATCATAAAAAATAACATAAAATGGCAGAAACATTAATTTCCCCAGGGGTACTAGCAAGAGAGAATGATCAATCTCAAATAACCTCACAACCTGTACAAGCCGGTGCTGCGATTATCGGACCTACCGTAAAAGGTCAGGTTAATATCCCAAAATTAGTTACTACTTATACTGAGTATTTAGCTAATTTCGGTAGTACATTTGATAGTGGTTCAGATGAATTTACTTTCTTGACTTCTATTTCAGCTTATAATTACTTCCAAAACGGAGGTACTTCTTTATTAGTAACTAGAGTTGCTTCAGGTTCATTTAGCGCTGCAACTTCATCTAAAATCGATGGTAATACTGGTTTAGTAGCAGGTGCTATAACTTACACTACTAATTCATTTAACGCTACTGGTTCTTCAGGAACTATTACAGGAGTTTCAGGTAGTTCAAATGGTAGTGGTACTGGAGCCGTATTTACAATTGTATTAACCAACTCAGAATCAATTGATACCATTACTGTAACTTCTACAGGTTCAGGATATGCTTCAGGTGAAGTTATTACTTTAACTTCTCAATCATTAGGTGCTAACCAATCTGGTGGTACAGATTTAGAAATTACTTTAGCAGCTAGTGATGTTCAATCTACAAGTGATATTTTAGTACTTGAAACTATTGGTCAAGGTACTATTATGAACAGTACAGGTCCTGAAGGAGCTACAGGTGCTCTTGATAGTGGTTCTGCTGATAACATTAGATGGGAAATTGTAAGTCCAAATACTGATCAAGGTACTTTCTCAGTAGTAATCAGACAAGGTAATGATAGAACAAAATCAAAATCAGTACTTGAAACATTTACTAACGTATCTTTAGATCCTAAAGCTTCTAATTACGTTGCTAGAGTAATTGGTGATCAAACCCAAACATTAATGGGTGGTGGTACTGCAGATCCTTATCTCCAAACAGTTGGAAATTATCCAAATGCTTCAAGATTTGTAAGAGTAAAACAAGTAAATGTTAAAACTCCTGACTATTTTGATAATTCAGGTGTTGCTAAAACAGCTTATACAGCTTCAATTCCAACCCCTCAAAGCGGTACATTTGGAGATGCAGCTGGTAATATTTTAACAGGAACTGGTAATTACTACGACAATATTAGCAATACAGATTCACAAGGTTTAGTAGGTGATAACTACACAGACGCAATTAACTTGTTAGCTAATAAAGATGATTTTAGATATAACATCATTACAGCCCCAGGTTTAATTTATGATAACGCTTCTCATGCAACTTCTTTAAATTCTTTAATTGCAAATACTGAAGAAAGAGGAGATGCAATTGTAGTAACAGATCTTAAAAACTACGGTGCTACAGTAATTGGTGCAACCACTACAGCCGCTAGTTTAGATACTTCATACGCTGCTGCATATTGGCCTTGGGTTCAAATTACTGATCCAGATTCACGTCAATTAGTTTGGGTTCCAGCTTCAACAATGATTCCTGGAGTTTATGCTAATAACGATAGAACATCAGAAGCATGGTTTGCTCCTGCAGGTATCAACAGAGGTGGATTAGGAAGTGTAAGACAAGCAGAACGTAAATTAACTCAAGCTAACAGAGATACATTATACACTGGTAAAGTAAACCCAATCGCTACCTTCCCAGGTAGAGGAGTTGTAGTATTTGGTCAGAAAACACTTCAAAACCAAGCTTCAGCACTTGATCGTGTAAATGTTAGAAGATTATTGATCGAGTTGAAAGGATATATTTCACAAGTATCTGATAACTTGGTATTTGAACAAAATACAGCAGCTACAAGAAACCAATTCTTGAGCCAAGTTAACCCATACTTAGAAAGCGTTCAACAACGTCAAGGATTGTATGCCTTTAAGGTAGTAATGGATAGTAGTAATAACACAGCAGATGTGATCGATAGAAACCAATTGATCGGTGCGATTTATATCCAACCAACCAAAACTGCTGAATTTATTTACTTAGATTTCAACATTTTACCAACAGGAGCTACTTTCCCAGCGTAAAAATTTGAAAAGTTAATATTTATAATTGAATAAAAAATAAACACAAAATAAAATGGCAGTATTAGATCCAAACGAAATATTTTTCACAGCCTTTGAACCTAAGGTAGCTAACAGATTCATCATGTATGTAGATGGCATCCCAGCTTATATTATTAAAGGCATCAGTGGAATGGGATTTTCACAAGAGGAAATTGTATTAAACCACATCAACACCTACCGTAAGGTAAAAGGTAAATTAAGATGGAATGATTTAACAATGCAATTATTTGATCCAATCACTCCTTCAGGTGCTCAGGCAGTAATGGAGTGGGTACGTTTACACCACGAATCAGTAACCGGTAGAGATGGTTATAGTGATTTCTACAAGAAAGACTTAACAATTGATGTATTAGGTCCTGTAGGTGATGTAGTATCAGAATGGATTATTAAAGGTGCATTTATCAAAGACGCTTCATTTGGTGATTTCAACTGGGATGAAGATACTACAGCAATGAACATCGATGTAACAATCGGTATGGATTACTGTGTACTGAACTTCTAATAAAATTCTGTCAAATATTTTTAAAGAGAGCTTGGCTACGGTCGAGCTCTTTTTTATTTTACATATGTATCACTGATAATAAAGTTATTTTTAATAAAAGATTATGGCCGAACAAGAAGTTTCAAACGAACCAAAATTCAAATTCCCTACGGAAGTTGTTGAATTACCCTCTAAAGGATTAGTTTATCCTAAAGAAAATCCCTTATCTTCTGGTAAAGTAGAAATGAAATACATGACTGCAAGAGAAGAAGATATTATTACTAATGCCAACTACATTAGAAAAGGAATTGTAATTGATAAATTACTCCAATCACTTATTGTAAGTAAAATTAATTATAATGATTTAGTAGTAGGTGATAAAAATGCTTTACTTATAGCTGCAAGAGTGTTAGGTTATGGTAAAGATTACCAATTCACGTATAGAGGTGAAGACCATACTGTAGACCTCTCTACTTTAGAGAATAAAGAAATCAATAAAAAAGATTTTAACCACAAAAACGAATTTGATTATACTTTACCTCATTCAAAAACTCAAGTTACATTTCAATTAATGACTCAAGGAATTGAGAACAAAGTTGATCGTGAATTAAAAGGGATTGCTAAATTAAAGAAAGAAGTAACTCCTGAAATGTCTACACGTATGAAATACCTAATTATTGCTGTAGATGGGGATGATGACCCAAAAGTAGTTCGCGAGTTTGTAGACAATTATCTACTGGCTAGAGACGCTAAAGCATTGCGAGACCATATAGTTGATTTTCAACCCGACATTGATTTTACATATGATATTGAAATCGACGGAGAACTTGAAGAAATAACAATTCCTATTACTTCAAACTTTTTTTTCCCTGACTGATAGTGAAGCAGCTCAATATAGAGCTGGGTTATTTAAACAAATTCATGAAATAGTATTTTATGGTAAAGGTGGATATAGTTGGGAAACTATATATGACATGCCTATATGGCTTAGAAAATTCACTTTTAAACAAATCCAAGAACACTATGAATCCCAGAACAAACAATCTACTAACCCAAAGGGTAATTCAACTAATGATTTAAATAAAGCTAAGGAAATTCTACAAAAAGCTAAAGCTAATGATCCTAGAACATCCCAATCCGAATCCCAACCTAGACCTAAAGTAAACATACCAGATTTTGTAACATCAAAAGGAGGAGCATCAAAGAAATGATGCTCCTCAATATTTATAATAAAATTATTCTGTGGCTACCTTAAAAGATATTCAAAAGAAACTAGAAGATCTCCAAAAACAGTTTGAAAAAGCAACTTTGGAAGGTTTAAATGTTGTTAATCCCTTTAAAGGAAATAATGCACAACAAGTTATAGATAATTTAGGATCTATAGAAGATGCTGTTTCAGCTATTGAAAGAGAATTTAAAAATGTTAATGCTGAAATATTAGAATCTACTTCAGGTTTAAAATCTTTAAGTGAGAGATTTGCTGATATATCTAAAGAATTAGGGAATTTTCAAGGGGGTTTAAAGTCTGCTAATAAAAGTTATAATAAAATAGTAGGGTTATCTGAACAATTAGCAGATGCCCAATTTGATTTAACTAAAACTGATTCCAAATCTTTAAAGTCTTTACAATTTAAAGTTGATTTAGAGTTTAAACGTCTTAGACAACAAAAACAAACTCTCCAAAATCAAATAGATAGTGGAGAATTACAAGGTCGAGAATTAGATAAAGCAAAAGAATTATTACAGTTTGCTAAAGATAGTGAAAAAAGTCTTGAAAACAAAATTGGTTACCAAGATAATTTTAATAGTGCTATAGAAGAAACTATTAAACGTCAAAAAAGAATTAATAAAGCTACAGGACTTACAGGTAAAATTTTAGGAGGTTTAGGAAATCTTTTTGAAAAAGCAGGATTTGGAGATATGGCTCAGGACATTCAGCTAGCTAAAGATGAAATGAGTGCTTTAGCTGTTGAATTAACTAATAACGGTGAAAAATCTGCTGGACTTGTAGGACAATTTAAAATTATGGGTAAAGGGTTAGGATCATTATTTAAAAGTATTGCATCTTCTTTATCCGACCCTCTTGTTATACTTGGTTTATTAGTTAAGGCCGTTAAATTCTTATATGAAAGTCTTACTTTTGCTAAAGTTGAAGCTAAAGAAGCAGCACTTGCAACCTCAGGAATGTTTGACCACCATTATATGGATCGAGTTTCTGATGCAGCTACTGCTACTAATATGCTATTTGCCGATACTCTAGCAGCAAGTAATGAATTAAGAAAAAATTTAGGATTTTTACCTGCAGGATTTGAAAAAGTAGTTGAACAAGTTCATGTTTTAACTAAAGGATTTGGGTTAAGTGGACAACAGGCAGCAAATTTAAATACAATAGCAAATGATTTAGGCGTTTCTTTAGATGATATGCCTGGAATTATTGGTGCTTCTACAGGAGAGTTCCAAGCTCAAACAGGGTTTACTGCAGATACTCAAAAAGCTATGGCGCTTATAGGATCTTCTAGTGCTATTATTAGAAATAACATGAGAGGCAATGCCCAAGAATTAATAAAAGCTTCTAGCCATGCTGCTCTTATGAGAATGTCCCTTGATGATATCAGAAATGCTGCAGAAGGTACTTTAGACTTTCAAAGCTCAATAAGAAAAGAAATGGAGGCTGAAATGTTCCTCCAAAAAGATTTAAATCTTGATGCTTATAGACATGCTGCTTTAACAGGAAATGTAAATGACCAAGCTAAAGAATTACAAAAATTAATTAAGCAAAATTACAAAGGATTAAAAGGTAATACTCTTGCTCAACAATCATTTGCTGATGCTTTAGGAATTTCTAGAGAACAATTAGCTGAAAGTATAGATAGTATGGAAATCCAACAAAAATTAGGATTTCAAAGTGAACATACCCAAAAAAGACTAAACCAGTTAATGTCTCAAGGTCTTTCTAAAGAACAAGCTCTTGTTCAAATGAAAAAAGAAGGAGCTGAAGGGATGAAAAAGGCAATCGAAGAGGAAATGGCCCAATCTAACAGAATTGCTAAAATTCAAGAAGACTTTAAACAAGCTGTAGCAGGTTTAGCCGAATCTCTTGAGGGGATAATTAAAGGAGTTGCAGATTTTTTCAAATCTCCTGGGGGTAAATTATTTGCTAAAATAGCAGCTATGGCTATTGGTGGTGCTTTAGTAATTAAAGCTGGGAAATCCTTAATAGAGTTATTTGCTGGGGGTATATTTAAACAGGGGGGAATACCTAATAATCCACTTTACGTATATGATGTAAACAACTCTGGTGGTGGGGGTGATCTTTTAGATAATGTAGTAGGGAAGTTAGGAAGTAGATGGACTAGATCTATGAAGTGGACCAAAAATATTAGTAAAGTTTTTGGGGGTAAAAACACATACATGGGTAGACAACTCAGAAACCTCTCAGCCATGTTTGGTAAACGAAGTTCTTTTGTTAACCAAATAGTAAAAAATAGTTCGACATTATCGAAAATATTCCCTAAGTTATCTACTTTAAATTCAAAGTTACCCCAAAGCATTGCCATGCAAATTGGGAAAACTCTTAGAGTTGATAAAGCTGGAAATGTTATTAAAATGGCAGACACCGCAGTAGACACAGCATCTGCTGCAAGTAAAACTGGATTTCTTTCAAAAATTTTACCTAAAGGCCTTACAACAACTCTAACAAAGGCAGCCCCTATGTTAACAAAAACATTAAAAGTATTAGGTCCTTTAGGTGCTGTTGCTGATTTAGCTATAGGAGGTTTTACAGGTGCTTCACAAGCTGATCTAAGTGCCGAAGAACAAAGAGCAGCAGGGGTAAGAGAAGGAATAGGAAAAGGTGAAGCAGCTACTTTAGGTGTATTAACTGGGGGTGCTGAAAAAGGTTCTATGTTTACGGAAATGTTAGGTGGTGAAAAAGGAAGTGCAGGAGATGAATTGTTAGGTATTGGTATGGCTGCAGGTAGAGGTGCTTTAGCGGGTGCAGCTATTGGATCTGTAGTTCCAGTAGTAGGTACTGCTATTGGGGGTGCTGTAGGAGCTGTAGTAGGAACTGTAGCAGAAGGCTTTAAAGTATTTAGTGATCCTAATTCATCCCTAAGAAAAGGTTTAGATGCAGGACTTGATTGGATAGGTAATAAAGTTAGTGAGGGGTGGGATTATGCCACCGAAAAACTTGGTGAGGGTATTGATTGGTTAGGTGAAAAAGCTTCACAAGCTGGAGAATGGATTAGCGAAACAGCTAGTAGTATATGGGAAGGAACTAAAGACCTTGCAAGTAGTGCTGGAGAATGGATTTCCTCAACAGCTAGTAATATGTGGGAAGGAACTAAAGACCTTGCAAGTAGTGCTTGGGAAGGAACTAAAGACCTTGCAAGTAGTGCTTGGAGTGGTGTAAAAAGTGTAGGAAGTAGTATTACTGGATTCTTTGGATTTGCAAACGGTGGAATTGCTCCTGGTGGTTTCCAAGCATTTGCTAATGGTGGTACAGTAACTAGCCCTACATTAGGAATGGTAGGAGAAGGTCGATATAACGAAGCTATTGTTCCTCTCCCTGACGGTAAATCTATCCCAGTTCAAATGACAGGTGGAGGGAATAATGAAACTGTCACCTTACTAAAAGAACTTATTGCTGTTGTAAGGCAAGGAGGAGATATAATCATAGATGGTAAAAAAGTAGGAGAAGCTATTGCTATGACAACTTCTAGAATGGGTTAATATTTATAATCAAAACAATTAATAATTAATATTATGGCTTTACTTGACAAACTAAACACAGCAGGTTCAACACTCTCAAATTTAAATGGAGCAACAGCTACAATCCCTGATTTTGCAGGATCTAAATTACATGATACGTATTCAATTAATGATACTCCTGTAATTCCTGGAAAACCAGCTCCTTCCGAATTAGATTTAAATGGTGAAGTACCTTCTACAAATTACAGAGACAACGCTCCTGAAGGAAGAACATTTTAATATATGCCCTTAATAGACCTCAAAACGGACCTTAAATCTTTAAAGTTCGGGAAAGATAGGCCTGGAGGAGGTTCTAGTAATCAACCATATATCCAAAAGGACATTCCCGAAGGGGATCAATCTAACCTTTTTAATACAGGGGGTCCTGATTTTCTTTTAAGAGGTGGATTATTAGCTCCTATAAGAGCCGCTAATGATGTGAGTCGACTAACCCAAATGTTTTTCGACTTAAAATCCCCTAATGGTCTATTATTTACAGCTACAGAAAATTTATTATCTCGCACCGCAGTTAAAACCGAAGCATCTCAAGGCCCTGGGTATGGTGGAGGGAATGTTAATGCCGGGATTTATACACCACTAAGCACTATAGGACAAGCATTAGTTGGATTTACAGGTACGCATTTAAATCAATTGGGTTTAGATCCTACTTCTCCTATGACTGGGGTAGTATCAGGAGGAATCTTTCCAGGATTAGGATTAAATAGATATGAAGATATTGTTCGAGCTAATAACTCAGAAGATAATAATTCATTCCCTCAAGAAACAGAAACTACAATTCAAATTCCTAATCCATTATATTTACCACCTATTTTAGGTGCTCAACCCCCATTACAAGAACCTGAGTTTATTGAAGAAATTTCATTTAAAACTACTGGGGGTTTTAAAAATAGATTAGCTAATATTTGGTATAATAAACAATTAGGTACTGATAATTCTCCTAATATTCTAGAATATGATGGAGGCCCAGGTTCAATTTTAGGTATAGGAAAAACAAATATTAAATTTGCTGATCAAAGAACAGGAGACAGAAACCCTCTATCAATAAGTAATCCTAGTTTCTTTTATGGAACCGGGAATAAAGATAAATATAGTCTATCTCCTCAATCTAAAGATATATCTAATAAATTAAAAGGTGTAACTAATTTTTCATCTTTATATTTACCTTTAGACAGTGATAAAGAAACTCTTAAGGATGTAGAAAACCCTAACAGAATTCTTGAAAAGTACTATGTTTTAGATAGAAACAATTCTGAATCTAGAAATGCACTCAGATGGAATAATAAAACTACTGATAGTTGGATTTCTCCATTAACAAGAGGTGCATCTGGTAAGTATGAAGATTATACAGGTAATGCAGGTTCATTAATTTTTAAAGACGGGGATCCTATAATAACCCCAGATGGTGGTTATTCCTATGAGCAAAATTGGAATTATTCAACAACTAAATCAGGATCTTTAGAAGCAACAGATGGTGTTGCTAATGGTACTTACCAAACCCTTAGATGGAATGATAGAACTACAGGTAGTTTTATATCACCCTTAACAAAAGGCGCATCTAGTAAATATGAAGATTACACAGGAAATGTAGGTTCATTAATTTTTCAAGATGGAGATCCTATAGTAACTACAGACGGGGGGTATTCATACAACCAAAATTGGGATTACACAACAACTAAATCAGGATCTTTAGAAGCAAGTGATGTAGCTAATTCTCAAAAAATAACTCCTAATGGGAGAACTCAAGAAGATTTTAAAATTCCTTTAGGTGCTTCTAGT
>Ga0208898_1002513_pt1 | contig 11208 bp, 15 predicted proteins | sample VirMetDEL_Mar_4_FD_184513 | JGI IMG/M metagenome (GOLD analysis project Ga0208898, IMG submission 184513) | Aqueous microbial communities from the Delaware River and Bay under freshwater to marine salinity gradient to study organic matter... | ecosystem: Environmental > Aquatic > Marine >...
GACTATGTTGATTCTATGACCCAAGCTGTGTTAAGATATCGACAAGGTGGATTTGTTTCAACGTACTCGGACGATTGGGACGACCCGCCAATAAAATTAGAAAAAGAGTATAAATATTATTAGGAGAATTTTATGGATAAACCATTAGAACCAGGTGTTAGAAAAAAAGGTCGTAACACTTATCAAGTTAGCACAGAATATTTAAAAGAAGATTTTGAGAAAATGGGTCCAGAAAAATTTAAACAATTAATGAAAAATAAAAAACCTCAAACAATGAAAAAAGGTGGTTTATCTGCAGGTCAAAAAAAGATAGCTGCTAAAGCTCCACCACCAGATAAAATTGATGCAAAAGATTTTGCTGTTCTAAAAAAAGAAAAAGCAAAAGGCAGAGGCATGGGTCTTCAAGATGAATCTATTAAACCTGGAAAAGTTATGAAAGCTCGAGAAGGTAAAATGTTTAAAGGTTATTCAAAAGTTTTTGAAACAGGAGCTGAACATGGAGCTAAAGGAAAACAACCTAGTACAATTGTTGGTGTAAAACCAAATGTAGGTAAAAAAGTTGCTTCGAAAATTCCTGGAAGAATCGGAAAAACATTAGGTGTTGTTTCTATGTTGGTACCTGCTGCATACGCTGCTGCTAAACAATACAAAGATTATAAATCTGCTAAGAACAGAGATGAAGCTAAAGTTAAAAAAATGGGTGGTGGAATGATGAAAGCTAATAGAGGTGAGTTTATAAAAAGAAGAGAAAAACTTTTTAAAAATTTTAATAAAACTATTGGAGTATTTCCAAAAGTTTCTAGTGCTGCCGGTGGCAAAGGTTCGGGAACTGGTGGTAGAGATACAAGAACACTAACTGAAAAAGGTCAATTCATTAAAAGAAGAATGGAATTAGCAAGTCCTAAAAATATTTTAAATGCAGCTAAGACAACTAGATACGGAAAAATTGCTTTAGGTATAGCAGGAGCTGCATTAGGTGCAAAAGAACTTTTAAAATCTAAAATGAAAAAAGAAGATAAAAAAATGGCTGGTGGTTCAGTTAAAAAATATTCTGTAGGTACAGGACCCTTAGGTGCAACAAAAAAACCATTACAACAAGGTCGAGCTTCTCTTCCATCATCTGATATTGAAAAAAATAAAAGACAAAGACTAAGTGCAGATGAAATTTTTAAAATAAAAGATTCTAAACAAAAATTTACTGGACCTAAAGAAACTAAAAATTCTTTCGGTGAAATGATCAATAAATTTAGAGAAACGGAAGCAGGAATAAAAGCTATGGCTAAAAAAATATATCCTGAAAAATATTTAGTAGGCGGTGTCTCAAGTAAAGAAGTTTATACAAATGCTAGAGCAAACGTAGACGCTGAAGGTAGAAAAAATATGACTATGAAAGATTTAAAAGAAGCTAGAAGAGAAACATATTCTACTAAAAAAATGGTTGGTGGTATGGCTAAGAAATATAACAGAGGCGGTGGCGCTGATATGGGTGACCCTAAAAAACCAACAGCTGTTCCTAGAGGAAAAGATTCTGAAGTTATGGTTCATGACATGAAAGGTGAAAGACCTTTAGCAGCACCTAGAAGACGAAGAAACTTTATTGACTCTGAAAGAGATAAAGCTAGACGATACGCAGGCACTCCAGGTTATCTTCCAAAACCTGCTATAGGTAAAATGGGTGGTGGCATGATGAACAAGCCTATGGGTTATAAATCTGGAACAATGGTCAAAGCAAGAGGCTGCAAACTAGGTAGAACAAGACCTACAAAAATGTATTAAGGAGGGACAATGTCCCTAAGAAATTTACTTGGCCTTGGTCGGAGATTACTGCGAGGTAAGAAAGAATCCGCAACACCGGCTACCGGACAACAAACAAAACAGATAACGTACGAACCTACGCCATCACAGGCTACCGGACAAGAACTAGCTATACAAGAAATCAGAAACCCACCAATTGTTTTAAAGAAAACAAAACCATTACAAATGGGTGATGATACTGCACCTGCTTTTGGTTCATCTACTTATGATTGGGTAATGAGAAAAGGTCGGGGTAAGTATGATGCTGATGAATGGATTGACCATTTAACTTCAACAAGAAAAATAAATTTTAAAATATTTGGCCAGCCTGCACAAAAAACTATTAGAGAACAGAAACGTTTTAAATATGATTCAGGTCCCTTTGTTGGTAAAGAGGTTAATGTATCCAAAGAAGAATTATTCGATTCCAACGTAGCAGTGTTCAATGAAGCAGGAGACCTAACAGGTGGCCTGTTGTACGCAGCAAAGAAATTTGGTCTAAAGCTCGATGCTAACGAAGTGGGAGCTATGTTAAAATTAAATCCAGTAAATAGATTACAAGCTATAGAACTTGGTACACCCAAAGGTGCTATGGAAGCTTACACACAGGTTGCTAAGAATGCTCAAAATTCTGTAAGAGATTTACAAGTTAAATACAAAGATAGTATAGCGATCAAAGAAGATTTAGATGACATTCAATATTATTTAACAGGTGGAGAGAGTTATAAAAAAGCAGCTCTTGAAACTATTAACAAGACAGCTAAACGTCTTTCGGATATGAATCCTGAAGATCAAAAACTTTTAAATAAAGTTATTGGTGAGATCAATGAAAAAGCTATGCCATTAAGAAAATCAAAAACTTATTATGGTAGTGAAAGTAATTATACTTTACAAGGCGGTAATGATTACAGAGAAACTATTTTTACTTTACCTGAAGATATTGTCACCAACAGAAGTGTAAGAAATAAAGGTGGACATTTTGCAGAAGTGCTACCCGATACTAACAATATTTATCACATTCGATACGACACAAGATTTACTCCTGATGGCAAAAAAGTATTTATGATTAATGAAATACAATCAGACGTAAACCAAAGTATTGCAAAAGCTTTAACCAAGGCTCAACAGATAGGAGGAGAGAGAAGAATAAATCCTTTTAATGCTGAAGTAGAAATGAACCTATTGATTAATAGAAGAGGCCAGATGATGGACGATTTGAACAAAGCAATTGAATCTAATAACTTTGGTTCGGTGAACGCGATCAAGTCTAGTTTAGATGATGTCAATAAAAAATTACAAAGACTAACCACTTCAAAAAGCTACGATGATAAAGTTAAAGATTACTTTCCATTGGTAGAGTCTGATGCTTATGGAGACCATGCTGTAAAATATTTATTACAAAAAGCAGCGAGAGAGAATGTGGATTACGTAGCCGTTGCCCCGTTTGATAAATTAAGTTTTAGACAAGGCTTCAAAGAAGGTAACGAAAGATTTTACGGTTATGCAAATGGTAAAGGTATTGGTAAAAAAGGCAAAGCAGTTTTACCAGATGTTATGAGTAAGGTTGCTAGATTTTATAATACAAAAGCAGGACCTACAAAAATATCTTTATCGGATCCGTATAAGCCTTATAAACAGATTGGAGTAGATGAATTTAAATATCCAGATAGTCACCCATTAAAAGGTAAGAAGATTAAAAGTGAATATCACAAAAGTGCTGAGTCAGATGAATTAAGCAAGATAACTCGTGAAGGATTTAAATTTATGGAACCTAATGATCCAAGGTTGTATTTTGATGCATTTGCGATTAAAGTGTCTCCACTAATGAGATCAACACAAAAAACCTACAAGTCACAGGGAGGACTTGTTGTAGATTTATTTAAAACAATAAGGTACAATTAAACATGGCTATAGAAAACAATAACGAAACCTTTACCGAAGAAGATAAAATTGAAGAAACGGTTGTAGAACAACCAGACGGATTACCGCCAGAAGTTATGGTGGAGGGTGAAGAAGAAATTGAAGAAAGACCTCAAGACGATTTTAATGCAAACTTAGCTGAGAACATGGACGAGAGAGTCCTAAAAGATATGGCTAAGGAACTAACTCAAGAATATAAAAAAGATAAATTATCTAGAAAAGAATGGGAAGACGCATACATTAAAGGATTAGATTTATTAGGAACTAGATACCAAGAAGTAACCAGACCATTTAAAGGAGCTTCCGGTGTCACGCATCCCTTATTAGCTGAATCCGTAACACAGTTCCAAGCACAAGCGTATAAAGAATTGGTGCCCTCTGATGGTCCTGTACGAACACAGGTCGTTGGATTACAAACACCACAAACAGAACAACAAGCAGAGCGTGTTAAAGATTATATGAATTACCTGCTGATGGAGGAGATGGAAGAATACACCACTGATATGGATCAGATGTTATTTTATTTACCTTTATCGGGTTCAACATTTAAAAAAGTTTATTACGATGCAATGTTAGATAGACCTGTATCTAAATTTATTCCTGCAGAAGATTTAGTGGTTCCTTATTATGCATCTGATTTAAAAGATTGTGAAAGAATTACTCACGTCATTAAAATGACTCAAAACGAGGTGATTAAAAAACAAGCTGCAGGTTTTTATAGAGACATAGAATTGATTGAATCGGATTCAGAACCGGATGATGTTCAGAAAAAATTAAATCAGTTAGAAGGAATTAAAAGAACAGGTGATGATTACTTGCATACTATTTTAGAAATGCATGTAGATTTAAATTTAGATGATTATGAAAACTTTGATGACAAAGCTAAGAAAATAAAAATACCTTACATTGTAACTGTTGATGAAGGTTCAGGTGAAATTTTATCTATTTACAGAAATTATAGACCTGATGATATTTCGTATTCTAGAATTGAATACTTTGTTCATTACAAATTTTTACCAGGATTAGGTTTTTATGGTTTTGGTTTAACTCACATGATTGGTGGTTTGTCTCAAGCAGCTACTCAATCGCTAAGACAATTAATCGATGCAGGAACTTTAAAGAATTTACCTGCAGGATTTAAGTCTAGAGGCATTAGAGTAAGAGATGATGATCAACCAATACAACCAGGAGAGTTTAGAGATGTAGATGCACCTGGTGGAAACATCAGAGATCAGTTTTTTAACTTACCATTTACTGAACCAAGTGTTACTTTATACAACCTTTTAGGTTTTGTAGTACAAGCAGGACAAAAATTTGCTGCAATAACAGATTCAAACATTGGTAATGACGTTCAAAACAGAGCAGTTGGTACTACAATTGCGCTAATGGAACGTGGAAGTCGTGTAATGAGTGGTGTTCACAAGCGTTGTTACTATGCAATGCGATTAGAATTTAAAATTTTAGCAAGAATTTGTGGTGAATCACTACCTCCAGAGTATCCATACGATGTCTACGGTGGTCCAAGAGAGATTAAATCAGCAGATTTTGACAACAGAGTGGATATTTTACCTGTTGCTGACCCAAATATCATGTCAATGGCACAAAGAGTGACTCTTGCACAGACACAATTACAAATTGCAAGCTCAAATCCTGGAATGCACAACCTTCACGAAGCCTACAGAAGGGTTTATGAGGCATTAGGCACAAAACAAATTGAAGCTTTACTAAAACCACCACCAAAACAACCAGAACCTTTAGATCCGGCAAAGGAAAATGCACGTGCACTGCAAATGAGACTGCTTACAGTGTTTGAATTTCAAGATCATGATGCCCATTTACAGGCACACATGGCATTTATGCAATCTAGAATGGTTCAGATTAACCCTCAGGTGTATGCTTTACTGCAATCGCACATTTCAGATCACATTTCTTACAAAGCTAAAGCAGAAGTAAGTCAAATGGTTATGCAAAATCCTGAAATGGCACAGATGGCACAACAAGATCCTCAACAATTCCAAATTATGTTTGATGCTGAGGTTGCAAAAGTTGCTGCGCGTATTACACAAGAGTTAGTTCAATCTGAAAGCGCTGCTCAAAACAAAGAAGATCCACTAGTGAAATTAAAACAACAAGAAATTGATTTAAGAGCTATGGATTTACAAAGAAAAGCTGAAGAAACTAAATTTAGAGCTGATCAAGAAAATATGAGAGCTGCACAGAGGTTAGAATACGAATATGATAAACTTGCACAACAAGATCAACAATCGGATGAGCGATTAGAAGTTGCAAGAGAGAAAATTAAAGGCAAATGAGAAAAGGTTTAAGTGGAGGAGTAAAATATGGCCCACCGCCTAAGAGAGGTCCAAACCCACAAGGAATTAAAATTCTTAATAAGGGTTCCAAAAACAAAAATATTTATAAAAAAAGAAAATCCAGTTAATAAATTATTTGATAGCTGGTCAGAACAACAAAAGCTCATATTTCTAGCAGGTGTGTTTGAAGGTGAAGGCACTATTACCATGATCCCACAAAAAAATACAAAAAAATCAAGTTTGTCATGTAGGGTTAAAATGACTGACCGAGATATTATTCAAAGATTTGCAGATTTTGCTAAACATGGAAATATTTATAGTGAACAAAAACGAGATATTAAGAATAAATTAAGTTTTTGTTGGAAAGTAACTGGACCAAGAGCTGTCAATTTTTTACATCAAATAGCACCTTATTTAGGGGTTAGAAGATACAATAGAGTAATTCAGTGCCTAGCACTATACAAACAAGAAAGAAATCTGTAAAATAAATCATTATGTTTCCATGGAGTATTATAGGCACAGCTTTAAAAACTGGAGCTGAAATTTATAAGAATAAAAAAAGATCAGAGATTATTATGTCTGAGGCTCAAATCGTTCATGCTGAAAAGATGAAACGCGGAGAGATTGAGTACAGCGGACAGATTGCTCAAAACCAAAAAGGTGACTGGAAGGACGAATTCATTTTATTAATTCTCTCATCACCTCTGTTTCTGCTTGCATATTCGGTTTTTGCAGAAGATGAAGAGATTGGTCAGAAACTTGATTTATATTTTGAAAAACTACAAACAATGCCTTGGTGGATAATTTCATTATGGGTTGCTGTAGTTGGTGCTGTATATGGTATCAAAGCTACAGAACTAAAACACATGGGTGGTAAAAAATAATGTGGAAATGGTTTAAAAAATTATTAGGGATAAAACCAAGAGTGTTACCAACAATTGATTCAGTAAGACCTTTAACTAAAGGTGATTTAAAAAAATTAAAAGCACAAGGTAAAATAAAAAATATTTATGAGAGACACTAAATTATTAGAAAAGTATTCTGAAGAACAATTAAAGATTGCTAAAGAAAAGCAATTATTTAAACATTTAAAAAAAGAAGTTGAGACTGGGGCTAACGGTACTCAAAAATATGTGATAAAAGAAGGTATAAACAAAAATAAAATTGCGAGCACAAAATGAAAAAAGGTAAAAACAAAAAATCAGGACCTTGTTGGGAAGGTTATCAAATGGTTGGTATGAAAATGAAGGGGAACAGAAAAGTTCCTAATTGTGTTCCTGTTAAAAAAGCAAAAGTAGGTCTTTCAGTAAATGTTGGTTCCGAATCTGCTTTAGGTAGAATTGAAAAAGCAGGTATGGTTAGAGGTGGTGGAGCTGCAGTAAAAGGTTTAAATTTTAAAGGAGTGTTTTAATGACTCAACTAACAAAAAAAGTAAAAAAAGCTTTTAAAAAAATAACTGAATACAACCCACCTAAAGGTTATGAAGAAAAATTAAGAAGACATAACATGTTAGTTGCAGCTAAGAAAAAAAAGGATGAGCAAGAACCACGTATGATGGGTAATCCTGGTGTTGTAAAAACTTATGAAGACGCTAGGGAGAACGCTATGCTTAATAGAAATGTTCCTACACTTAAACACGGTGGTATGTGTAGAGGCACAGGTATTGCTGTAAAAGGTAAAAAATTTCAAGGCGTTTTTTAATTTGCATCCAGATCTAAAATAATCTATATACTTGCTATGACTATTAGAGGTGATAGCACAGAATACGAATTACTAAAAAAGTGGTGTGAGACACTTCCTTTTTTCGAACAACCAAAATCAGTTACAACTTGTGAAATAGGTGTAAGAGAAGGTCTTGGTTCAAAAATTATAATGTTATCAATTAGAGCAAGAATTGGTAAAGTAGATTATAAACACATTGGTATTGATCCTTATGGTAATCTTAAATACCAACATTATGATAACTCTCCAGAATACACAGCTGACTATACAGATGAAATGAGATTAGAAATGCAAAAAGATTTCTCAGACCATCCAGAATTTTCTTTCTTTCATATGAAAGATACCGATTATATGAATTACTTTGCAACCCAACCGCTGGTTTATGACTTAGTTCACTTTGATGGGCCACATATGACTAAAGATGTTATTACTGAAGCAGTGTGGTTTGCTGATAGATCAAGAAAAGGATCAAGATTTATATTCGATGATTATAAAAAATATGGAATGGAAGATATTAGTAAAGCATTAAGTTATTATGGATTTAATGTCATGGAGTCGGGTCAAAACAAAATAATGTTACAGAAGTTATAATGCATATAGATACAATTTCACTAGTTCAAAGAAAAATTAAAAAGAATCTTCAACAACTCAAAGACCACGCTATATATGGTGTTGACACCATGGAGAAACTACAATATGTTAGAGGTCAAATCAGATCTTTAGAAGATCTGCAACAGGATCTTAAAGACCTGCTGACACAAACGGAGTATGAAGATGAACAAGTCCACGGAGACACCGAAACGGACTGAAGCGCTTCTAGATGCCTACAAGGCTAGAGAAGAAGTCGAAACAGTCCTTGATCCAAAAGCGATCAGTAAATCAACATTAGATAAATTACCTACACCAACAGGTTATAGAATTTTGGTTCTGCCATATGCAGGTCCTAAAAAAACCAAAGGTGGAATTTATTTATCTGATACAACACAAGAAACAATACAGATGACAACCGTCTGTGGTCTTGTGCTAAAAATGGGAGATCTTTGTTATCATGACAAAGATAAATTTCCAAAAGGACCTTGGTGCAAACTAAATGATTGGATAATTTTTAGTAGGTATGCAGGTTCACGATTCAAAATAGAAGGTGGTGAAGTAAGAGTGTTAAATGATGATGAAGTCATTTCCACAATTTCTGATCCTTCGGATATTTTGCACCATTATTAAGGAGGATAAAATGGCTGACGACAACAATCAAGCATCTGTTGAATTAGATACAGATGGAGTAAACGAAGAAACAATTCATGTAGAAACCCCAACAGAAGAAGCATCTGCTTTTGAAAAAAAAGAAGATGTAGATTTAGGTTATACAGATGTAACTAATCCAAAAAGTGCGAAAGAACTTTTACAGGAAGTAAAAAAAACAGAAGAAAAAACAAAACCTAAGTTTGAACAAAGAGAAGAAGATACAGATTCTTCTGACTTAGAAGATTATTCTGAGAAAGTACAAAAAAGGATTAAGAAATTAACTTTTCAAATTAAAGAAGCTGAACGTAGAGAAAGAGCTGCAGTTGATTATGCAAAAGGCTTAAAGACTAGATACGAAACAGCACAAAATCAATTTGAAGAAACAGATAATAACTATCTTAAAGAATATAATGCTAGGATTGACTCTGAAAGAGATAAAGCTAAAGCTGCTTTAAAAGCTGCTTTTGAATCTCAAGACTCAGATGCAATTTTAGAGGCTCAAGATAATTTAACAAGATTATCCGTTGAGAAAGAAAAAGTTTCTATGACTCTTGCTGATAAAGAGGCTAGAAAAAAACAAGTAGAATCACAACCTGTTGAAGAAACACCTACTGCACAACCACAAATTAGCCAAAAAGCTCAAACTTGGGCTGAGGATAATGAATGGTTTGGCTCTGATAGAGTTATGACTTCTGCTGCTATGGGAATACACGAAGACCTATTGCAGGAGGGAATTGACGCAGAGAGTGATGAATACTATAATCAAATCAACAAACGTATGAAGGAGTATTTCCCTCAGAAATTTGCCCAAGAGACGACAGAAGTTCGACAAGCTACAAAAGAACCCGTCCAGAATGTAGCATCAGTCAGTCGTAGATCTGGAGGACGCAAAACTGTGAAACTCACCAAATCACAAGTAGTTATCGCTAAGAAATTAGGGGTGCCACTAGAGGAATACGCAAAATACGTGAAGGAAGGAGCTTAATATGGAAGACTACAAAACTTCACGCGAGTCTAGTAAACGAGAAAAATTAACTCGTAAAAAAGATTGGACTCCACCATCCAGTTTGGATGCGCCAGCTGCACCGCATGGGTATGCACATAGATGGATACGTACTGCGACTAATGGTTTTGAAGACCCAGGTAATGTGTCTAAGAAACTTAGAGAAGGTTGGGAATTCGTTAAGGCCGAAACACTAATTAGTGAAATTGGTCAGAATGATTATCCAGTCATCTCAGAAGGAAAACATGCTGGTCTAATCGGAATTGGTGGCCTTGTGTTGGCAAGGATACCGGAGGAGATTCTGAGAAGTCGTGCTGAGTATTTTAGAAGAATAACTCAAGACAGAACAGACGCGATTGATCGAGAACTCATGAAGGAACAACACCCGGACATGCCTATCAATATTGATAGACAGTCTAGAGTTACCTTTGGTGGTAGTCGTAAAAAATAATTTTTTTGCATTACCTACCCGAGATAGCTTGGATAATATAAACATATAGTTAAAGGAGAAAACAACTATGGCAAATCAACTAGAAAAGTTTGGTCTAAGACCATACAGAAAACTAGACGGTACACCATTAGTAGGAGCTCAGAACAGATACACTATCAAAGCAGGTTATGGAACTGCGATATACCAAGGTGACTTGGTTATTCCTGTATCAACAGGAAATATCGAAAGACATACTGCTGGGAATGCTGCAGCTGTTGTGGGTGTTTTTAACGGAGTGTTTTACAACGATCCAACTACTCAAAAGCCAACTTATAAGAATTACTACCCTGGTGGTGTTACACCAACTCAAGGCGATATTACTGCCTTTGTTGTTGACGATCCAGATGCAGTATTCTTAATGGACGCTGATCAGAGTTTTACAAGAGCGGATCTTTTTAAAAACTACTCAGTTACTAATGCTACTGGTACTACAGCAACAGGAATATCACAAGTGCAATTAGATGTAAGTGCTTCAGGTACTACAACTACATTCGCTGTGCAAGCAATTGACATTTCACAAGACCCTGATAATTCAGATGTGACTGTGTCAAACGCTAACATTCTTGTTAGAATCAACAATCACTTCTTTAGAAGTGGTACAGGTATAGCATAAGGAGGATAAACTATGGCAATATCACGATCACAACTAGTTAAAGAACTAGAGCCAGGTTTGAATGCCTTATTCGGCCTGGAGTATGGTAGATATGAGAATCAGCATGCTGAAA
>Ga0208898_1002515_pt1 | contig 11204 bp, 13 predicted proteins | sample VirMetDEL_Mar_4_FD_184513 | JGI IMG/M metagenome (GOLD analysis project Ga0208898, IMG submission 184513) | Aqueous microbial communities from the Delaware River and Bay under freshwater to marine salinity gradient to study organic matter... | ecosystem: Environmental > Aquatic > Marine >...
GAGTGTATAGCCAGAAGCTCCTGTACCATCTAATTTATCACCATTCCAAGCTGACTGTGCAATTGGATCATCAACACTTGAACCTGATGTATAACTTCTTCTTACAATTTGATAACCTGTTCCAGTGTCTTCAAAAAAGATTCCATTGTTTGCATCAAAAGTTCCAACACGTTGTTCTAATCCAGATTCTTGTGCATTCATTACAAATGTATTAAATATAAATAATGATTTACCTGGTTGATAAGACATAACTCTTTTGGATTGTCTTATGACTTTATCGCCACTAGCTGTAGTTACATTTAAATTAACTGTAGATTTATTTGCGGTATATGAAACTGTTCCGGATCCTGTTAAAGATTCATCAAAGAGATTATTCTTTGACATTACATTTGCACTATCAAAAATAGTAAATGGATTAGAAACTCTTAATCTTCCAAATGCATCATAAGCATTTGATCCATTTCCACCACCAATAACTGTAGGTTCTACATTTACATTATTACAAGACACTAACAACCTCCATATCTACCATTAAACCAAGAAAATCTTTGTTGTTCTTCTCTAAGGTCTTGTTGAAATGTAGAATTTAATTTTTCAATTAAACCATCAAGGTCTCTGATTAATGCATCTGCATTTTTTTGATCGTATTCTTTACTTGGTCTTGTAAATACTAAAGTTACTTTTGCCATTATCTACGTCCATCTGGTTGTGTGTCTAATTTAAAAGTTCCAAGTTTCCAACTTTGAGAAACACCTGTGTTGGCAATCTTCAAAGACAAAGCTCTTGCTCTTGCACGAGTATCTACCTTATCTGTAGATGATGTAATTGTAAAGGGTCCAAGAGGTGAACTTGCATAAGAACTGTTTGAATAGTTTCTTAAATTTAATGTGACTTGTGTATTTCCTGTTTGAGATAAAAAGTCAGGAATAAATCGTCTAATTTTCATAATATATTCACCATCACCTTGAAAAGTTGCAATACCCGATGATTGACCTAAAGCACTTCTTTGTTGACTAATATCAAAATCTCCAGATTCAATGTTAGATGTAATTGGATTTGTTCCTGTAGCTAAAACTTCATCAGTTCCTGTTTCATGTTCAAAGTATATGGTGCTGCCATCAGTATTACCCACAACATCAAATGATAAATCATCAGATATATTATATTGTGTAGCATGAGGTAAACCAAATACGGAAGAGTCTACCCAAGTAGTTCTAGCTAAACTTCCAGTAGTCCAAATTGGTCTTTGTGGACTTGATTCAATATAGTTATAAGTAACACAACTATCTATTACTTCAGAACCTGAAGAACAATAGAACCAAGTTATTTCTCCAAACAAATTATTTAAACCTGCATTAATTAATTGTGAAGCTGTAGTATTTAGATCGTTATAAACATAATCTTCTACTAAACAAGTCATTGATTCTAAATTACCTGAATATTTAAAAAATCCATTTTCAGACATCCAATATGCAGTACCATCAACTTCTATTGCTGCACTCTCCCCAATTAATCCACAATTAGTACCCGCTTGTGTAAAACCAAATGTAAAAGGTGCACCTACAAAACGCATTGTAAATAATGATGTATCAGACCAAACATAGATTGCATCTCTACCTCTAACTGCTCCTACAATTCTAGAACCATCCGATAATCTTTGTGTACCTGCAGTATTAACTGATGTAGGTTGATAAGTATTAATATTTTCTTGATCCGAAAATCTTATAAACATTAAATCTTGTGTAGTTGGATCACCAATAGTTGTTTCTGTTCCAAAGAATACTAAGTGTCTATCGGGAGTAGAAACTAACATATCTCGTGATGCAGTAGGTGCTCCTGAAATAATTGTTGCTCTTGTAGCAGTTGCTGCAGAAGGTTCAGAATCCCACTCAAAACAAGCACCATCATGAATTAATGCAATCACTTTTGAACCAAAGTTATCAATGGACCATTCACCTGGATCAACTACAAAATCTCCAGATGCAGCTTCACCCCATGCAACATAGTCTGATGAGTTTGTAACAGTTGCACCGCTTAAATGTGCAGATCTTGTAGAGTTTCTAACAGCTCTTATAATTCCTGTTAAATTATTTCCTGTAATACCTGTGTATGAAATTTCTTCGCTACCAACTTGAATATAATTTGTCCCCGAGCTAGGAAATCCTGTAGTGTCAGTTAAAGTAATAGAAGTTCCAGAACCGCCAGTGCCAAATGCATCATCTAATAATGCTCCATTTAAAGTTGTAGTTCTAGGGTTAGCGGCTGTTCCTCCATATTGTCCAAGTCCCCAACCATAACCAGGTAATTGTTGAGCAGGACCTACTGTGTAATAAGCTTGTGATCTAATTCCTCCAGATAAAGTTGCTCCAGCACCAGTTTCAGCAGTTGGCATTGTAATAGTAATGGTTAATGCTGTAGGAGCAGAAGCAACCATAAATTTTTTATCATCAAAATCAGTTGCGGTATAATTTGATCCAGTTATTGTAGTGAAGTTATCTAAAAGAACAATATCTCCTTGATTCATTCCATGGGGTGTTGCATATGTAATTGTAACAGTTGTAGAACCATTTGTAGTTGAGAAAGCATTGGTTAAAGTTAAAGTCTGTCTAATTGGGTGAATGTCATAAAAAATACCTCCTGTATAAACATATAAAATTCTGTTAGTCCCTATTATAGAAAATTTAATCCCTGATTTATTAACGACATGATGCATGGCTCTTGCTGCACCGGTTAATTTATTCTCACCTAACTGTGCCCAACCACCTATTTTTTCAGGTGTACCATATCTAAAACGTACGTTATCCCCACCTACCCACTGTCCTTCAGCTGTAGTTTCAGTAATCTGTTTGTTAAATCCTGGTTGAAATCCTATTTTTTGTAGCATTTAATTTCCTTATTTTTGTAGCAGAAATAGCCTGTATTTTATCAGGTAATACTATTTCTTCAACCTTATATCCTACGTCTCTACCATAGCATATATTTGTTATATTTGGAAGTAGTTTTACCTGAACCAGGTAATCCAAATATTAGTACATTCATTATTTAAATGGGTATCCTAAAAACCATAAAACAAGTGAGTATCTCTTTCCACTAATTATAGGAGTTACTCTATGAAAAAGATAACTTGGAAAAACTATAATACTTCCTTGTTCATTATTAAATTCTTTAGGGTTTATAATTAAATCTTCTTTTTCGTTTTGAATCTTAAATTCTAATTGACCACCTTCATATTTTTTTGGGTCATATAAGTTTACACAACAAGAAAGTTTTCTTATTTTATTATTAAAATTTACATCATCACATTTATAAGGTTCATCAAAATAATCTTGATGCCAATCATAAAATTGACCTTTTGTATAAGATGTAAATTGAACATCTTCAACCCAATCTAACTCATAATTCCAGTTTGCTTTTTGATTTGCTTCTGTAACAAATGGAATCATTAAGTCATATAAATTTTTATCTCTAATTAAATTTACAGTAGAGTTTCTAACTTCTTTAATATCAGCTGTTTTACCTACTTTTGCTTTTTGTTTTTTCTTATTATATTTTTTTATAATATTGTTACATACTTTATTAGTAAAAGCATTTTTAAAATTATAATAAAAAAATTTTCCGTACATATGTTTAATTAACTAAATTTATCCAACCTGTAATTATCATTTTCTGTTGATTAAAATCAACAATACCATTATGAATAAATGTCCAATCTGCAGGCCAAATAATTGTTTCTCCTTTAACAGCTGGACAAGTATAGTTTTGATATTTAAAATAAGTTCCTCCATTTATATTATCAGTTAAATAAGTCATGAAAACTAAAACTCTAGAACTAGTTCTTAAGCTAGCTTTTTCACAATGGGGTTTAAAAAAACCTTCTGACTTTTGATATAGTTGAATATTGATCCCTTCTGTAATTGCTAAATTTAATTCAAATGTTTCTGGATATTTAAAATGATAATTCTGTACAACTCTTTTTAAATCTTTCATATATTTTGGTATATTGATTTCATAATCCCCTGGTAAAATAGTTACATCTGTTGATTTTTTAACATTATTATTAATTATAGAATTTCCTATTTTTCCAGGTACTCTATATTTTTTATTTTTTTTAAAAAATTTAATAACTTCTTTTACAGCTTCTTCACTTATTTTTTCTTTATGAATAAATATAGGTGTCTTCATATTTTTTTAATATTTCTATATAAGGTTTAGGAATCCATCTATCATATTCAAATGATTTTAAATTAACAGATTCTGTTCTAATAATTGTTTGTTTAGTATTTTCGTCTACTTGTTTTAAATTATTATAAAAATGTTTTTTATAAAAAGGTATATTTAAAAATTTATATATATCTTTAATTATTTTATTAGGATTTTTACATAAATCTTTATATTCTATTATTAATAGATTTTTTGAATCTGTATCTTTTAAATTTTTATAAGCTAAAAGACCTTTTCCTATTGGTCCAATTTCTTCATGTAAAAGATAATCTATAAAACCTGCAGGTGAATCAGGTTTAACAATCTTACAAAAAGAAGCTACTATTTCTTTTAAAGGTCTTTTTAATACAATAAATTTAGATAACATATTTATTTCTTTTAACAAATCATAATTAGCAGGAGTTCCCCATGGCCCTCTTTCTATAATATATTTTTCTTTTCTTTTTTCATAATAATTAGGTAAGACATTTTTAAGAACATTAATTAATGATCCATAATCTTTTTGTTCATTATATAAACTTTCATTCTTTAAATTATAAGTTCTCCAAAGTATGTCTGGAACTAAACTGTTTGGGGTAACATATAAATCAGGATTTTGATTTAAAATAGATGTAAGTAAGGTATTACCACATCTAAATATACCTGTTAAATAAAAAAACTGTTTATCCATGTTTTATTTTTATAAATGAATCTTGAGAACCTATATTACCTTCAGGTAATAAATTAAATGCAATAGAATATCTTTCTTTATTTGTTTTTGTTATTTTATGATATAAATAATGTGGAAAGAATATTAAAGAATCTTCTTTTGGATTTATTTTAAAAACTTTAGAATTATAAACATTATATTCTACTGGTTCAGTAAAAAAAGAATGTTGTTGATTAAAGTTAATAAATTCTATTGGACTATTATCTTTTTCAGGATAGTAAACTCCACTATACCAACAATTATAATGAGGATGATATTCACTTTCATTTTCAGGTAATGTTTTAGATACCCAACTAGTTGTAACTTTAAAAGTTACATTTTTATATTGTAAAATGTTATCCTTAAAATAATTAAAATGATTTATAATGTTTTTTTCTAAAGATTTATTTTTATTTAGAATATTTAAATTTTCAGAAATTTCTGAACTATTGTGTATATTATTTGAATGTTTTTTATATTTTTGTTTTTGTATTAATTTAAAAATTTTTTCTTTTTCTTTCATAGAAACATTTATATTAGTTGAGTATACAATACTACTAAATAAAGGATAAATATTAGCTGTATATTCTTTACTCATCTTTATCTACTTTAATATTAAAAGCAATAGTAATTCTAGGTTTGTCACTTTTAATTTCTGGTACACTATGTTCTAATAAAGATGGAAAAATTATTACGTCATCTTCTTCAGTTGTATACTTAAAATATCTACATAAATAAGAATTCATAGCACTAGAATTATTAAATTTTTTTAAAGCTCCAGGTATTATTTTATTCATGTAATTTGCGTGAGGTAAAGTATTTTCAAATAAAGTTGAGTCATTATATTTATTATCAAATTTAATATAATGAACACCACTAAAATCACAATCAACATGTAAATGTCTTCTCATTCTTTGGTTTTGAGTCATACAAGTATAATTAACAATGGCACAAGAAAACTTTACATTTCCATTTAAATTTAATTGATCAATATATTTTTTAGTATGTTTTATATAAATAGGACCTAAATAAGAATAATCAGGAACAGCATACTCTTTATTATTATCATCACATAAAGAATGATGTATATTACTGGATTCTAAAATTGAATTATCCCAATTATTTCTAGTTTTAGATTTATCGTAGTTTTTTAAAATTGTTTTTATAATAGAATTTCTATTGTATTTTTCTTTTTTCAAAGAAGCCCTATATATTGGAAAGCCAAACAATTGATGTATTTTATTTTTCATAATATAACTGTATCTTCTTTATTACCTAATTTGCCTTTTACAAAAACATTAAAAGCTAAACAATATCTTTTTTGATCACTATAACATTTTTCAGTAGAGTGTAAAGTATTTGAAGGAAATAAAACAATTAAACCTTCTTCAACAGCTATAGTCCATTGATTACAATTTAAAATATTATAACTATCATATTCTAATTTTAAGGTAGCTCCGAAAAAACTAGTATTGTGTTTATCTGAATGAAAATTTAAATTACCAGAATTTGAAGGTGTTTTAATATATAGTACACCACTTAAAATAGAATTTGAATGAATGTGACTTTGAGCATAATCATTTTTTTCATGTTCCATAATCCAAGAATTAGTAATATAAAATTTACATTTTTTATTTATTTTTAAATGATCTCTCACATACATTTCAATTTTATCTTCAATTTTTTGTTTTAATTTTTTTAATTGTTTTAAATTTAAAACATAAGTATTTTTTGATCTGTTACCGTTATTTATTTCAGTTCTTTCAAATTTTTGATTTATAATAAAAGTATTTTCTTTATCAGACAGTTCTATTTTAGAACAATAAACAGGAGTTGAAAACAAACTATATATTGTGTCAGTCATAATTTTGTTCTATATCTATATTAAAAGCAATACTAATTCTAGGTTTGGTAGTTTTACTAGGTTCTACCATATGTTCTAGATAAGAAGGAAAAATTAAAAAACAACCTTCTTCAACATTATAATAAAGTTCATCACAAACAGATAAAATATTATTGTTTGTATATCTTATTTCGGAAGTTTTTTTATGTAAAACTGGAGTGTTAAATACTATACGTGATGAATTTTTTGGAACTGAAACATAATAAACACAACTAAAATGATGAGATCCATGACAATGCCATTTGTTATAGCTATCTTTTCTATTTATGTTTACCCAAAAAGGATAGTATTTTATATTAAAAGGTTCTTTAACAGTTAATATTTTTAAAAAATTATTTATTTCTAATAATAATTTATCTCTTAAAAATAAATATTTTTCTTGATTCCACAATAAAGTTTTTGATTGAAAACCCCCTGAATTACTTTTTACAACTCCCTTATTCTTTTTCTCTAAAGATAAAAATTCTTTTTTTAAAGAAAAATTACTTTTTTTTAATTCTAATTTTGTACTGAAAAAAGGTATTCCAAATATTTCTGTATACATTTATGCTGTATACTTATCATATTTTATTTAAAAATTAAAGAGGTGTGTCCCAATTAGATCCATCCCAATATCTTAATTGACCATCTGTATGAAGACCTTTCCATTTTTGGACATCTTCATCCCACATTACATTTAATCTACCAGGAGAAACTTTTACCATAGTATTTGTAATAGGACTTAAAACTTCTACATAATTAAAAGCTTGTTCCCATGCCTCACCTGTTGGATATTCTTCATGTAAATTTGACCAAGGCACATAAGGATCTTGACCATAATAACATTGTTCTTCTGTAGGTTTAGTAACAGGAGGTTCCCAATTATTAGTAGTTTCATTTAAAGTCCAAGATGGATAAGGTTTAGGGGCTATAAAAATTTCTTTTACAGGATCCCATGAAAATCCATTTTGACCTGTTGTATGTCTAAAAACAGCTTTTCCAGAATCATCAATTCTTTTACCATCTCTACAATTAATAGAAGTCTGAACTAATTTTGCATTAGGATTTCCTAAAATATTTCTTAGATGTTCTATTCCTTTAGATTCACTTTCAACTTCATTTTGCAAAATATCTTTATTATCTACAGCATAGACATTAGTTACAATATTGTTTTCATCTAATTCACAAAAATGTGCCATAATTAACTAGCCTTTATCTGATATCTGATCCAAACAACACCATCAGACCCTGTTGAACCACCTCCAGCATTAGCTCCTACTCCACCTCCGCCAGATCCTCTGTTTGCAGTTGCTGTTGAACCACCAAAACCAAAAGGTCCTCCACCTCCTGATCCTGCAGTTCCAATTCCACCTGCACCGCCTCCGCCATGCACGTTATTAGTACCATCAATAGATGATGAAGCACCATTACCACCGTCTGCAGCACTAGCATTTGCTCCTGCTCCTGCTCCGCCGCCAGTTCCTTGACCAACGTTTACAGTTGCTCCACTAAAATCATTATTAGATCCACCAGTTCTACTTTGACCACTTAGGCCATTTCCACCGTTTGCTGTTTGACCAAAAAAAGTTGATGCATTTCCACTATTGGAAGGAGAAGAGGTGCCACTTACTGGACCAAGTGTCCCTCCTGTACCAATTGTAATCGGATAACTTCCAGTATTTGCAGATACTGCATTTGAACCTTTTTTAATTCCTGCAGCTCCACCTGCTCCAAGAACAACGTGTACTTGTCCACCTACTCCTGCAGAACCTGCTCCTAAACCAAAATAATCATAAGTTCCAGCTCCTGGAGCATTTCCTACTTTTGAAATATTAAAAGTCCCTGAACCAGTAAAAGTGTGAAGTCTATATATTCCGTACTCAGTAATAGTTCCACCTGTAGCAATTATTGAACTAAATCCAGCTGCACCAAAACCAAAAGCATTTATTGAACCACCACCTTTAGAACCGATTATTGGCATCTTTATATAATCCTCCTATTATGCAAACTGTGTTTGCGCTGCTAAAACTGTAAACGTTGCGCTTCCAGTTTTAATAACTGTGTAAGAATAAATATCAAGAGAGTTAGTGTTTCCACTTGTAGGTGCTGAACCACCTTGCCATTCTGGAGTAACCGAACTACCATCAACTTCTACAGCTGAGTTGTAATAAGCAGTTCCACCTTGTTTTACAATGTGAGCTACCGTTAAAGATTCTCCTGTGTCCATAATTGAATCTAATGAATTAGAGCCATCTCCTCTGATATTTAAAGTCCAGTTTCCTGAAGCATCTGTAGTATAATTTAATATTGCTTGAGTGATAACATCATAGTTAACTGTACCAGTTGCAGCTGTAGCTGAGTTAGTTACTTTTTCTGCTATTTGTTGAATTGCACCTGCACCTAAAACAACTCTTCCAATTCCTTTTGGAGTTATATTTAAATCTACATTACTATCAGTACCTGTTGCAGATAAACTAGGACCATTGCCTGTTGCAGCGTTAGTAACTGATAATTCATTTACTGCAGAAGCTGTTGTAGAAAATTTAATTTGTTCATTAGTATTTTCGTCTCCAATAAAATTAGTATCATCGATTAAAATATTATTACCATTAGCATCTAAGTTACCACCTAATTGAGGTGTAGCATCATCTACAACACTAGGTATACCTGTATCAATAGCGGCAATGTCTGGATTAGTTCCATCATTAGCTGTTGCAAAAATTAATTTATCACCTTTATTTGTTGCTGAAAAAGTAAAAGTAGTTCCTGAACCTGTGGCGTATTTAAACTGAACTGTGAAAGCACCAATTGTAGAATTTCTTAAAAAATAAAAAGTTTGAACATCATTTGGAATAGTTACTATTTGATTTCCAGTAATTGTACCTGTGAACTCAATCATCCTATGTGCAGCAGTTGCACCAGTAGCTCCATCAGAAATAGTTAAAGCTGTTGTTTGTGCTCCACCAGCAATTGATTGCTGAGTAAAACCACCTAAAATTTGTTCAATAAGTTCTAAGTTTGTATTTGTTTTTGTTCCCCAAGTTCCAGCGTTTTCACCGGTTGCCTGAAGCTCGATACCTAAATTAGTATAAGTTGATGCCATAATTTTATCTCCTATGCAGCGTCAGTATATATTGTATTTGATCCTGTTGCAACATCTGTATACGATGAATTTGAACCAGTGTCAACAGGTTCAAACGCTTGTATTCCGAACCCATTTGATGTTCCAAAAATAGCCACTGAAGCAGTGCTTTGTTGTCCTATAGGACTAGCAATAGTATTAATTACATTTGTTATAGAGCCTACATTAATTGTAGCAGATACTCCAGATATACCCATTACATCTGCAGGGTTTAATGTTCCTGTAGATGAAGTTATTGATTGACCTATTAAATCAACTATAGGATTTGTAGAAATTTGTACAGAACCTTCAGATACTGTTGCACTAACTCCAGATATACCCATTACATCCGCAGGATTTAATATTCCTATAGATGTAGTTGCAGATACCCCAGTTATACCTACTACGTCAGCAGGAGATAGAGAACCAACAGATGCAGTTGCTTCTTGACCAGTGAGTGTTCCTGCAAAATCAATGACAATGTCTAGAGAACCTGTTGTAGAAGTTGAAGAAACTCCTGTAACTCCCATTACATCTGCAGGGTTTAATACTCCTGTTGATCCTGTTGCTTGTTGACCATTTAAAATTATTGCAAAATCATTAGCTGCGCCCCAGGCTTCTTCACCCCAACCATCACGGCCCCAACCAACTTCGTTATAAGCTTCTAATGATCCAACGTTTGATGTAATTGATAAACCTGTTAAAGATACAGTTTGTGAACTATCACCCCAATCTTCAAAACCCCAAGTATCTCTACCCCAACCTGTTTCATTAAAAGATTCTACACTTCCAACCGAAGATGTTAAACCAAATCCTTCTACAAAAATAACTGGATCAAAACTTTCGCCCCATGGTTCTTCACCATACCCATCACGTCCCCATCCTTGTTCGGAGTATGAGATTACATTTCCAATAGACGATGTTGCTGAAACACCTGTAAGAGTTATAGTATTATTATTTTGTTGACCCCAAAGTCCTTGAGACCAGGTGGTTCCGGTTTCATTCCAGGTGTTTGCCATAAGGAAGGCCTCCTTATGCTATACGAATTATTGCGTTGCTTGAGTCTGCTGTTGGAAATTGAATTGTAAAAGTTCCAGTTGTTACAGTTTTGTCAGAACCAAATGCAATTGCACAAACTGCTTTATTAGATTTTGATGAGTTATAAATTAAACATCCATTTGCAGTAAATGAAGCAGATGTCCAAGAAATATCATTGAAGTCACAAACTGCTGTAGAAGAATCTAAAACAGGGGTTGTGCTTGTTAAATCTTGACCGCCTGCAACGTAAGCAG
>Ga0208898_1002516_pt1 | contig 11200 bp, 17 predicted proteins | sample VirMetDEL_Mar_4_FD_184513 | JGI IMG/M metagenome (GOLD analysis project Ga0208898, IMG submission 184513) | Aqueous microbial communities from the Delaware River and Bay under freshwater to marine salinity gradient to study organic matter... | ecosystem: Environmental > Aquatic > Marine >...
CTCAATTCCAAATTTAGAAAAAAAATTTAGACCCATCCCCTGATTTTGAAAAAAAGGTTGCTTCTACTTTAGGTGTATAATCTATGATCGTTAGGTTCATAGAGCTCAAAAATTTTTTGAAAAAATATTTCAATTGATCCTATATTATTCTATACTAAATTTATCAGGGCTTATAGCTCAATTGGATAGAGCGCGGAGCTACGGACTCCGAGGTTGAGGGTTCGACTCCTTCTAAGCCCGCCAGAAAATTATGAAAAAATGGGAATATAAAATTTTAGATGGGGATGAATTAATGACTTATGCCCCTTGGAACGAAAAAAAAATGAGAGGAAATAAAAAAGGAATTAGATGGAAAACAGCATTAGATAATTTAGGAAAAGAGGGTTGGGAATTAGTTCAACATGATGGGCAAAATGTTCATGGTTTTGGTCACCATGGTTTAACAGTTTATGTTTTTAAAAGAGAGAAAAAATAATGGCTTGGTATAATTCAACAGGAAAAGAAAATCACAAATCAATATTTGATAATATAAGCCACGATAGATGTATTTTTTGTGGTGGGGATAGAACAGAAATTGCTAGAACAGATTTTACAATTATGTTTTCTGAATTCGAATATCGTACAGGCTCAATCTGCAAACCTTGCTATTCAGCAAACGCCAAACAAGTAAAAGCTATATAATTTTCCCAAAAGGCCATCCACTATATAAATTTTTAAATCCATAGTGTTCTACTAATACTATTCTAACAGCTATCCCAACTGCTAAAAAATTAAATGGACTTATTACTTTAACAAAATGTATGTTAGTTTCTTTTTTATTTCTTTTTTGACTTTCAATTCTTTTTTGTGAAGTACCAAATACTGTACACATCAACAATCCTTTAGACACTGTTCTCGAACCATCTTGAATTGATCCTTCCTTGTACTTAAACATCACTCTAAATAATTGATTTTGACCCCATTTTATTGCTTCTGTTTCTTCACCTAAAAAATTTGTTGTGAGTTTTGCATGAGATGGAGTTTTGGGTAATTCATTAACATTTACTCTTATGTATTTAATCATCATCTATTTTTAAAGCCCAGAATAAAACAAGTGCCACAATAATTGTACATGTAATTAGTATTACGGGTATAGACCACCAGCCAAGTTTTGAAACCCACATTGTCCAGACTGCTATAAGTTTTAATAAATAATATATTAAAGGTATAGTAATTGGTAATGTTATAATTCTAATTAAAGTATTTCTTGAAGTAGCGCCCTCTAAAGAAATACTATTATAAATCATAATTACTGTGAATATTATTACTCCAATTAAAGTAAAAAAACTTATTTGTTGACTCACAACATATTCGGCTGAAATCAAATCTTTTAACCACTGAATTTTATTTTCTGAATAGATTAAATCTTTCAAATAATTAATCTCAAAAGATAAAGTTGGGAATTTCATTAATCTATAATTATTTTGTATGCCCAATAAGCTAATTCAACTGCAATAATTATTTCCAATACAGACATTTAAATATTTATTATCGAAGTAAATTTAAAAAAAAAATCTAATACCCAAATTATTCCACCGTAAATAGCAAATTCTGTCATACCAACTAATGGAATGGCAACAAATTTATCCACGGTTTCAAGTCGTTCAGGTGTTTTGATCTCAACTTCTGGTTTTATTGTATTGATTGTAATATGGCCAATCAGCAAACCAACAATGTAAATATAGATAATCAAAAACCAGTTATAGTCTAAAACTATTTCTCTTGCGATCACATAGAAAAATAGAGACAAGAGAGAAGATATAAAAGCATTTTTTATTCTATAACCTTTCATCTAATTTTATATTCCATATGCCTTGTCATCATCTTTAAAAAATATTTTTCAGCTTCTCGGGATTGATTGATATTAAACTCTTTATCTTTTAAACCATCATTACCAGGAACATCAATTCTGATTTTATTTTCTTCTGCAAGATATCTATATGTAATCGGATGATTATCCCAACCATCAGAATGGAATGTTAGCGTATAATATCTATCATCCACGTTAAATCCACATTTCTCACCTTTTGTTTTTGAGACTAACCTTTCATCAAAATGTCTCATTAGTTCATCTATTTCAAAATAGAATTCTTGGTTCATTAACTTTTTAAATACTTCATCAGATTTTAACCTATCTTTTGCATAATTCTCATCAGCGTTCTTTTTTGCAGCTAATTTTTTATCAAATTCTTTTGTAAGTTCTTCAACTGCTTTACTTTTTTTAATCTTGAATAAATCTAAAAAATTTTTCATCAAGTTATTTTCTTTTTTAACTCGTAGTATTTTTCTTCATCACTATCTAAATGTTTTTCAATAAAATTTTCAAAACATTCTATGGCTCCATCATATTTATCAAAAATTTTTTCATCTGTTTTATCCCCCCATTCACGCCCAAATAATTCATCATTAGGTTCATATCTTACTAAAAACTGTTCATTCCATTTATTTAGAAAGATTATTGTTGAAGTCATAGCAAACAAAAAAGCATGTATTACATAATAATCTTTATCACCTGGTCGGTCAGGTATTGAGTGGCCCATCTTGTTATCAGAAGTATTCATTTGGAAATTCCATAACCAATAATGTTCATCATCTGGTGTCATAAGAAATTCTGGGTCATTAGATTTTTCTTCTGGATAGTAATCTTCAGGAAGGTTACTGATTTCTAAAGCGTTAAAATATACTGAAGCAGCACCATATATAGCTGCTTTTGTGTCGGTTGATGAAACTTTAAATCTATCATTAATAGCATCATTCAATTTTAAAAATTTTTTTTTATCTTTTTCGTATTTAGGAAGTTCTTTTTTAAGATATTTTATTTGTTGTTTATCTTTTATCTCTCTTTCTTTTAAATCCTTTTTAATATCTTCAAGCTGTTTTTTATCTCTTTCTTCTAACTGTTGTTTTGTAAAGTGCGCAGGATCTCTTTTTTTCTTATCCATTAATTTTTTAATTAATTTATTCATCCTTTATGTCTAATCTAAATCCATAACCAAATTAGTTACTTTCATTGTTTTAGATAAAATTCTTGCATTAGTTGCCCCACATTTGGTTCCAATAGCACAATCACTTGACGATAATAGTTGCCCAAATCTTTCATTACCAAGTATCTCTAAAATTGGGTTTTCAAAAATAACATCTTCACAAACTAATTTATCCTTAGTATTGAGACACACATCAAATTTAGTTTCAATCTCTAAAAGTTTTTTATTTAGCTGATTGATATCGTTGGCACTAGCGCCCCCACCTAGAACCAGGGTGACAAAAAATGTTAAGAGGATTTTTTTAATCATAAATGTTCATGTGCCTGACTGACTATTGTCATAATTGCTGCCTCATCTGGATCTATTTCACCTTTTAAGACTATTGGTTCTCCGTTTGATGGTTCCATTGTAATATGATCTTCAGCCATGTCTTCTTTCATTATTTTAGACCACGGTAACTTTAAGTTTTTCCTATCACCATCAAAGAATATTCCTTTTGTTGTTATGTAAAGTGAGCCTGTAGAAATTGTTTGTAAAGATTTGGGTATTGCAAATCGGCCAGTTCCAGCTCTCAAGTAAACACCTCTAACCACTTTTTTTCTTAAAGTAATTCCATAAGCTCCAACTCTTCCATCTCTCCTATAAGCCATTAAAGATAGATTGTCGAAACATGCAAAACACTTTTCACCTTTAGAAAGTCGTATATCAACATCAAGTGGATCAACAATCTCTTTAAAATTACTTTCGCCACTATAATTACCTTTTTGAGATTCTTCTGGGCTCAAATTAAAAAATTTTCCTAGAGATGCTCTATACTTGTAGTTCCATTTATCTTCCTTTTTTTTAAAAAGTGAAAAAATCATTGATTAAGATTAACAAATCCTGAACAATGACTCAATGATGCAAAAACCCAGGTGTAATGGGCATCACACCTGGGCTCGGTTTATTATTAGATGATTAGCAATTTTACCATTTCAGGAAATTATTTAAAGATGGTCAGTGCACGCTAAGTCCCTGAAGCATGAGACTAGCTGCTAGCTGCAGGCGACAAGCAACAAGGAACAATGGAATTATCAGATTGGACTCAACATCAGGATTTGGTAATCTTGGATTATGAGAATAATATTTTTTTTATTTATTTCATTTTCTCTTATTTTTAATCCGTCAATTGCTTATGCAAAAACAATTACAATAAAAACTAAATTTAATAAGATAAATTGTGGATTTGAACTATTATCATTTAATGAATATTTAGAATGTATAGATCAGTATAAATTTTCTGCTACAGATGCATGGAAAAATAAAAAAAATTATACTGATATTCTTTATTTAGTTTCTATCCTTGCCACAATTAATCAAACATATAACGAAGGATTGATATCTGAAAAAAAAGCCAAAGATATTTGGTCTGAAATTTTAAATAAAGAATATAAGTTTAAAGATAAAAATAAAAATTTTGATATTAAAAAAGAAATTAAATGTATTGAGGAAGATATGCTTTATAATTCTTTTATAAATTGTATTTACTTTGAGTTTAGAAATACTGGGATTTACAACGAGGCCGATATTATAACAAAGTATAGAATGGAAAATATAATCTCAAATGCTTTCTTTTTATCAAAAAAAAATTCTATGGTTTTGGAATTAAATAAAGAATCCGAAGTAGAAAATAGGTATACAGAAAAAGATGGCTATGAATTTTTTAACAACCTTATTTCAAAATTAGGAACTGATTATTTTAAAGAAATAAAAAATTCTAACTTTGATGGAGATGTTAAAAAAGTACTTTTATTTTTATTGACCATGCTTGTAGTTTCATATTTTGCAAAAGGATTGATGAAAAATGTTGTTCCAAAAAATAGTGCTGCTGCCAGCACTGGATCAAAGTGTACCACAGGTGTTGTATTGGGAAGAGTTGGACCTTCTGCAATAGACACTTTTTGTGGAAAAGGTGGTGGTTGGTTTAATTATGCAGTAAAAGCTAGGAGATATTTGTATGTTTTGCCTTAAAAAATTTATTTTTTTGTCCTTTTTTTTATTATTTTCACTTTCTGCAAATGCATCTAATCATTTAAAAAAATATTTAAGTAATTGGTCTAATTGCGATTTATCTAGCTATAGTCTTTTATCGAAAAAAGGAACAATTTCTAAAGGCAAAGATGTTTTTATTATAAATGGAAAGAAAAAAAAAGTTACTCTTAAACAGATAAGGTATGACTTAAGAGCAAATTTAGACTCCAAAAATGGTTATTCAAATAAAATTTGTCCTTATTTTTCATATATAGAAACATTCTATAAAGATGAAAAGCTTTTTACTATTTCAATTCTATCCACAACCCTTGAAAATACTACAGTTAATAATATTCCTCACATTAATGTAATCGAAAAACATACATACTATCAAAATTTTGCAAAATATACTCAAGCCAATTTAGATGGACTTGGAATTATTGATAATGGAATAGTTAGTCAATATATGGTTTTTAATGTTGATGAAAAAAAAATTCTTCAAATTAATAAAATTAAATTTTCTGAGAATAAAACTGAATTTCCATATCTTTTTGTAAATTTCAAAACAAAAAGCAAAAAAATTTTATCTAATAGATCAGATATAACACTTATTGATAATGAAAAGCTTAAAGAACTTTTAAGTAATAAATTCTCAGCATTCGACAACGTACTAAATAATCATCTAGATGTATTATTTTCAAAATCAGATTTTGATCTCCTTGAGGATAGTTTAGATGAAATTGGATATGTTAGATATCAGACTAGAGATTAAATAATTAAATAAAAACTCTTCTTTGTAATTATTGTTCAGATTTCATATGCACCTTTTTTAGGTTTGAATTCTACACGCTGCCTATTTCTAAATTTATCTGGCTGCATAATATCAGCTCTTGCTGAATGATAACTTGGAGATCCATAACCTCTGCTGCTTTCATTGAAAAAGGTTCCATAATTATTTAATGGACTTCTACCTCTCATCAAATCTTTTTGTAGCTCACGCATTCTCTCTGCCTTTTTCTGTTTAGCAATTTCAACGGCTTCAGGCATCAGGTTTTGTACTTCATCATCAACATTGTATTTTAATTTTGCTAACATTTTCATTTCATTATGTTTTCTAAAAGCTTCATTTGGATAATTAGCTTTGTGATGATTTCCTCTTCTATAAATCTTCTTTAAGATGGTCTTTTGAACATGGTTTAAAACTATGTTTGCACGCATTGATTCAGGTGCTCTGAAAAAATATTTTCCATTTTCAAAAATATACTCACCCTCTAGTTTACCATGTCGCATTCTCATTCTAACTGCATTTGGTGTTATACCTAGCAATTCTGCATATTCTTTTCGCGATAGATCAAACGGATTTGTTTTTTTATTTTCCATAGTTTTAAAATTCAGCGTAACCAATAACAACATCATTTATTGATGGGTGGTCTTAAATTTTGCACGCTGATGTAACTTTATCAGATCAGACACCAAAATTGAAGTAGATCTCAACCAACTCAATCAACTCACTATTTTTTTAAAATGAGAATAAAGACTAAAGCGGAGCGTGCTGTCTAAATGCACTGATTAATTTGAGAGAGTTGATTAATCATCTTTCTCAATCAGTTCAAAGAAATGATCCAGTGTTATGACTGCGAGTGGTCTTTCTCTATTTTTCTTAATCACTAATAATGGCTCTCTATGATTATGTTTATTGGCCTGCTTAAAGTTTTTATATAATCCAATATGCTGCTCTGAATTCTTACATTCTGTAGAATATGGAAAAGCTCTTTTGGCAGTTATAGATAATAACTTCACATCTTCTCCGTTCTCTCCCGTATTGCTAGTTCTGATATCTCCAGGATTAAGTTTAAATAGCTCAATAATCTTCTCCCTTACTATGTTTTGAAGATATCTGGATTTTGCTTTCCTGCTATTATTTTTCATTGTTTCCTATGTCCTCAATTATTTTATTGGGGAATCTTATTCCTCTATTGATAATTTTTGTCTTTTCTCTCCAGGCCTCAACTCTAAACTGATCATTATGGGAGAGCTTTTCTTCTCCTGTCATAAGTTTTGAAAGTAATTCTTTTTGTGGGATATCTTTATAAAGTTTTTTATAGCTGCCCCTTGATATCATATTAATAATCTCTACCTCCAGACCAGGTCTCATTTTCATTGCTTCCTGGTAGTTATATTTTTCATTTGCGATTGCATTCCAGCATTTTAAATAATTATTATAGATTATCTCAATTTGCTTTGGCTCAAGATCTTTATAGCTTTTACCTGGGATCGGGCAAAGACTATCATTTAATAAATAAAATCTATTCCTCACTCCGTTAATTTTAATCTGTCTTGTTTTCTCTCCATTATTCCAGGGATCACTATTAGCTGATAAAAATTTATATAAAGCGTCATCTCCATAACTTCCCCAATCTAATTGTTTGCTTTCGTCTTTGTCTCTAATATGAAGTTTATCGTTCAATTCATCAAAGCTGATAATTCCACAGAAAGAAATTTTAAATATTTTTGCATTCTCTTTGTCTGGTCTTGATAAATCATATTCTAATTTCTTTTGTATTGGGTGTTTGCTTTGCTCAATAAGTTCTAATAAGTCATTTGTTTGTGGAGCTCTCTTTTGAAATATTGTTGGATCTTCAATTACAACTTCATTTTTAAAATGATACATTAATGCAGCAGCTCCCTCATCACTATCAACAAAGTTCCAGGCCTTATCAAAAAAACCTTCATTTGTTTTCTGAATAATTTCCTCCTCTGTCTTTTTGATATTGCTGAAATGATATCTTCTAGCTCCATCGTTGATTGATAATACTCTTGGATCATTAGAGAAGAGCATAAAGTTTGTTAAGTTTGGAAGTTTGATCATTGGCTTCCCCTTAAAATTACAAGTATAGAACGGATCAGCTACAAAGTTTTTTAAAGTATTAGTTCCCTCACTTTTACTTTTAAAATCTCCAAGTGATACTTCATTCAATACTAAAACCTGAGTACCAATTAATAATGTATTGTGTGTGTTGGTTAAATGTTTGTAGTTAGCGTTTTCATTTACATTTTCATAACCTAGAATTCTTGAAAGTATTCGAGCCAATAATCCTTTACCAACTCCCTCAACTTCTGAAACTAAAACCAGGGCCCATTTGATTTTTATTCCTGGCACCTGGATATTATAAGCAATCCATTGCTCAATCGTTTTCCATTTATCCTGGCCCACTAGCCAAGTAAAAAAATCTAATATGAATTGGACATCTCCTTTTTTCGGCTGCACGTAATTTGGAATATAAATATTTAAAACTGTTCCACTTTGAATAAGAGGGATTTCTCCAGGTTTAGTAATTTCAATTAAACCTGGTTTATATTTTGCACTCGTTATAAATGTTTCTGCTTTTTTAAAATTCTTACTATTTAAAAGTTTGTTTGTTAGCGTTCCTTTTTCAATAAATACTTGATGAGCATGGAAGTTATTGATTTGTGTTGCTTGATAAAACTCGCCAGTTCCAAGTTTATTAAACATATCATTAGCCATGACATAACAATAAGTTTTTTTAATCTCTTCTAGTTTAGAAGCTGTCTCCAGGTTTTGTTTTTCTAAAAATTTTGTATCTCCTGGATTAGGTTTGTTTAATCTGTTCTCTCTTCTGGTATAGTTTATTTGTTTTTGATAACTCTCTGGCCATACATACCCAATTCCTCTATTGTCTTGGTGAACTTCTTTAATAAGTTTTAATATTTCATTATCCCCCCAATTTCCTTTCACAGCTTTAGCAATGACAACCTGGATCCAACTATGATATTTCCCTCCCATTGTTGGGTGTTCTTCAATAGTTTTATTTTTAATCCCTTTTAGTATTTCCCATTTAGATAACCCATTGTCTGTTTCATAATCATCTTTCTTTTTCTTTGATTTAGGTAGATCTATTTCTATTTCGCTAGCTTCAACTCCTTGAGATAAAACCCAACTAACAAATTTTTCTATATCATTAGTGGTTTCAATATCGCCGTCTCTATATTCTCTGATAGCGTTATTTCCAACTCCATACATATGAGGCAGCATAATTCCATTTCCAATCTCATCATCTTTAAGAGCAATTTGTTTCGGGAAACATTCTGTATTTTGTGGAAGATCTAGCTTTTTTAAAAAAGTGTGAAGTATATCCACAACTAATTTAGCATCTGTCCAATCATTAAATTTTATATAAAGGTGCAGCCCCTTTGATTTTGAGAAGCAAGCTGTGAGAGGTAAGTTAAATTTCTGTATCTTGTTGAGTATCTCTTTTTTAAAATCATCATCTTTGTAAATGTTTCCATCTATATCAATCGCCCCCCAAATACATTTATTATCTAGTTTTCTTATTGGAGGTAATACAACCCCTCTTTTTAAACTCCCGTCCAAGTGTTTTTGGATAGCTTCTTCAAGCGTTAAGTTTGGAAATTCGTAACTACTTTCTATAACTCCCCACCTCTGACCACCATTTTTTTTTATTGTAATCTTTTCTGGATTAGCAAGATAAAATTTATCTGATCCTTTAAATACTTCTGTAAATTTTTTAATCCCTTGTTGTGTTATCATCTATAATACTCCGTTTTAGTTATTTAATTATCTGTCCTCTCGTTGAAAAAGTTTTTTAAATTTTTTTCTACTTCTGCAGCTTTCTTTTCTTCGTCTTTGCGCTGCCAATACATTCTTTGGTATGCTCTTTTGTATCGATCACACCTGGCTTCAAGGTAATCAATTCTATTACTTAAAAATCTATTTCTAGTGATCAGTTCATTAATAGACTCAGAATTATTTTTATTGATCTCTATTTGTACTTTTTGTTGATCTAAACATTGATCAATCAGTTCTCTCATTTCCTCTTTTGATAAGTGCATTATATTGGCCTCTTCAGTTGTACAATTCCACCTGTCCCAAACTGTTGGTCGTAAGCTTCTTGCTCTTGTTTTAATCTTTGATCAGCTCTCTCTTTGATGAGTTGATTTATATCTATCTCTTCTTTTTTTGGTTGCTGTGGGCCTGGTTTATAATCCAATGCTTCATTAATCCTGATGTTTAATTCTTGCATTGATGGTTCTGGCTTCAGAGCTTTGGGTTGTGTCTGTTTCTTAAATTTATTTTCAACCTTTTTCAGTTCCCGTAGCTCTTCAGGGCCAGCAGTTTCTTTCATTAGATCCCAGGTCGATTTCCTGGTTCCATTATAAATGCTATCAATATAATTTTTTCTTTTGAAAGCTTTAACATCAAACGGGTTTTGTTTTATGTAGTTAGCTTCTTGTGGTGTTAATGTTTTACCCTCTCTAATTTTCTTATCTATCGGGCCCTCTGCTTCAAACTTTTTTTTTAAAGTTTTTTCAGTAGTTAGTTCGCCATTTGCAACTATGACATTTGAATTATCTACTTCAGGTTCAGCAGTTAGAGATTTATTATATTGTGTTGCGTCATTGTAATTTTGAAAAGCAATTGTTCGATCCTTATTTACAAACAATCTAGTTGCAGGATCGAATGAAACAATCATATCCCCTTTATCAATCAAACCTTGTTGTATTAGATGATTGGTTCTAATTATGGGTGGGTGTTTCTTATCAAACTCTAAATCTTTTTTAGTTCTATCAACTACCTTTTGTAAGCTTTCCTCTCTTGGAAATAGTTCTAACTGTTTAGTCATTCGCTTTTCCAAATGTTAATTTAAGCAGCATATTTACTGCGTCCCTTTCAGCTTCTGTTAAACTTGCTAAAGTTTTTCCTGGTGTGAATTGACTAGCGAGATCTAACTTTTTAACTTCTGGCTCTTTCGATTTTGAATATTTTCTAAAATCTACAACATTAGATCCATCTTTTAATCCAATCCTTTTTAACTCTTCAGGATCTTGTCTTTTGATGAAGTCCAAATAGCTTTCGCCTGGCTTTCGCTCCTTTTTAAATTTCTCATCAAGCAGCTGTAAGATTTCTTGTTCAAAATCTCTTTTCATAATCTCTCTATCTACAAGTAGTTTTAATTCTGCAGCTGCAGCTCCATCACCTTTTGATGGCATGGATTTTTCAATCATTGATTTATTGTTCATGCTTTACCTCGTTTAAAATTAGAATTGTTTTTGATTCCGTTGTTGATGTAGCTCTCCAACTTGTTTTCAGGATATCTAACACTCGAACCTTTTTGATCCTGAATATA
>Ga0208898_1002522_pt1 | contig 11189 bp, 17 predicted proteins | sample VirMetDEL_Mar_4_FD_184513 | JGI IMG/M metagenome (GOLD analysis project Ga0208898, IMG submission 184513) | Aqueous microbial communities from the Delaware River and Bay under freshwater to marine salinity gradient to study organic matter... | ecosystem: Environmental > Aquatic > Marine >...
CTCCCATTAATATCTTTTTTTCTTTATCAACTTCAGCAAGTTTTACTTCATGTTGTTTAGATAATGCAATAAAGTTTTCTTCTATTGCTGGTTCATCTACAATAGATATAGCTTCTATTCCAGATAATTCTTGTTCTTCGTCTATAATTAACTCTACTATTTTCATATTAAATCTATTTTACTAATTAACCTATTGTTGCTGTTGTGTTTATTTTTCTATCTAATTCCTGAGCTGATGATATATCTCCGCTTACTACATAAGCTCTTAATGCTCCACCAAGTTGACCTTGTACAGCACTTACTAATTGACTTCCAGCTCCCTGACCTACAACGTTAAAATCAGGTGCTTGAACTTCTCCTGCTTCTCCTCCTTCAGCACCGCCTGCTGTAGCAGTCATTGCTGATTTATTTTTAATAGCGTTTATACCTCCTGCTGCTGCGGCAACTATACCAGCAATATTTATACCTGCACTAATGTTATTCGATAATCTTCTTGCTCTACTTTTTGGAATAGCAGTAGGGTCCCCTAACATTGCTCTGGCTTTACCTGCTGCTGAAATTATTTGATTAGTTTCTTTAGTTTTAACTAGCACTTTAGCTATTGCTTCTGCTTTTTCTGTAATAATTGCTGCTATTTTAAACCCATCATCTAAATCACCTAAAGCTTTTAATCCTTGACTAATAGATTTTGTAGCATCAAAATAACCTTCTCTTATTGCAATTCTAGCTTTTGTTTCTGCTTTTTCTGCTTCTGTTATTTGTTTTGCTTTATCTATGTAGGCATCACCAAAATCATTTAACTCATTTTTACTTTCCTTTACACCTTCTGATAAAGCTTCCATAGCCATTATTTGCTGACCTGTAAAACCTTGTAAATAAAATTCGTTAGTTTCTAATCCAAATCTAAATGTTTCTAATATTTCTATAACATCTCCCTTAATGTCATCACCTTTATTTTTTAGATTTTTGTATAGTTCGTTTAATAGTTTTTCTATAGCTGTTGAAGCCAAAACAGATTCTATACTCATTAAATTGAATTCTGCTGCTATTGTTTCGGCATCTGTTCCAAGAAATTCTTTTGCACCAAACTTTCTTTCTCTAATTCTTGCATCTACGTCCATTCCTTGTTGCTCAAGAAACTTTCTCATTGCTTTTGTTTTTTCATCTTCATCTTTTATGTCATTAATTCTTCTTACGCTTGCGGCGGTAGATAATATTTCACTATTTTCTTCAACTAATCTTTCAATTTCTATTCGACTAGCTTGAGACATAGCATATTCATTAATTTTTTCTCTAACCTTGTCTAAGTTTTCTCCGTATTTAAAATCTTCTTCTGTTAAGCTTGGTATTTGATCTATTAATTCATTTATTAAATTTAATCTTATTTCTTCGTTTGTATTTACATCTTCAATTACATCAGCATATTTTTGAGCTTGAAATATTTTAGTTCCTAAATCATCAAGAGATTTGTTTAACTCTTCTTGTGCTTTTGCGGCTTTTTTCATTTCTTCAGTCATTCCAGTAAAAAAGTCATATATCTTTGGACCAAATGAAATTAAAAGTTGAATACCTATTAATAAACCACCAGTACCCCATAAAGATTTAAGTAGTTGTTTAAATGAAGCTACAACACCATCATTTGTTTCTACAAAAGAACCAAATAAACTTACTATTTGACCTAAGTTATTTGCCATTGCAGTAAAGCCATAAGAAGCATCAGAAGCTAAACGACCAGTTTCTAAGAGTATTGCATTATTTAATCCAGATTGTGCTCTTGCATTTCCAGTGGCTTCGGCTAAATCTACTTGTTGTAATGCTTGTTTTTTTAGTGAATCAGTATATAATTTATTAGATATTATATTTTTTTGTTGAGTAATGTATTGCTTTTCTTGTTCAGCAGTCATTTTTTTAAACTCACCAGTAGTTTTACCTAAGCTATCTTTTATTTTTTTATTTGAAACACTTGCTTTGTCATCAAGTATTACTTGAATAAGTATTTTTTTACTTGCCATGTCTTAATCTTTTTAACTGTTCTTTCATTTGTTTAAAATCTTTTACTCCAGAGTATTTACCTTTAGCAATCTCTATGTTTTCGCTTACACCGTACCAGTGATCTGCATTTAATAAGTCAAGTATATTTTTTATCATGGGTTGTATGGTGGTATATAATTATTTACTACATTAAGCAATTCTAGTTCACTTAATTCTGTTTTAAGGTTTGTCTTTATAGAATTTATTATAAAAACTTGATTATTTATTATTAAACGATCATTTAATCTTAAGTTTATTAAAACTTCCATTGTTAAATGTGCTTTTACCTTATACATTCTTTTTTTAACATCAAATAATGAATTGACATAACTTGAATAAAACTTTTTAAACAAAGAATTAGTATAACCATTTGTACTATAATTTGTTAAATTCCATTCATCAATTTCATCATCAAAATTTATTGTATATGAAGGTGCTGTAGAAACAGAGCCAGATTCATTAGTATTAGATGGTCGATAGTATTGTGTTATTTCTATAGGAGTGCCATCTGAAATCCATTTAATTCCTTTTCCAGTATTTATACTTTCTTGTATTAAATTAAATACAAGAGGTTTAGTTAGTACTGGAGAATAATCGCCTGTAGCTGGAGTTATATTGGTTTTAGAGTCAAAATCTCCATCTGCTGAATAACCCCACAATATATTAGTTATATATGGAGCAGGAGAAGTTACGTCTCCATAAGGAGAAATTTCTCCTATATTGTAATTTTCTCCACTTTGCATAATATCTGCACTTAAAGAAATAGTAGTATTACTATCTATAGATAAAATAATAGCAGTAGTATTGTCTGTTGTATTATTAACAACATCTCCTATCGCAACGGTAGTTGTAAAAGTTTTTGTACTATCAATAAGTTTGTTTGTTGTAGTTGAAGTTGTAGTTCCAGAAACTTTTGGGTCATTTGATTTATTTTCATCAATTATTCTTTCAAACTTCATGTGTTCAAAAGGAACTTTAACATCATATATTTCCCCATCAACTCTACCTTCAATTTTAACACTTTCGTTTCCAAATATGTCATTGAATTTTTCTTCATGATTTATAGAAAGTAATGTTTTAGGTTTTTCATATTTAAAATCAATGCCTATATAATTAATTGGAGCATCTATTTTAGTGTTTGAAGTGTCTATCATGCTACTAATATCATAACTACCGTATGAAGGGTTGTTAGGAGCATCTGCATAAAAATTATCTAAAGTATCTACATATATTTTGCCATAATCAGAATCATTTACATCTTCAATATAATATGCTGTTAAATTAAACATCTTAAATAATCCTGTTAAGAAATCTATAACTTTAATTTTTGGAACATTGTCAGTTATTATTATTTCACTCGTTGTATTTATTGCTCCACCTACATTATAAATAGCTGTATTTGTTCCAGTAGGCGTTTGTGTTGCTGGGTTTAATATATATTCCGTCATGTCTAAACTAGGAGTAAAAGACAATATTTGTTCTGATTCTACAATCCATTTAATTTGATAATTTACCAAGTTAAATGTTGAAATTAATTGTACAGTCATACTTCTTGATGCTCCAGCAGCTAACGCTAATTGAGCTATAGTATTGCCAGTAACATAATCAATAGCTTTTACAGAATAAGGCACATTTTGATTTGCACCTGCTGTAGTTATTGTTAATTCAGCATCATAACGTCTTGTGTGTCCTGAAGTTGATACTGTCCAAGTATCTCCGCTTATATTAAACCCTAAATCACCAGAAACATAACCCCAAGAGCCACATATACGACTTCTAACTACATCTTCATTTACATCTCCACCTATTGGTCCTTTGTTTCTACTTAACCAAAGAAATAAATTTGCAAATGGATTGCCAGAATTTTCATTAAAGAAATCTCTAGTAAAAACTACATTTGAAGAATAATCGTTAGCTATAGTGTATTTATTTTCAATAGCTTCTATTATGGTGAAACATTTAATAGCTGGTTTTAAATCATCAAAAGCTAATCCAATACTATTTTGTGATGTATTATAATATAAATTCCCATCATAGTTAGGAGTAGATTGAGCAGAATCATAATAAAATCTTTTAGTATGAGATATTAAAGGATATATTATCTTACCAGAAGACAATCCGCTTTGTAATCCTGTTTTAACATTGGTGCTAGTATAATCATGGGTATAATTGTCTAGTTGTGGTAGTTCGCTTAACTCATCTTCTCCAAGCAAATCTTTTAGATTAATTGTATTTCCATAAAATACTAACGTATATGAAAAAGGTTCTCCACTTTTTAAATTAACAGATTGTAATTGTATTTTACCTTTTTTAAACGGAGAATAATCTATCTCTAATAAAGCATCTTTTTTTACTCTATTATCAAATCCGTTGTCGATATTGTAATTATACCAATGATTAAATACTTTATTATTTTCTTTAGATGCTGGAACAGTAAATGTTTGTGTAAAATCTGTAAACACTTTAGAGATGTCTTTAGCGTCTTGTATTTTAGAAGTAATAGTTATAGTTTCATCATTAAACATTTCTGTTTGTTGAAAATTACCATCATTATCTTTTATGTATAATACGACTTGTCTCACTATATAATATTGTTTATTTTATCAAAGGCATAATTAAATGATACTGTATAACTTATTAATTTGTCATTTACTGATTTCTTAAATTGCAATGTATTAGATTTTAGATTTATAGGCAATGTGCTACTACCATCATAAATCCACACTTGTTCAGATAACAACATTTGTCTAACCACTTCATTAAACGATTCATCATAGAAACCAGAGTTTATTGTAATAGATTCTTTTCCGTTAGCAATAAATTTCTTTTCTTGATGTTTAGTAAGAGCATAAGCTGGTTGACCGCCATTATTATCAAAGTCAACCATGTTATTTTTAAATGTCTCAGATGTAATATTAATATCTGTCATTGACTTTTTAAAGAACCACATATTCTGTAAAGCACCGTATTTATTATAAAATATAATACTAAGAGGAACAAATTTAGGTTCGCATACTTTTTCTAACTTTATAACTGTATTTGTAGAGTAAGAAGCGTTATTACTAGACAACGTTAATGTGGCATTAGACGCTAAATCTTGTGTTCCTGTAATTAAAAGGTATTGTATTTTTTGATCTGTATTTCCATTATCATTAATTTGTTGTGTAGTTCCTCCTCCTTGCCATGTTCCTGCCGCATTAGTATCCCAAAATACATTTGCCTCATTCCATTTAACATCATTACTAGGCACTGTTGGAGATAGCGTAGCTGTAACAGTTGCTGCCTCTGCATAAATTGGTATTTTTATATCTTGACCATCACTATAATAAATTGTAGTGTTGTCTTGTAAAAGCATTGGAGTTGTATATTCTACACTTCTTGGATTTATGCCATTTTCAAAATACCCATAACCATCAATAGCTAAAAATGTAGATGTAGTTGTATTCGATCCGCCTACTTGAACTATTGCACCACTTGAATTGTATATCGTAACAACAGCATCAACCCATAAACTATCTGTAGAATAGTCACCATACTCAGTAATCATATAATCTCTTATAAGTTTACTTAATTCATAAGTAACATAATTATTAGTTCCTACTTCTGTTTTAGTTAAAGTGTATTTTTTATCAGTGCTAGTTCTGTGTGAATATTCTTCTTTCCAAATATATAACTCTAGTTTAGCAGATGCCAAAGAAGCATTAGTTATTTTTTTATAAAATGGCGATCTAGTGTTTATTATTGTTGACATTATTTTGTAGTTTTTGTTTCTATAGTGTAAGTTTCTTTACTTTCTTTTTTATAACCTAGCTTTAATAATACATTATCAATATCTGATTCTATATCCAACACTACTGAAGTATCTATATTTTCTAATTCTTTAATTTTTGATTTTACAATATCTGTTAAAAAGTTAGTTGGCTTAATACCGTTAAGTTTTAATGATTTACTTATTAAACCAGCTATTCTGTCAATCTTTTTTGTATTACTTAAACTAACTATTTTTCCATTTAAATCTTTAAATCCGCTTTTATTTTTAATCCATTGTATTAATTTACCTTTAGATACAGATGTGCTTTTTGTTCCCTCGTCTATTTGCTCTCCGTAAGCATTACCTTCAAGATTTAATTGTAAAATCTTATCTGTATTTTTTTCTGTAATGTTTAAGCTTTCTTGTAAACTACCAGATGCAGTAATGCTAGAAGTTACCGATTGTGAATTGTAATTTCTAACCCTATCTTTTCTGTTTAGTTCTTTTACAGAAGCGTCTAGTAAACCCTGTGTATATTCTTTTAAGTATTTTTTTGTATTTTCTAGTTTAAAACTCATTAGCAAGGAGATTGACCATTAGCATTAATATCTGATATTTGATTATTTGGCACTGTGATTGATATGTCAAGTGTCCAACCAGCTAAAAGATTTTCAAATCTGTCTTCAAACATATTAGCAGTATAATCTGTATCTATTTGATATAAATCAGAAAACAACTCACCTCTTCTAAGTGCAGATTGTAATCCGTTTACTACAGCAAACTGAGTATTTAATACGTCTTGTTTGTTGTTTATGTCATGAAAGTAATTGTTTAAATCTTTCTTGTCTTCTTTAGTTTCGTTTACAATATCCATACATAATATTTGTAAATTAAATACTACAACATGATCTTGAAATGTACAGCTATTTACAATTATGTGTGATAATGGAAATATAGTTTGTTTAGCTAAATCAACTTCAAATATATCTCCAAACGTAACTGAATTAACGTTAGTATTTCCTTGCAGGTATGTTTTAAGTTTGTTTAATATGTCGTAAAAACTTGTCATCTTTTATATGCTTTTTTTAATTCTTGTTGTTCTATGTCTGTTTTCTCTTTTTCAAATGCTAAATAATTTAAACATTGGTAGAGTGGAAGTTCGGTAACTGCATTGAAGTTTCTGACATTACCTTTAGCGAGTGCATAAATTGATTGATACCAACCCCATTTTTTTGCAAATGTTTGTCTAGCGTCTGCATATCCTGTTTCTTGAGTTTCTGTTCCAAATATTTCGGTATAGCTCCTAGTAATTCCTTCCCTAAATCGTAAAAAAAAACCATTGAACTAATTACCGCATCTAATGGCATATTTTTCATTGTCTCTTGTATCTCTTCATTTACCTTGTAAGGTGTAATTCCATATTTATCTTTTGCTCTAAAATTAACTGGTCGATACAATACAGCCATAGCTTTATGTATTTTTTGCCAATCAGAAATATTAGATTCAATATCTACATATTCACCAAGAGTTATATCGTCAAGTTTTGGTATAAACCCCATATCTACATTAAGTAGTTTAAACCTTTGTATTAACTTAGGTTTTTCTTCAAATGCCTTATTTAATATTTCTAATATTTTATTAAACTCTTTTAATGGTATTTTACTAACATCTCTAAGTGAAACATTACAGAATATTTCTACAAGTTTCATGTTTAAGAAATCGTTTATTTTTTCGTCATCTTCGGCATCTTCTGTTTTATTCTGCTCTATGACTTTCATATACTTTTGGTATTGCCAAAGTTTAATGTCAGACAGAGTTGTTGGTACTTCTAATTCGATTTGTTTTAGTGCCATATTATAAATAATAATTTAATTGTTTTTTGTACTTTACTTTATTCCAACTGAATATATGTCAGTTATATATGTAATATATATGTATTATGTATATACTATGTAATACACTATGTATATATAATACACTATGTATATAATACACTATGCAATATAATACATTATGCAATATAATACATTATGTAATATAATACACTATGTAATATATATATAATATAAATTATCTGACTATTTGTCGGTTGGGTTATGTTTGTAGTAGTAGAATGTATATAACTCTATGATCTTATCACTCCATTGTTTTAATCCATAAGGTTCTGGTGAACGTATTATTTTACCATTGTCATTTACCTCAACATAATATTCTCGTTGTGTCTTTGGCACTGCATATATTTTAATATTGTTGTCTATACAAAAAGATATGTGCCTAAGATAATTCTCATCATAAGTTACAAGTTCCTTTTTACTGCGCGACATAGTATTAAATTCATAAAGGTATTGAATTCATAAGTAATCTACAAGTGTCATGTGGAAAGTAAGAAGTGTAGAGAGAGTTAGTTCCTTACACCACTGGGGTACAAAACAGGCAGAGTCATCAAATATCATCTAAAATACCTCAATAAAATAAAATATAATCATTTTAAAGCGTTTTAACGCATTTAAATTGACTAAGGTATATGAATATACCACTATGCAATTAAAGTGGCTTAAATCTAACGCTAGATAGCTTAATATGGCTTTGTAGAGCTGATTAAGAAAAGAATTATAGTTATTTACATTTTAATTAATCATAACTAACTGAATGTTAGAAATATAACAAAATGTTTGATATAAAAAACCCCTAATTAAAGGGGTATAATATTAATAAAGAACGATAAAAGATTAATATAATTTAATTTATGATATTATCTTCTTTTAATTTGTCGATAACCTCAATGAAGTTCCAATTTATATCTTCATTGTCAAAGATTAATTCATTTTCATAATCTTCTTTACTACCTTCTTCGTAGTATTGTTTCCATTCTTTTAGTTCTGTTTGTCTTTGTTCTCTTCTTTTGTTTGCATGGTGCAATATGTTTTTTTCTAGTCGGTGCATAATGTTTAATTTAATTCAAATTGTTCAATTTCTTCCTGATATAAAAACTGTGGTATATGTTCATTAATCATCCTGCATTGATTCGTTTTAAATAGCTTTGCTTTTGTATATCCTCCGCGAACATCCGCACCATTATGAATTTGCAATAAAATATATTCAACACCATCTAATAAGATATATTTGCCTTGAATAGTTTGTGATAAATCACAGTCATAATTATAAGAATTAAAATCAGGTTTTTCTTCTACTTCAGTAAAATTATCAAGTAAAAAAAGCTCTGCTTCTAAACAAACTCTATAAAAAATTTCTCCTTTGTCATCATTATATTTATCATTTAATTTATTAAATTTGTCGCAAGTTTCATCCAATTCTAACTCTGATAAATAATGAAACACTGAAACATATCTTTCATAATAATCACTTTCTTTAAATATTTCAACCGCTTTTTCATTCTCAAAATCTTCAATAGTTTTTTTTTGGTTTCTTTGCCAATGTCTGTTGTTGTCTCCTCCAGAATCTAAAAAATGTGTTCCTGTTGATTCTGTAAGCATTTGATAAATTAGTTTTTTTGTTTTCATTGTTTTATATTTCTAAGGTTAATAATAAGGTTAAAATTAAGGCACTTGCATAAACAAATACCCTGATGAATATATCACTTAAAATAAAGCGTTTTAAGATGCTTTTAAAAGCGTTTCTTTTGATCTTTATTTCTTTGCCTATTGGCACTGAATAAAGGTTGTTGAGTTCGTTAATTCTTTGTTTTTTCATAATTAAAATAAATTGATTAATAAAGTTAAACAGGCAAATAAAACAAAGGCAATGCCCACGAAGGACACTGCCGTAATTGTTTTAATAAATAATAAATGTAAGTTTTTCATTTCTTTGTTTTTAAATTAGTTCATTAACCCCATACAACCTTTGTATGCAAGTAACCAATCGTTTGCTATTTTGGTTTCGTTTTTCGCTAAATATAATCTGTATTTTTTCATACATTCATTAGCTTTAATCTGTAAATCTTTGTTTGTTTGTAAATATCTCATAATGTTTGTTTTAATGTTTACACAAATATATAATTAATATTTCCAACTGACAAAACAATTAACAAAGAAAGTTAATAATTTATATTAATTCTAAATAAGAATATTAATTTGCTTTATTGCTTTTATTGTTTATAGCTTTACAAGTTGGCCAAGAAAAAACCCCCTGTAAAATTTACAGAGGGCAAACAAACAAACAACTATTAAATTTATGTATATTGAATTTATAATCTACTCTATTAAATTCATGTATTGAATTGCTCTATGTCTTGAATATTGTTGTATTGTCCATTGAATTGATCTATCCGTATTGAATTGCTTAACGTAAGGTTCTTGTCCTACTTCTTTTATTTCAAACGTTAGAACTCTCACACTTTACTTTTTCTATATTCTGATTCTAATTGTTGCAAGTATAATTCATTCTTTGCTTTGAGTGTTCGATTCATATCTTTTAAATTCTCATTCTCTTCCTTAACATATCTAAGCATCTCTCTCAAATGATTGATCTCTATTCTGTTTAAATCTTCTGTGTGTGTCATATCTTAATATCTATTCTGTTATTTAACAATTCTATTATAGCAAATATTTGCTCTTCTTTTTCTTCTTGCGTTTCAGCAACTTCTTTTACTCTAATCCAAAAATGATTAGATTGCTTTGGCATAAATAAATCTCTTATTAAATTGCCAAACTTTCGCATTGGGCGTACTGTTTTATATACTCTGTTTACTTTCATAATTCTTTATTATTAAATTGATTTGATAGTGAATAAAATTTATAAGTTTCGTAGGGCATCTTATATCCTTTGCAACTATAACAGAATAATTGTTTTGCTTTCTGTTCTATTATTGCCGAACATTTGTTACATTTTCTCATTTGATATTTATTTGATGTTGTGTGCCATTAAAACTTATTATATACTCTTCATCAAACTCATAACACGCACCTGTTTCAGCGTTAAACAATGTTATTTTGTCGGATATTAATTGTAAAAAATATTGATGTTGTTTGGGTGTTGAATTATTGTAAAAGTCAATAACTTCTTTGTATTGTGTTTTCATATTGTTTCGTATTTGTTTTCTGTTGCGTACTCATAAACATCAATAAACATATCCTCATCAAGATAATCCCAATAAAATTTAGTTATGTCCATTCCGTTTAAGCGTACTTGTTTAATGTCTAATCTGTCCTCAAGTGGGTCAAAATGAGTGGGTGCTTTATGATAATATTCATAATCTATTTCAAGATCATAACAACCCATGTTTTCCGTTATTGAATAAGTGCCTTTTGTTTTCATTTTGTCTTTAAATTCTGTTATAAATTTCTTCTATTAAATCTCTAAAATCATCTCTACCATTACAATTATTATCTTCATTGTTCATTATAGCAGTCATGATTCTTAACTTTAGTTTTTCAAAGTCAATCTCTAT
>Ga0208898_1002523_pt1 | contig 11187 bp, 7 predicted proteins | sample VirMetDEL_Mar_4_FD_184513 | JGI IMG/M metagenome (GOLD analysis project Ga0208898, IMG submission 184513) | Aqueous microbial communities from the Delaware River and Bay under freshwater to marine salinity gradient to study organic matter... | ecosystem: Environmental > Aquatic > Marine > Coastal...
GCAATTTTACGATTCAACCAAGGGCGATATGTTCAAGGATTTAAGTGCGTATGCAGCCTATGGATATGTATTCATTACACCGCAAACCATGTTGCTTGGAAAAGCAGTAAGGACAGATGCAGACATCCATCCAAATGAACAATGGGGTGTACTTGCACCCGATGCTTGGTATGTAAAAACCGCCATTGGAGATAATGCAATTTCAGACTTTATAAATAGTATTCCATACCCACTTCCATTTGTTGGGTGGATGAGACAATTAAAACAAAAACCTATTAAGTGGTACGACTTTAATAGAATTAATCGGAGGAAATAACAATGGGAGGAGGGCCAGACATAAATTATCCAGCGCAGCCAAGTTATGGCGAAGGCATGGCAGACGCACTTAAAGCACAAGTAGAATTACTTACAGGCACAGGTGACTTTAAAAGTACAGGTTCGCTTGAATCCTTGCTTCCACTTGAAGAATCGATTCGTAAGAAGACTGCGCAGACAGACACAGATATTCTTAGGCAGACTTTGCTAGGTGGTAATAGAACATCTGAAGTAAAGCAGAATAAAGATGGTAAATTCTTCATACCAAATGCAAAAGTAATAGATGGTGCAGACAGTAGGTATCAACAGATTGAAATTGATCCAGGACAAAAGGCAACAGCATTTGAGAAAGGTGCGACTTCAGAGGAAAAATTAAACGGAAGGTCTGCAACTTATGGTATTCTTGACACAAAGACAGGAGGAATTACTAAGAGAACAGGTGGACTACCAACGCAATTAAATGCCCAAGGTAAGGAATATACTTATGTAGCTGATGCTAAAGAAGGGGAAGAATGGAAAGTAACATCTACACATAATACCACTATTTCAGATGAAGTAGGCACTTCGTATACAGATATAAAAACTAAAATATCTGATGCAGGTGGTGACGAAGATATAAACCTAGCTGACTATACATTTCAAACACAAGCAGGGGGTGATGGCATGGTTGACCTGCTTGGTGACAAGCGTGGCGTGCAGAACACAGTTGCGAAAGAAGTTACTAAGACAAAAGGAGGTTACTCCTGGACAGGTCAAGGTGCTGAAGATGCAGGACGTGAATATTACTCTACCTTTGATGATGAAGGCAATGAACTGCGAACTGGATTATCTCTAGCAGAAGCACAAAAGCAAAGTGGTGATAAAAGAGCAACTTCTACCACTGAAACTGTATACGAACAAGTAGATGCAGGCAGAGAAGCAGGTTTTGATGAGAGTGGTAACTTCTTAGGTTTATCTGCGTATGGCGAGGACATCCAAGCAGGTAACTTGTCTCGTCAACGAGAGCGTGATTTACAAGATGTTGCTCGTTTATCTGGTACATACCAGGACATCATGGAAGACTATAAGCCTGGCACACAGGAAGCGCTTGAGTCTGCTAGAGAAGTACTAGAAGGACAAAAAGAATCACTTACAGGCCCAGGGGCAATTGGCGGGCCACAAGGCATAACTGATCCACTATCATTGACAAGCAAGGGATTTACCGCAGCACAAAATGCCACACCTGTTGACTTAAAGGTAGGCACTTCTTTTAAAGGCGCACAGGTTGCAGATCCAACAACATTAACTGCTCCTACTTCATACACTGCGAATACTGATGTCACAGGCAGTGGTTACACCGCAGACAAAGCAGCCACAACAGGACTAGGTTATAGTGCTGCTCAAGCAGGTGATCCAATGGCATTAAAAGCTGCGACTTCATACGACCCATCTGCTGGCGTAACAGGTAGTGGTTATAGTGCAGTCGCAGGCTTAGATGGTGGGCAGATACAAGCTGATTCATTGCGTGCTGCATTAATGGCAGATGCAGAAGGTGCGCTTAAACAAGGTCTTACAGATCGTGAAGAACGACAAATCGCAGAAGCTGCTCGTGCAAGATCCACAATGATGGGGCGTACATTTGACCAGTCAGGTGCAATCGCAGAAGCACAAGCACGAGTTGCTGAAGACAACGCACGTAAGATGCAAAACCGAGTATTCGCACAACAAGCACTTGGGCAAGAAGCAGGGTTACAAGAGTCTGATCTTGGACGTGGTTTACAAGCTGGTATGCAAAATCAAGCAGCACAAAACCAGGCACTTCAGTATTCAGCAGGTCAAGATATGCAGGCACAACTTGCAAATCAAGGTGCAACCAATCAAGCCTTACAAGCAGGCATGGCAGCAGGTCTGTCTCAAGAAGCACTTGCAGCCCAGCAAAAACAGGCACAAGATTTTGCTAATATGCAGGCACAAAATCAAGCACTTGGATTTTCTGCTCAACAACAACAAGCGGCTCAATTTTCTAACCAGCAAGCAACAAATCGTGCATCTGAGTTCGGTTCTTCCCAGGCACTTAACGCTGCACTTGCAAACCAACAGGCAACTAATCGAGCAAGTGAATTTGGTGTGCAAGCTGGTCTTGGACAGGAGCAATTAAGTGCAAACATGGCTCAACAAAAAGCAATGGCAGATGCTGGCTTTACCCAACAAGCTCGTGCTACAGAATTAGAAGCTGGACTGACACAAGAGCAAGCAGAGGCACAACTCAATCAGCAACGCTTGATGGCTAACCAGCAGTTTAGCCAGGAGGCAAATAAGTATGGTGCGCAAGAGGACATGCAAGTTCAACTCAACAACTTAGCTAACCAAATTTCCAACTATCAATTTGAGACAGGTGCGCAAATGGACGCGGATCGCTTGAATGAACAACTCACACAGTCTGGTATTCTTGGTTATATCCAAGCTGCTGGTGGACTAGCTGCATTAGAAGACCAATCTACCCTTGATCCATTCCAAGCAGTACTTGGCAGAGGAGGAGGAGGAAGCTTACAAGCCGGGCAATCGGTATTTGGACAAGCTGGCTACGGACTCAACTCAGCACCACAATACCTCAACCCAGAGAGTGGACTTGGATACATACAAAACCAAGCAACTAATGCAGCGAATATGTACAACGCTCAAGTAGGAGCAGATGCAACTAAGACTGCTGGTATATTTAGTGGACTTGGTTCGCTTGGTGGTGGGTTGCTAGGTGGAGCAGGTGCTGCTGGTGGGTTTGGAAAATTATTCAGTTAAGAGGAGATAAAATATTATGGCAAGAAAACCATTCTTTAGCGGAAATTACGGATCAGCGTTAGCACGGGTCGATACTCGACCCATCATGGAAGCCGGGCGTGCGCAAGGCCAAATGTATGCCAATATGGGGCAACAGATTGGAGGCATGATTCAGCAGTATGGGCTTAATAAGGAGAAGCAGGGCAAGATAACTGATAAAATTGAGAATCGTTTGAAGTTAGATCCAAGTATTGCACAACGCCTAACAATGTCAGGTGATGAGGATTATGATAAGAAGAATGCAATTGATATGGAAAAGCTTGCAAGCGGTGAACTTGGATTAAAAGGCTTACAAAGACTAGACAGTGCAATGGCAACGATCAATGAAGTTGATCTACAAAAACAAGCGGAAGAGGATCGAGAAATGAAAAAGTCTGCATTTAAGCTATCACAACTGACGCAACAATTATCAAATGATAACACTAGACTGCGTAAAGATATTGCTGAATTAACAAAAGATAGTGTAGTTAGTGGTGCAGAATCAGACGCAAGGGCAAAAAAGTCAGCCGCAAATACATTAGAAACTAAAGAGGCGTATGTAAAAGATGATATGGCACTTGGTAGAAAAAATATACAAAGCCAGATTGATTACAGAAAGGCTGCTTCTCTCAGTATGTTACTTAAACAAAATAACATTAATGCACCTGTTCCTAAAGATTTAGAAAAAAGATATTCTGAAATAAGTACACTGTTACCAAAGATTGATAATACAAAAATTAAAGTTAAGACTACAGGAACTTTTGGCACAGGATTTAATGCTGAAGAAAAAGAAATCCCTTATTCAGAGTACAAGGAAAATCCAGATGATTATGCGCCTCTTGTTTCAGATCAACTTAAAGGACTGCAACTTCAAGAAGATACATTAAAAGAAGAGTTGTCTCAACTGACACTAAGTACTCCAATCCCGTACACAAACAATGACACTGGTGCGCAAGGAATAACAACTGTTGGTGAAATGTTAAAATTTCAAAAACAAAGTAAAAACAATACACCAACAAATCCACAAAGTATGCCACTTGGGCAAGAGGACATGATGATGCTTGATCAACCAGGCACAACAATAGGAGTGCCTCAAGTACCAAACTTTAGCAGATAATGTTAGACCCTAATCAAAATTATTCTTTTGGTGATACACAAGGTGCATTAGACCCATCTGGTAGTTATTCTTTTGGTGGAACAACACGAGAACTTTATCGTGAAGCACCACAAACAGGAATGGAGACTGCGGTTATCATTGGAGCAGAAGTTTTGCCTGCAATTCTTGGTGGAATATACGGAGGCTTACCAGGTGGTGCAGCCGGATCTGCATTAGGCAATTATTTATCTCAACAATATCGCATAGGCAGAGGTTTACAAGATGATATTGGACTAGGAGAACTTGGTGCTGCAACTGTATTTGGTGCAGTACCTGTAGGCAAACTCGCTAATATGGGTACAGTAGCAAAGACTGCAACACGTGCAGCACAGGGTGCAGGTCTAGCAACAGGAGAACTTGCAGCAAGAACATACATTGATGAAGACCGCGCACCAACACAGGAAGAGATTGCAACTACACTCCTTTTTGGTGGTGTGTTTGGTGGTGGATTAGGTGCAATCGAAGCAAAGTATCTAAGTGATAACTTAGTTGAAGAAGCAACCGAGGGGATGACCCGGTTGGAGCTTGTAAACAAAGTTAAGGAAAAAGTAGACGAAGCAGGTGGTGCAGAAAACTTTGAAGTGGGTAGACCAATAATCAATGCACTTGGCCCACGTAGATTAAGGGAAGTTGCGCAAGAAGGACTTGATGTAGAAGTACAACCTGGACTACCTCAACCAAGGACAGGAAGTGATGTTGTAATTGATATTACAGATACAACACAATACGCAGAAGACTTGGTTCAAAGGTTAGAGAACAAACTACTACTCGAAGCAGAAGGACAAGTCGCAAAGGTTGCACGATTAAAGGGGCAAGAGGTAACCAAGGAAGTTGCTGAATTACAAAATGCATTTGATGTCCAACTCGCAGAACAAGACGAAATATTTAAAGGTTTGAATAGTCAGGTAAATCTTGGTGTGCAGAAGATTGGAGATACTGATGCCCTCAATAGCATAAAACAAAGACAAGCTATTTTAGATAGCAGGCTTGGCAAAGGAACAGGTGCTAAAAAAGAAAGAGCAAAACTACAGGCAGACCTTAAACGAATCCTTAAACGTAATAAGATGGATGTCCTTGATTTAGAGGATGCCATGCGTGGTAACCAAGGTGGTGCAGACCAACCAACTAAGGCAATGAACTTTACGGATCGTCCCATGAAAGATGCAGGCCCGGCAAGTAAAGTTGAAAGGATGGCAGATGATAAGCTTGGTAGTAACTACGAGAAGTTTATTAAGAATGTAAAGCAAGGTATGACTCGTGAGTATGGACTTTTAGTAGGTGCTGGAGGAGCAGCAGAACTAGCTATGCTTACGGATGACGAGGAAAACGAAATGAGTAAAGCTGGCTTTAGTCCTATGCTTCTTGCTTTGCTTTTTGGAAGTATGGGTGGTAGGCAATTTAGAAAGTATAAAAAGACCGCAGCATTCAAGCGTGCAAATGCAGAAGCTAAAGCAAACCCAAGTGCAGTAGAACCAGATGTAATAAAAGCTGCAAAAATAGACCAGACATTAGACAGGAATCCTTACACTCCTCCAGGCAAATTAAAAGAGGCTATGTTATCAGCGCAAGACTTTGTGCGTAATTCATTACAACCACTAAGCCGAACTTTAAAAGGTATTAATGAAGCACTTCCTGCGGTATTTAGAAACCACGAAGGACAGATTGCAACAAAGACTCGTGAGTATATGGATAAAGTGTCTCCGTTCATCGTATCTATGACAAAAAGATTGAAGGACAATCCTAACAAGCAAAGATTATTTAAGCAGTATTTGCTTAATGGAGAGTATACAAAAATATCTGATGAAATTTTAGGAACAAATGCACCGCAAGTTTTTTACAAAGAAATGGACGAGATGCGTAAATCGTTAGATGATTTACGAGACTATGCACGACAAAGAGGTGGCATTGATGTTGGTTATATTGAAGCGTACTTTCCGCGTAAAATTAAGAACTACAATCATTTTAGAAAGACATTAGATGAAGAAGAAGCTTTGGGCGGAATACGTACAGAACTAGATAAAGCCTTAGATGAATACGCTGCAAAAAATAATATAAGCAGCCGAGATGCAATACCTACTGATGAAGCAGCTGAAGTAGTAAGTAAGGCACTTCGTACTCCACAGGCAAGTGGCATGACCCCTGGTAATGTTAAAATGCGTACTATTGAAAGCGTTTCACCAAAGATGCTTGATGCCTATGCAGATCCAGCAGACGCACTTAATGACTATGTGCAACGCATGGTACAAGCAACTGAGCGTAGAAACTTTTTATTAAGAAAACCAAATACACCTTCTAATCAAGTTGGATTTGATGGTAGCAAGGATCAAGTAAATGCAGACTTAGGTATGCGAATGGAGGTGTCCGAAGATATGGTAGGTGCATTAGCAGATCGTTTAAGAAAAGAGAATAAACTAAGCCAAGATGACATAGATAAACTAAAAGAAGTAATCAGAGGTAGATTTAATAGCAAAACTGTCAGTCCATTTTTTCAAGGTGTTAAGAATGCAAACTACATTGCAGTCATGGGTAACTTTGGATCTGCCATTACCCAGTTAGGTGACCTTGCATATTCATTACACTTCAATGGATTTGATAACACTTTTAAAACATTGTTTAACAGTAAAGATAACTTCGATTTTGTTAAACATTTTGGTTTGAGTGATAGCTCAATTGATGCTGTTACAAGTACAGATGGAATTAGTAATGTACTAGATAAAGTGTTTACTTTCACACAACTGAAAAGGTTAGATCAACTTGGTAAGAATACTACCATGAATGCATCGTGGAAAAAGTATAAGACACAAGCGCAAAAAGATGCAGTTGGTTTGCGTGATGAACTTGCACCTGTATTTGGAATAGATCGTGCAGGTCAAATGATCAAGGAATTAAAAGAAAGTAATCCAGCAAGCAAAGATTTACCCAAATCTGTTGAGGAATTAATATGGTATAAGTTCTTGGATCTTAATCCGGCAACACTAGGGGAGATGCCACTGTACTACAACACAAGTGGTAACATGCGTATTGCTTACATGCTTAAATCCTTTACGCTAAAACAATTTGATGTGTTCCGTGAAGCAGGAAGTCGAGATATAAAAAAGGCAAAGCTATTATATAGCCAAGGCAAGAAATCAGATGCAGCAAAATCCGCAGTTAAAGGAGTAGAAAAAATTCTTGGTCTTGCATTTGTTTTTGCAGCAGCTAACGCAGGAACAGATGTTATTAAAGATTTAATGTATGGTAGACCGATAAAGAAAAATGATTTACTTGCAGACAATGCATTGAAACTTCTTGGTATAAATCGTTACCTTGCATATAAGGCAAAAAGAGAAGGTGTTGGTAAGGCAATTTTAGAGTCTATGCTACCGCCAATGACTGTGTTTGATAGAGGCGGTAAAGACTTGGATGATTTACTTAGTGGTAAAGAATATAAAGGTAACTTGTTGCAAGGATCTCCTTTGGATATTGTCTATTGGCGATACCTTGGAGGACTTGACAAAACAAACAACTCCAAGTAATATTTAATCTTCAAGGGTGTAGTATCCCTTTTAGTATGCTGGTGGGGACATCAGCGCAAGCCACTCGAAAGGGTGGCTTTTTTTTGCACTAAGCATTTTTATTAAGGAAAAGTAAAACAGGGGTTGACACGCAATTTATTGTCCTTTACTGCTCATATCGTCTACGGAATACATCACTGTTTAAAGGGGTGTGCCTGTCACTCGCAAGAGGAAGCACTTAAACCTTTAGGTAGTAATAGTAAAAAACAACAACTAAAGTAAAATACTATACAAAAATAACCTTATGAATAATCAAGCTTTACAAACGCCAAGTCGCTCCCTAGAACAACGTTCCCCAAAATTACCTACTTTTAGAATGACTAATACCCCCATAGTACTTGACTTCGTAGCGCCTCCACTGCGCGTTGTGCAGATAAGTGAACTAATCTATAACTATCTTGACTGCAAGGCAGTGAATTTCACGCCACCTAGTTACAAAACAATGAAAGCTTGTGCTGGAATATTTCGTTTGGTTTTAAAAGACTTGGAAATGAATGAGGATATGGATACCCGGTATTTAGGTGGCACACATCCGAAGTATAATCTTACTTTACCAGCGCATTACGCACAGGTATTTCCGGAGCATAAGGAACGCTTGCGCCGTGCGAAGAGTTTGTTCAGTCGCAATATGTGCGAGTACTATGTGAGCGTGGGTATCGAAGCTCGCTTCTTTTCTAATTGGACTGCACACCGGGTTGCACCAATTGGCGTGAAGGCATTCATCCCCACGGATGCGATTGATCGCATCATTGCAAAGTGCGAGGAAGTTCGATTTGAGCGACCAAGTATCTACATGGCATTCTTGCTTGGGTATGGACTTGGTTTACGTAGATCCGAAATGAAGCGGATTAAGTGGAGTGATTTTTATTCAACGCTAGATGGCAATAAATTGATTCGTGTCTGGCAACCTAAGAGCATCAAGCGTGCAAAGCCTACAGACTTTGAGGACAGACCAACTGACCCAACCTATTGGGATTTAATCCAAGACCTTCGTGGTGGGGCAGCATCCGATGCATTGGTGTTGGATGCACCTGGGTACTTCCTTCGAGAAATATTCAACTCATTCTTAAAGAACGAGTGTGCAGTGAAGGAGACTTACAGAATACATTTACTTCGTAAGTACTGTGGTCACAGGATAATGCGTAGTGATGGGATCTATGCAGCGAGTAAAGCGTTGGGTCACGCAGATACGAAGATCACGGATCGGATCTACTCAGGATTACCTCAATTAAAGGCATCCTAATTTAAACTTCTAATTTAAAATGGCGGTAAAAAACGATAATTAAAGACTACAAATGACTACACCTAACTACACAATAGTATTTAACGGAATTGAGATGGCACAAAAAAAGGACGGCACAGTAGAAATCTTCTGCGACCGCCCTAGTACAGTCTGCATTGCAGACTTAATAGAACAATTAAATAACCTTACTTCTTCAACTCAAAGTGAAGAGGCATCTGGAACTGCATATTATTCTTTGCAATCGCTTCCGTGCCTGCCCGAAGGATCAAGTCATACACTTGGGCTTGAAGAAGACCAGTGTCTTCAGAGAGGGATTTAACAATTTTCCGTACGGACGGACTTAAACGTATTGATACGGGTCTAGTGAGGTTGGGTTTTTGTGGCATAAAACACACAGAAGGACACACAAGACTACTTGTCAATACATAACACGCAAAAATAGTAAATAAATAAAATATGGGATTCTTACCTAATAATATAAAAGCACCTTCGGAGGGTGGTGGTGGTAGTGGAAACTACTTAAGGTTCACGCAAGGCGAAAATAAGTTTCGTATCATTGGAGCATCAGATGACAAGCCGACTCCAGGCTTTATTCATGGAACGCTGGGATGGACAGAAGAGGATGGCAAGAAACGTCCGGTGAGATGGGCTGAAGGTACACAAGCACCAATGGCGTTTGCAGATAAGCCACGCAACTTTTATGCGTTCGTGGTTTACAACTATAACGAAAGCAAGGTTCAAATCTTGGAGCTTACTCAGGTAAAACTACAAGCAGAATTATTGCAGCTTGCACAGGATGAAGACTGGGGAGATTGCCGGAAGTATGACCTTAGTGTGGTACGAAATGGCGAGGGATTGGATACAACCTATGCAATGAATCCGAAGCCTATCAAGAAGATGGACGAGGACATTCGTGCAATTGCCAAGGCAGAATTAAAGCGCATTAACCTTCCGGCATTATTTGATGGTGGAGATCCTTTTGCAGAGTTTACACCCCCTGCTGCTGAAGTGGATGAAGACGGAGCGCCATTCTGATGTTACGTCCTAACATAAGTAACGAGGAATATCATTCGGATACTGCGTTGGGTTCGAGTCGAGCAAGACAATTGCTCGGCTCTTGCCCGGCAAAGGTGAAGCATTCGATGCAGTTCCCCACGCCAAGCACACCAGCATTATTGAATGGTAGCCTGGTGCATACCGCTACACTTGAACCTGCACTTACAGACATTGAGTTTGGATGCAAGCCAGCGGAGATTGATGGTAATTCACCACGCACAAATGCATACAAGGAAGCGTTTGAAAGAATGGAACATGCAGAACCCAACAAGCGTTGGTTACCACCTGCTGACTATAATATGTGCATGGATGTAGCTGGATCAGCACGAGAACATCCATTGTTGATGGAAATGCTATATCATCCGGCAAGTAAGGTTGAACATACAGGCTTCTTCGAGGTCGAAGGCACGGCCTGCAAGGTGCGTCCTGACCTGTACAATAGCGAGAATGGAATGGTGCTTGATCTTAAAACTACATTAGATGCAAGTGAGAAAGGATTTGCGAAAAGCGTACGCCAATTTGGCTATGCGTTCCAGGCAGCATTTTACATGACTGCATTGCGAGCTATGGGAGAAAGACCTAAGCAGTTTGTATTCTTGGTGGTCGAGAAGACTGCACCATTTGCAACTGCTTGCTATACATTGGAAAACGCAGACATCGAGAAGGAGATCCCACGAGTGCTTGAAGCAATCAAGTTGTATGGTGAATGCTTACGGACTGATGTATGGCCCGGATACAGTGATGATGTTAAAACGCTAAACCTTGGGACTCTATATGCAAAGAATCGTTTATCTATTTCACAACTTGCCCAACGATTTGGCGTGAGTAGGAGCTATGCCCACAGGATAATCAAGAAGCACCAAGTGGTAGGGCAGAAGATCGGGAATAAATCACTGATCGACATGGTTGATTTTTCTACTGCTTTGCGCTGGGAAAATGAGGGAAAGAAGTCAGCGTGATGGGTAGGAATCAAGGAAAAAAGAAACACCTTATCACCTCCAAGAAGGCACTCAAATTAATGGGTTACAAATCGCAAACATCCTTGGATCAATTTCATGCTGATGAAGGAT
>Ga0208898_1002526_pt1 | contig 11181 bp, 17 predicted proteins | sample VirMetDEL_Mar_4_FD_184513 | JGI IMG/M metagenome (GOLD analysis project Ga0208898, IMG submission 184513) | Aqueous microbial communities from the Delaware River and Bay under freshwater to marine salinity gradient to study organic matter... | ecosystem: Environmental > Aquatic > Marine >...
GTGTATGAGCTGAAGAACATCGGCATTGTGCGTGCCACCAACGTCTCCAACATGGATTGAGGAGGTAACTAACGATGTCTGTTTTTGAAGCAACTGCGGGCAAACTCATTGGCCCGACTTCTGGTGGTACTGTTACTCAGCTCACCAGCAAAGCAACCGGCGTGACTCTTAACAAGCCATCCGGTCAAATCACCACTCACAACGCTTCTTTGGCTGGTGGCGCTGAAGTTTCCTTCACCGTCACTAACAGCGAAATTGCTGCCACTGATGTTGTGATTGTCAACGTAGCTTCTGGTGCTACCACTGGAACCTATATCGCCAGCGTCAGCGCTGTTGCTGCTGGTTCTTTCGACATCACTCTGTCGAACGTTGGCACCACCGCAGGTGAAGCACTTGTGCTGAACTATGTGGCACTGAAAGGCGCTAGCTCCTGATTATGGGGTTATTCGCTTTCCGGCGAATGCGTGAACGTGAGGCTGTCTCTAACGAGGCGGCCTCTCTTTCTATTGCTGAGCCTAAACTTAGTGAAGAACCGAAGCCTAAACAACGTAGGCGTCGGACAGTAAAGCCCAAGTTGGAGCAGGTTGATGGCGATCACTCTTGATGCGACCGTTGGCGGAGCTTCTGCCAATACTTATTTGACCTTGAGTGACGCCCAAGACATTATTGACGGCTTGGTTGAAGATGATGATGTTGCTGCATGGGCAAGTGCAACAACAGATCAAAAGAATCGTGCGCTTTACACCGCAACGCAGCGACTTGATCGTGAGCGGTATCTTGGCGCGAGAGCAACTGACACGCAGGCACTGCAGTGGCCGCGCACTGGTGTTCGCAAGCCTGATACCTACATCAACACTTATGCAGTTGGTTTTCCGTTCAGGATCACCACAGATTATTTCACCGACACGGAAATCCCAGATCAGGTGAAGAAAGCGCAGGCTGTGCTTGCTGTTTACTTAAACAACAACAAGGATGGCATTGGCCTGAGCGGTCTTGAGGATTACAAAAACGTCAGCATCGGCCCAATCAATGTTACGCCCAATCAATTTGGTGCAGTTGGTGCGAATCGTATCCCGCCAATGGTTGAGCGTTATCTGATTGGCCTTAGAATCAGTGGACCAGGCAACATCGCTGTCAAACGGAGCTGATTATGGGTTACAAGTATCCCGGCGCTGAATATATCAGCGACACTGCAGCCCATACCGGACGGTTTGGCAAAGTTGTTGCGCTTGAGGATTCTGTGGTGGCCACGCTGGTCGCTGAAGACATCACCGGCAATGCCTTGACTGCTGTTGTTCTTAAGGCTGACTGTGAGATTTGCGGCGTGATTACTAGCGTCACGCTAACCAGCGGCTCTGTTATTGCTTACAGGCTCTGATCATGGCTCACAACAGCGGCGTAATTGATCCGTCTTATAGCATCGGCGCGGATTTTGTGAATAACACAACGGCCCGCACTGGTCGCTGGAATCGCATCACCATATTGAAAGGCAACACAAGCTTTAGCGCCATTACAGCTGAAAACTGGACTGGCAACAGTCTTGTCGGTGAAGGCTTGCCTGCTGGGTTTGAAATTCAAGGCGTGTTCACTGCCTTTACTTTGAATAATGGCGGCGCTGCTGTCGCATACAAGATCTGATCATGGCAAAATCACACGGCGGCGCAAGTGCAGTTGACTGGTCAGTAGGTGCGGAGGTGATCAACGACACTGCGACGCATACTGGGAAGTTTATGCATATTGACTTTTATGAAAGCAGCACGATCAGCGCGATTGTCAGCACAAATGTGATTGATAACAGTTTTACAGGTGCAAGCGTTGACCAGGGCGCACATTTGACGGGTTACTTTACAAGCATTAAGCTCCAGAATGGAGCTTGTATCGCTTATCGGATCTGATGTCTCTTGCTTCTTCACTGCAGAAAGTTGCCAACAAGGCGATTGGCAGGTTTGGCGGTGACATTACGTTGCAATTTGTAACGACTGCTGCATATGATCCTGTCACCGGAACGGCTAGCGAAAGCACTACAACGGCGACAGTCAAAGGTGTTCTTGAAGGCGTAAATGCTCGGGATGTTAATGACCTCGTTCGAGGTGACGATAAAAAATTGACAATTGCGGCGTCCTCAATCACGTCAGTGCCTAGCACTGATGACAAAATCGTCATTGGTGGCGTAACGCATCAGATTATCCGAATGGAGACGATTGAGCAGGATAATACTGCAATTGTGTACATCTTCTTTTTAAGGAGCTGATCATGCGTGAAATTCATATTGCAAAAATCAGTTCATACGTTCGCGAAAACGTGTCCGAGCTTGTTCGCGCTATTGCGTTAGAAGCTGATGGGCAACTCAAGCAGCAAAGCCCGGTTGATACTGGTCGTTTTCGTGAAAACTGGCAAAAGCAGATTGAGCCGCTTGAAGCGTCCGTGTCAAATAATTTGCCATACGCTGAACGCTTGGCTAATGGTTGGTCCAAACAGGCACCTGAAGGCTGGGTGCAAACGATTGCAGCCAATCTAAAGCCCTACGCTGAAGCACAGGCACGAGAAATTGAAAGGAACGATTGATGGCAAGCTCTTACAACGATGTTCGCAGCACGATCGAAGGAAGGATTGCCACCGAAATGGCTGAATCACCTTCATATCCTGTCAGCTATCAAAATGTTCCTTATACGCCACCAAATGACTCAACATGGGTGAGCACTTCTGTTCGCTTCGGTGATAACAATTACGCGACACTTTTAGGCCCTTCGACAGGTCTCAACCGTCAGGTCGGAACTTTGACCGTAAATGTATATTCACCGATCGGAGTTGGCCCTGGCGCAAACCTAGTCATTGCAGAGCGTCTGAAGGATTTATTCGATAGACAAACAGTTAATGGCATAATTTTCAATCCTGCATCAGGTCCACGCCAAGTTTTGCCAGCCTCACCAGAGGGTTATTTCCAGACTCAAACTACCATCACGTTTGAAGCCTACGTAGAATAAAGCGAAGCCACTACCGTTCAAACATCATGGCTACTGTTCTGTCCGGTACGTCCGGCGCTCTTTATTACAAACCTGCTGGCACTGACGCTGATCAGCTCGCAGCATCTGCCTTTCCTTCTTCTGGCAGTGACATCACTGTTGGAACTTATCTGGGTTTTCAGGTTGATGATCCTGTCACTTTGACTTACCCTGCTGCAGCCACTACCACTGGTGCAATTGCCGCTGGTGATTATTTTGTGTTGACCTATAACGCCAGCACTGGTGTTATGACTGTCAGCTCTACGGTTGGCGGCTCTGCTGAAACTGCAAGTGCTGCACCTACCGGCTTTGGAGGTGCTTTTGCAAGCATTAGCTATACAAACTTTGAAGCTGTCGGAGATGTCCGCGAATGGTCGTTTGAGATTACTCGCGACGAAATTGACGTGACCACGATCGGTCAAACCTTGGGTCAGTATGCACCGTTTAAGACCTACATCACTGGCTTCGCTGATGGTGAAGGTTCGGCAACGATCTACACCACCGATGATGATACTTCGATTGCCTCTCGTTTGGTCGAGGATGTGATCCAGCGTCAGCAAAACGGCGTACAGTTCAAGCTGTATATTGATCGCGTGTTGTCTTCTGGTTCGGTCGATAACACCACCAGCCGCAGCATTGAAATGGAGGCTGTGCTGACTTCAGCCAGCTTTACCGTCAATCCTGACGATGCGCAGCAAATTGAAGTTGCGTTCCGTCCTTCTGCGGTTCCTACCTTCGACTTCAGCAAGTCCTGACCATCAAATTAAACAATCAACCCCTGGCCTTGTGCTGGGGGTTTTTTGTGCGTATTATTCATTTAGTTATTGGTTTTTTCATGCCAGCTGCATCCGCAAGTCTTCGCGCTTTGGATCGTCTCAAAAAGGCAGCAAACCTTGTGCCAATTAAGCGCATTGTGACGCTGAGCAACGGTGATGAATTTGAATTTTGGAGCACTCCGCTAACGATGGCGGAACGTGAAAAAGCGCAAAAACAGGCGAACAGCGATGATGCTACGCAATTTGCATTGCAGTTGCTTGTTGCTAAAGCACAAGACGAAAACGGTCAGCGTTTATTTGCTCAAGGTCAGATTGCTGAGCTGAAGAATGATGTACGAGATGAAGACTTGCAAGCCTTGATGGTTGCATTGATTACAGGCGAAGGCAATGTTACGGAGGAAGAAGCAAAAAACTAACTAAATGCGTCAAGAATGATTATCCGCTAAGGATGATGATGCGTGTAGCTCGTGACCTGGGCTACACGTTGTCTGAATTGACGCAGCGCATGTCACGCGAAGAGATGCAGCTTTGGGTTTTACTGTATGAAGTAGAAGCAAAAGAGCAACAAGACGCGATGAGGAAAGCTAAGCGCCGGTAGAATTGAAGCACGATTAGGTCGATGCTCGTGGCTGTTGTTGCTGCTGTTCAGGTAAGAGTTGATGCTAAGAATGCACAGCAGCAGCTTCAGAGACTCAGTCAAACATCGAGCAAGCTGAACGGTGGATTCAAAACTGCCTCTACAGGCGCCCAAGGGTTAGGAGCCGCAATTAAAGGCGCATTGGCGCCAATCATTGCAGTTTCTACTGCGGTTGCTGGACTAAAAAAAAGTTTAGATACAGCGTTTGCCCGTGGTGTGGCCGAAAAAAGGCTGCAAAATCTAACAGGATCTGCGCAAGAATACGAAACGGCGCTAGCGCTTGCGGCGCAATCATCCGAGAAATTTGGCATTTCTCAGACTCAAGCTACACAATCATTGGCGGATGTTTTTTCGCGATTGAAAGGCGTTGGTTTCGGCTTGAAAGAAACGTCTCAAATTTATGACGGTTTTAACGTTATTGCCAAAGAGTCAGGTTTAGCAGGTGATGCTGCTGCAAGTGCATTTTTCCAGCTAAGCCAAGCGCTTGGTAAGGGCACGCTTAATGGCGATGAATTTGTGACTGTGTCTGAGCAGATGCCTCAACTGCTGGACAAGATCGCACAGACAACAGGCCGCAGCCGTGGCGAATTAAAGGAAATGGCGGCTGATGGAGAGATCACTAGCAAAGTTCTTTATGACGCATTATCCGGTGCCGCTGATGCGTCTGGCGACTTAAATAAAAAGCTTACTGACTCACAAAAAGCCTTTAATAGTTTGACAAAAATTTCGGATGAATTATTTAATACGCTTGGCAAAGTGTTCGCACCAGTTGTGATTAAAGGTGCTGAAGCACTTGCCTGGGCCGGTCAAAAAATTGCTGATTGGTGGGATTATTTGGCAAATCGTGTTCTCCCTAAAGCCTTAAAAATCTTAGAGCCTTTAATCCAAGAGATGCAATCAATATGGGACTCTATTCCTTGGAATGATCTACTTACAGTTATACAGAACATTTACTTGCTGGGTATTCAAACGATACTCGAAGGCTTGAAAATACTTGTGCCGATTCTGGTGTCAATCGTCCAAAAAGTCAAAGAAATTGCAGATAGTCCTGCCTTTAAATTTGTTGCAGAACAGGTAGGAAATGTTTTTAACGCTCTTGGTTTGACGAATAATCGCGTAGGCGAATTTAATAATCAACAGAAAGAAGGCGTTAAACAAGCCGCAAGTCTTAGGGACAAGTTTAGTAGCTTGCCTGAAGATGCAAGCAAAGCAACTGAAAAGCTAAAGCAATTTGTTGAATCAGCAAAGCAAGGTGTTGAAGCTCTTGAGGCGCAAAAGCGTAATGTCCAAGATCAAGAAGAAGCCTATAAAAGCTCAATGAGTGTTGTCGACGCCCGTTTAAATGCAGAGAGCCAAATCAATAGTTTGCAGAATCAGCAGCTTGAGCGTGCTTACGAACTAGCAGGCTCTTCGCAGCAACGCCTAGAAATTGCCAAGCAAATTTATCAAAACGAGATTGAAGGTGCCAAGCTTGCTTATCAGACAACGCTAAATCAAATTGAAGCTGAGCGAAACGCGCTTGAATTTAAGCGTCAAGGCGCGGTGATTGATGGGCAAATCCTTAAGGCTCGCGGAGAGATTTTAATAGCAGAAAAACAAAGCGTGGAAGCAAAGAAAGCTGCACAGGCAGAGGTGCAAAAAGCTTTAAATTCGCAAATGCAAGCTGTTCGCTTAATTGACAATCAAATTAAATCTCAGGCTGAGGTTGCTGTTTATCAAAAGCAAGCCGCAGAGGCGCAATTCAAATCGGCGGAGCTAACTGCAAGACAAAACCTTGAGCAAAAGCTTGTAAGTGAAGAGATTGGATTAACCCAATCGCAAGCTGTTAATTTATCAAACAAGTTGTCTGAGGGCGTGACAAATAGTCAAAATTTAAGCACCGGAATGGGGCAAGTAAAGAATAATACCGAGCAAACAGGAACAATGATGATTCGTGTTGCTACCGAAGCTGATCGAGCTGCAACGAGTATTGCAAGGGCGGCTGCTGCGCAACGAAGTTTAAATGCAGCAAAAGCTCAAGGCGGTGGAGGTGGCGGCGCTCAAGGCGCTGCAAATGGTGCTTATTGGCCTGGTGGCTTCCAAGCTTTTGCCAAAGGCGGAATGGTTACAGGCCCGACGCTAGGCCTGATCGGTGAAGGTGGTGAACCTGAATACATCATCCCTCAAAGTAAAGCCGCAGGCTTCGCTGCAAATTATTTGAGCGGTCAACGTGGAGCGGGTGCCATTCCTGCTTTTGCTGATGGTGGCTACGTGGCACCATCAAGCGCCAGCGTTAACATCCAAACGGGTCCGGTAACTCAAATGAATGGCACAAATTACGTGACCACTCAAGATTTATCACGTGCGGTGCAAGCCGGTGTCAATCAAACATTAGATTTAATCCGGCGTGACAGTAGCATTCGCACCAGTCTCGGGATGGTTTGATGGCAAATTACGATATTCTCTGTTTCCTTGAGTATTACGCCGACCGCACCAGCGTTTTGGATGGTTCAGGCAATCGTGCACCTTCAAACCAATGGCAAAATTTCTATCAAGATCCGCAGAGCCTTAGCGTTGATTCTGAAGCTACGGGAACATATTCTTATTTAGCTTTTGATGTTGATGGCTTTGGGTCTAGCGAAGGCGGCGAGATCGATGATCTATCAATTTCTATTGCAGCAACTGGCCAAATCATTGACATTACCGACGTAGCAATGTCGGCTGATAATTTGATCATCGCGTCTTTGTACGTGCAGGACGTTGGAGCAAATAGTTTCGACGCTTCAAGTGCTCAATTGATCAGCCGTTACTATGGCGCAATTTCTGGCGCGTCTGTTAGCGATGAATCCGTAAGCTGGACTGTGAACCCAGCGATCAATAAAATCAAGGCACAGGTGCCTTTCCGAGTAATCGACACTGACTTGATTGGGAGATTCGACGTTCCATGACCATTTCTGCAGGTTTTCCTCGTTCTAAAAAAATCGGCGCGACTCCGCAAGGCAAAACTGGTGCGCGGCAATCAAAAGCAAATCAAGACCGTGCGCCGGAGAATAGTAAGGCGCCGTCTGGGAATTTAGACAAAAATCAAAGGATTGGCCAAGCTGGTGAAACGGTGCCAATTGTTTTTGCAAAGCGTGTGAACGATAAAGGCGGGGTTTGGGTTGCGCCGCCTTTGTTGAAAACTGGTTCAAGAGATTTTGTACCTAGCCTTTTGTTTTCAATTAGTCAAGGCAAAATTGCCAGCACACCAGACCCAATTAATTTATGGTCAGGTTTGAACAATCAAAAACTAAGAATTGATTCTTCGATGACGTTGAGCCATGTCTACAAAACCAATGCTGAGTTAATCGCCACTCCGGTATGTCCTATTGGCGGAGATGGCTTGTATTGCGGGGTTGATAGTTTTTCTTATTTGGAGCCTGTAGTGCTAGGTGAGTCAGCAGGCCAAAAAACAAGAGTGCGTCTGCCAGCACGTCGAGATTTCTACTTTGGGGTTAGAACAATTACAAGAGGCACGGGAGACACCGATAATTCGGTTTTTTATGCTATTTCAAAGTATTTCGACAACAGCACTGGCAACGATGTGACTTCAGCGTATGAAGCCGCTTTAGGTTTAACTCCTGGTACGCTATATGTCTACAATCTTGATTTATCAAGCCCACCGCAACCGGTGCAAGTTGATGGGATAGTAGATCTTATCGGAAGCCTAGGATATGTTGCCCCAACTACAGTTTTTAGCGCTATTGGTGATGGGTCAGGTGATTTTACTCAAGAAATAGAAACTAAATCTATTCAGTTTCAATATGATCTAAATAATCCAGCGGATGTACCATACGCCCTAACAGGCGTTCAGCGTGAAATTGTTGCAAGCATTTACGCCAACCCAGACACCTCTACAATTACTGATTTCACAAATTATGCAGACATTACGTTTTTGAAAGTTATTGGCAATTTGTTTGGTGAGCCTGAATCTGGATCAATGCCACCCGACGCCAAACAAGCCTATATCTTCTACGAAGAAGGGATAGAGGTTAATTTATATAGCGCTGGGCTTTCTGGCGGCAGCTATACCGTCGGCGCTAGCAACCAATTGGTTGACTTGGCAATGCACCTGTTTAAGTTATTGAAGCGAGTTGATGGGGCAAATACGGCAGACATTGCTGCGCCAATGAACATTAGCAACATGCAGGCAATTGCTGCTTTTTGCACAAACTATGATCTTTTATTCAATGGAGTTATTTCAGCACGTGTCAACGTGGTGGATTATTTGGTTTCGCTAGCCCCGTGCTTTTTGCTTTCTTTTGTAAGCCTTGGCGGGCAGTATCAGTTCCGTTCGCTGTTGCCGCTAAATGGCAGCAATCAAATTAATGTTGCAGGGTTGACGCCTGCAGCGACTTTCACCGAAGCGGACATCTTGCCAGGATCATTTCAAAAATCTTATTTAGCATCAGATGAGCGCCGTGATTTCATCGCCAGTGTTGCTTACAGAGATGCGCAAAATAAAAGCATCGGCACTGAGCGAACAGTCAAAGTGCGCTACAGCACGGCAGATGCTGATGCTCCGGTTGAGCAATTTGATTTAACAGAGTTTTGCGCAATTCGAGATCATGCGATCATTTTTGCAAAACATGAGTTAGCGCGCCGCAAACACTCAACCCATTCAGTCTCATTTCAAACACCATTGCTAACAACAGGTTTGGCGCCAACTGATGTAGTTAAAATTCAAAGACAACGCAAAAACAGCGTCGGAGACGATCGCACCGAAACGGAATGGTATCAGGTCACAAAAATCAATCATTCAAGCGCTGGGGTTTCGACCATTGAAGCAGTGCATTTTCCGGTCAACGGCAGCAATGCCTCATTGATTAGTGATGATGTGCTTAATGGAACCTATACCGTGAACTGATGGCTGATTTTCCTTCGCTCACGCCTAATGCTCGATCGTTGTCGTTAGGCAATTATCCACAAGAGGAATATGTTGGGCCTAGTGGTGTTGGTGTTCGTTTCTTGTATAACGAAACCAAGCGAATTGCACAGGTGCTGACGCTTACATTTAATGCTCTCACCGAAGCACAAGCTAATTCAATTACTGATCATTATTCAGAGCAGCAAGGCACGTTGATTCCGTTTGATCTGCCAGCAACGGTTTGGACTGGTTACTCTTCTGTGCCAATCAGTGCTTCTGATTATCAATGGAGATACGCCGGTAGCTTTACGGTTGATCGTGCGCAGATGGTTGGTCGATTTAACATAGAGGTAACACTAGAAAGCGTTGTGGTGTAGGCATGAGCTTCTTTCCTGCGCTAGCACCTAGCAGCCGTGTTTATACGCCAGGAGACGTGCCATCAGCGCGTCAGCAAGCGTTGAGCGGTGCAGTTACGGGCTATCGGCTAGGCAACCGTAAGATTGCGCAGACTTTGCAATTGGTGTTCTCGCATCTTGTCGAATCCGACATGGATTTGATCAAGGCGCATTTTATTGATCGCAAAGGCACCTTTGACATTTTTTATTTGCCAGCTGAAATCTGGGGTGATTATGCGGGCAAGCCGCCAGTGTCTTTGCTCAGTAACTTTGCTTGGCGATACGTTGCAGAACCGACGATCACAGATGTTTCTTATGATCGCTTCACCGTTGAGCTCGATCTTCAAGCGATACCGATCAACACCGGAGATTTGGTGTTCGATGGATTAACTGCTAGCGCAACTCCTGCCAGAACTTACACTTTGGAAGCAGGCGGAGCCAGTGCTACACCGGCCCGTGATTACTTGATCATTCCAACTGGAGCAGCATGAGCATTACACTTTCCGCACTGCAGAAGCAGCGTACTGACACCGCTGCAAACTGGACTGCGAACAATCCAACACTTTTGTCTGGTGAATTAGGTTTTGAGTCTGATACAGGCAAGGCGAAGTTAGGTGATGGCAGTACGGCATGGACCAGCCTAGGTTATTTAGGTTTGATCGATAGCAACGGTGAGTATTCGTTGAGTCAGTTGCTGTTGCCTTTGGGTAGCGCATCTGCGCCATCGCTGACTTTTACCGGCGATGAAAACACTGGCATTTATTCACCTGGAGCGGACCAAGTAGCCATCTCGACTAATGGCACTCAGCGAGCAACTATTGATAACACCGGCAGGTTGCTGGTTGGAACGGCTAGTGCGCTTGATACAGTACTTATCACCCCCAATATCCAGTCGGCTGCCGCAGGCAATAGTGCTGGTTTTGGTGCTTTTAGATATTCCGATAATACCCCTGGTCCAATTATTCATTTCTTCAAATCAAGGGGTACAAGCGTAGGAACGAATACGATTGTTCAAGCACACGACGTGCTTGGCGAGATTCGCTTTGCTGGGGCTGATGGAACCAACGAAATACTTGGTGCACAAATTAGATGCGATGTAGACGGCACCCTTGGTCAAACAGCAGGCACATTTGTAGTCGGAATTGAATACCGAATCCTCACCACAGGCACCACTGACTTCACCTTAATTGGTGCTGCTGATAGTAACCCTGGAACAGTCTTTACTGCTACAGATGTAGGTACTGGTACGGGCACCGCCATTCGTATAGCGGGCGATATGCCGGGCAGACTTGTCTTCTCTACCACTGCCGAAAATGCACCAAATCCGACGGAACGCATGAGGATCACATTGGACGGGAAAGTAGGGATTGGCACTACGAGTCCTGGCTATTCACTAGATGTCGCGCCTCCGGCAGCGGGCAGCGCAATACGGATGCGTGGAGGTAGTGGAGGGGCTGGTGCTTTTCAATTTACAGATGCAACAGCA
>Ga0208898_1002529_pt1 | contig 11174 bp, 10 predicted proteins | sample VirMetDEL_Mar_4_FD_184513 | JGI IMG/M metagenome (GOLD analysis project Ga0208898, IMG submission 184513) | Aqueous microbial communities from the Delaware River and Bay under freshwater to marine salinity gradient to study organic matter... | ecosystem: Environmental > Aquatic > Marine >...
TTTGTCAGCCTTGGATGACCGACGTTAGCTCTTTTCCGCACTTTTTGAAAGGAGAAAACTCATGGCATTTAGGAGTGCGGCAGGATATGGTAACCTTCCTAATGGTAACTTTAGTCCAGTTATCTATTCTAAGAAGGTACAAACTGCCTTTCGGAAAACCTCAGTAGTTGAGGACATCACTAACAACGACTACATGGGCGAGATCTCCAACTTTGGTGATTCCGTTCGTATTATCAAAGAGCCAGAAGTCTCTGTTCAGGCTTATTCCCGTGGTACACAGGTTGTCCCACAGGATCTGGACGACGAAGATTTCACTCTTGTTATCGATCAGGCAAACTACTTCGCGTTCAAGATCGATGACATTGAAGCTGCACATTCCCATGTGAACTTCGAATCTCTTGCTACTGATCGCGCTGGTTATCGCCTTCGTGACCAGTTTGACCAGGAGATCTTCGGTTACATGTCCGGTTACAAGCAGGCCGCTCTACATGCCAATGCTAGTACCGCTCGTGTTGCCGCTGACAAATCCGGTACTGATCCGGTGTCATCCGATGCTGATGGTCTTCTTGCTTCCATGAAGCTAGACCTTAGCGACTTCGGTGGTACTGCTAACTCCATTCCGGTCGGTCAGAACACCAGTGCTATCTCGCCACTGGCTGTTATCAACCGTATGGCTCGCAAGCTAGACCAGCAGAACGTTGATCGTGACGGTCGTTGGCTAGTTGTCGATCCAGTCTTTGCCGAGCAGCTTAACGACGAAAACTCAAAGCTACTAAGCAATGACTTTGCCGGTCGCCAGGATGCAGGCGATATCCTCCGTAACGGTCGTATCGTCGATGGCATGGTTCGCGGTTTCCGCATCTACATGTCAAACAACCTGCCGATTATTGGTACTGGTCCGGGTACTGTCGCTACCGGTGGTTCCGCCGCTAACTTCGGTGTTATCATTGCCGGTCACGACTCTGCCGTTGCTACCGCTTCTCAGATCGAGAAGGTAGAGACCTATCGCGACAATGACAGCTTTAGCGACGTTGTTCGTGGTCTGCACCTTTATGGCCGTAAGCTACTTCGTCCAGAAGCAGTCACCCGCGCCATCTATAACGTGTACGAATAAGGGAGGTATGAATCATGGCTTACGATCTAACTAATGGTTCCACTACCAACCACAAGTCGCGTACTGGTGCTAACGTACCATACACCGTAGAGAAGACTGTCTCTATGGCTGATGCAACCACCGCCAAGGGTTCCGCCCTTGCTAACGCCGATATTCTAGAGGTTATCCCGGTTCCGGCTAACACTCTAGTCCACGGTGCGGTTGCTTACGTCGAGACTGTCGATTCCTCCACCGCTGCCACTTTTGACATCGATGTTGCTGCTGGTGACAGCTTTGTCGACGGCGGTGACTTCAACACTGTCGGTTGGGCTGCTGCCGGTTCAAACGGTCTGCTTCCCTTCGGCGCTAACTCTGTTATTGTCGCTTCGGCTGACACCATTGACGTAAAGCTAAACGTCGGCGGTTCTGTCGTACCGGCTAACGGTGTTATCCGTGTTGTTGCTTACATGTCTGACCTTGCCGAGATCCCTGGTCCGGCTGAGGTTGGTCGCGACTTCGCCTAACAAACTTGGGGAGATCCTTCGGGGTCTCCCCTTGACTACTTGGAGATTGCATGGTACAATTACACTGTTCAGTTTCAGAAGAGACTCTCAAGTCTAACTACGAAATTAATAGGAACCGCGACCTACCATCTCTTCCCAAACTAAAGAACAGCCCACATAAACGTAGCGAAGAAATTAATATTTGTGCTGCCGGTCCAAGTATTAGACAGTTTGAGAAGTTCCTTCGTATTTCTAAGAACGATATCTTTGCGTCTAAGACTGTTAATTACCTAACCTCTATCGGTTGCGATCCAAGATACAGCGTGTCTATTGATCCTAGAGAGTCCGGTAATAAAGCCCAACTAAACAAAAAAACCAACTACATTATTTCCTCTCAGTGTGACCCTAGTCTATTTGACGCGCTAAAGAATTACAAAACATATATGATAGATACTGTCACTTCCAAGACGTGGCAACCTTCTGATAAATGTATGTCTGCTGGATCTAACTCCACTGTTCATGCTATTCTTTTATCTGTATGGCTCGGATATAAGAAAATAAACCTGTTCGGATTTGACTGCGGTTATAACAAAACAGTAGATGATTACCGAGTCAACCGAGAAAACAAGCACGACGAAACCTATAAAGAAGTAACCGTATCCTGCCCTATCACTAATAATCTTTACTATACCACAACTGAATATATCGGTATGGCAGAAGAAGCAATGAAGATTATCCAGATACTACATACTCAAAAAGGTATCAGGTTTAATCTATACGGTGACACATTACTAAAGTGTTTGATTCAAAACAATATCAATAAACATTCCTATTCTTTGCAGGATGATTTCCCTGTTCGCTGGTTAAAGGCTGCTTAAATGGCGACAACTTTTCTAACCTTGGTCAATGATACACTAAAGCGGTTGAATGAAGTCCAGCTTACCTCGGACGAATTTGCGACCGCTATTGGTTTTCATGCCTCCGTTAAGGATGCGGTCAATATCGCTTTGGAAGAAATCGGTCAGGAACAGTTTGGATTTCCGTTTAACCACCAGACAGGTTCGTTAACCCTGGTAGCTGGCACGTCAACCTATGCAGCACCAAGCGATATGAAAGTGGTAGATTGGGATTCCTTTCGCATTGTCAAGGATGAAGCAGAGAATATCGGTGCGGTAAGGTTGAGACAGATTAACTACGACACTTACATTCAGCGGTTCTACATCAGAGACGGTAACGCTGGGACAGAGGATTACGATACCCCTATCTATGTTTATCGTACTCTCGGTAATGAAATTGCATTCAGCCCTATCCCAGACAAAGCCTACACTATCAACTACGATTACTACCAGTATCAGACTACATTAACCAACGCCACTGATACCATGTCTGTTCCTGACCAGTTTAAGAATGTAGTGATCGATGGCGCTATGTATCACTGCTATATGTTCCGGGATAATTCCCAACAGGCTACTATTGCCCAGCAGCGGTTTACTCGTGGTATCGAGAACATGCGGAAAATCCTAGTCAACAACTTTACTGATCTTCGTGACACCAGGGTTAATAGACTAATTAACGTACCGGCAGGAAGTAAGTAATGGCTGACAATCTCCGCGATGTAACAATCATTGCTAGAGGCGGTCTATACACTAACGAGGATGCGCTAACCCTTGCCGGTACTGAACCGGGTTCAGCAATCCGTATGACAAACTTTGAGGTTTCACAGTTTGGTGGGTATAGACGGATTAACGGTTATGAATATTACGATGCTGATAATCCACAAGTCCCTGGTGCTGGTAAAGTCCTCGGTGTCTGGATTCACAGCAACAAGGTTTATGCCGCAAGACGTAACTCAGTTGATTCTACTTCGGCAACGTTACCTGTAGGCGCTATCTCCCTTAGTTCTGGTAGTTCAATTGTAACTGTTACCTCTACTGCTCATGGATTATCTGTGGGAGAATGGGTCACCTTTAGTAACATTGATGCTAACCTTGGCGGGTTAGATCTTAACAATACTGAATTTAATGTGGCTTCGACTGCTACGGCTGACAGTTTTACCTTTGTCGCTGACGAGGCTGCGGACAGCACAGTATCCAGTACAGCCGCTAATATCACTTACACGGTCAGCCGATACTACACCATCTATGATCATGCTGATGGAGTAGGTTGGTCAGCGGTAAACAACACCTCTGATACTAATACTCGTAGTGCTGTAGGCGTAACTAAACTCAGAACTAACGAACATAGCTTTACCGGGTCAGAAGTTGTAATTGTCGTAGACGGTGTTAACCGGCCACTAAGACATAACTCAACAACCCCTATTGAACTTTATGACCGACAAGGTTCTAGTCTAACTGAAACCGAAGATCAACTATCTAACCCTTTCTCAATCAGCAACGGAACCAGTATAGTCACTGTAGCTCATGTTGCTCATGGTATGCACGTTGGAGATATTGTTAATTTCAGCAATGTCAATGTCAATATCGGTACGGAAGACATTAATGGTAATGATTATACTATTGCTACCGTGGTTGATGCGGACTCTTATACCTTCGTTATATCCGCTACCGCTACATCATCTCAGAACAATGTCGGAGGCACGGCGGTAAACTGGTTCTATACCCATATAGATATCGCAAATATCGAAGGTGCTAAGTTCGTCACGGATTTCCGAAACCACCTATTCTTTGCCGGTTCTGGGGATAACTCCAACAGTATCACCTTTAGTAATCCTAACTCAGACCTAAGATATGATCCGGCTGGTGGTGCGGGAGAGATTAACGCAGGCTTTACGGTTACTGGTATAGCTAAGTTTCGTGATGCTTTATATATATTCGGTGAGAGACAGATCAAACGGTTACAAGGTAACAACTCGTCAGACTTTGTTCTCTCAGAAGTAACAAGTAATATCGGTTGTATCGCTTCTGATAGTATTATTGAGATCGGTGGTGATATCCTGTTCCTAGCATCAGATGGCATTCGACCTATCCAGGGTACAGCCCGTATCGGTGATATCGAACTACAGACTGTATCTAAACCGATTCAACAGATCTTGCAAGGTCTACCGGAAACCTACGACCTAGACCTAATGAGTTCTGTAGTTATCAAGAACAAGTCTCAGTTCCGGTATTTCTTCCCTAATGAAACCGGGTCAGCATCAGACGCTTTCGGTATTATCGGTGGTCTCCGGTTTGCTAATAACAGCGTCGGATGGGAGTTCGGGGAACTACTAGGCATTCGTTCATTCGTGGCTTACTCAGATACCATTAACAGTATTGAGACCACGGTTCATGGAGACCTAGACGGATACGTATTTAAGCAGGAGTCGGGTAACTCGTTTAACGGCGCGGATGTTATTGCTGTCTACGCTACCCCGTTCTTCTATTTTGATAGTACAGAACGACGTAAGATATTTCATAAACTCTCTATCTATACCCGACCAGAAGGCACGTCGGAGTTTAACTTAGCGGTGTATTACGATTGGGATGACCCTAACAAATATAATCCTAACTCTTACGGTCTTTCCACTCAAGGTGCAATCCTTCGTTATTTCTCTACCGGAGGAACCTATGGGTCAACCTTTACTTTTGGCGGTTCTAGTAGTCCCGTTCTAGAAAAGAATATACAAGGCTCAGGTAGGTCTGTCAGCTTTGTTATCACCTCAATCGGTACACAAGCACCTTATAGTATTCAAGGCTGGGGCCTTACTTTCCAAGAAGCAGGATATAGATAATGGCAGGTTATACACGTCAGTCTTTAGCTCAGATTCTTAACGGTGAGATTGTATCTGCTCCACCGCTTAACGCTGAGTTTAACCAGATCCTTGCGGCGTTTAACAACTCTACAGGTCATAAGCATGACGGTACCGCTGCCGAAGGTCCGCCAATTGATCGTATCGCTGACCTGGACCAGAACAACCTTATCTTCGTAGACACCAGTGCTAACCAGATCAACTTCTATGTAGAGTCAAGTGCTGCCCAAGTAGGTCAGATCAGTATCCAGGACGGGGCTATCGTACCGTTCACTGACAACGATATTGATTTAGGTTCTTCTTCTTTTGAGTTCAAGGATCTTTATATCGATGGTACTGCTAATATTGATTCTCTAGTAGCAGATACCGCTGATATTAATGCCGGTACAATTGATAATACAGTTATCGGTGCTACCACTCCTGCTGCTGCTACCCTTACTAACCTGACCGTATCGACGGGAAGCACTATTGATTTCTCCGGTGCTACTGTATCTAACGGCGGAACCTTTACCACAGTCACTATTTCAGGTGGATCTATTACAGGTATCACTGATCTAGCAGTTGCTGACGGTGGTACAGGTGCATCTACTGCTTCTGCCGCCCGGACTAATCTTGGTCTAGCAATCGGTACTAATGTCCAAGCCTACGATGCCGGTCTACAGTCTATCTCTGGTCTGACCACCACAGCCGACCAGATGATCTACACCACGTCATCTGATACTTATGCCACCACTAGTCTCACCTCAGCCGGTCGGGCATTGCTAGATGATGCTGATGCTTCTGCTCAACGGACTACACTTGGTCTGGGTACTCTTGCCACACAAAACGCAAATAGCGTGGCAATTACAGGCGGTACTATCTCTGGTATTAGTAACCTATCTGATATCGGTAACGCCCTTCCTTATTCCTTTAGCACAACCACAACTGATTCTGATCCTGGTAGCGGTGTACTAAGACTTAATAACGCTACTCAGAATGCCGCCACACAGATTTACATTGACGATGAAGAGGCTAATGCCGCTGATGTATCTGCTTTTATTCAGTTGCTATCGGGTGGTAACAACCCGTCGTCTGTTCTAGGTACTATTACTTTACGTAAAGAATTTAGCCCAGAAACATTCCTACAGTTTAAGGTCACAGGTGTAACTAACGCTGCCGGGTACACTAAGCTGACTATTGATAATACGTCATTTAGTTCTGCTAGTCCGTTTTCAAATAGCGATAATGTTTTCTTAGAGATTAACCTAGCCGGTGACAAAGGTGATCCCGGTGATGTAACCGGTCCGGCTAGTTCTACAGATAATGCTATTGTTCGCTGGGATGGTACCGGAGGAAGTCTAGTTCAAGATTCCGGGGTTATCATTGATGACAGCGGTAACTTAGCTACCTCCGGCCTTATCGAATCAACAACGAGTGGGTTCAGATTCCCTGATAGTACAACCCAGACTACAGCCGGGGCAATTGGCCCAGCAAGTAGTACGGATAACGCTCTTGTTCGATTCGATGGCACGGGTGGTAGCACTCTCCAGAATAGCGGGTGGACACTGAGCGATGCTAATGCTCTGACGGCAGGTGGTGCGTTCGATATGAACGGCTTCGGGCTGACGGTCGACGGAGTGAAGTTCGAGACCGGCACCGAAAGCCTGCCGAGCGCGACCAGCCTCCCGGCTGCGGTGTCCGGCGCGCAGAGCCTGACCCTGCTGCCGTACAGCAAGCACTGGATACAGATCGATGGGTCGACGACCCTGACCGTCACTTCGGGCGCGACGGCAGGCTATCAGGTAGACGGCGCCATTCTTCAGGTGACGATGGACGCAGTTGGCTCCCGCACCCTAACGATCGTGGGCGCGACCTCGGCCTCGGCGACGGCCTTCGACACGTCCAGCTTGGGCGCCGATGAGAGCGTAATCCTCGCTTTCTGGCAGGCACCCGACGGGACGATCTTTTATTCAGCCGCTACAGGAGCTTTCTGATGCCCACGCTGATCCCCATCAATGTCGGCGGCGCAGGTGGCGGCCTGACCATCACGGCCACCGCTGAGAAGGCGATCACGGCTGGAGACCTGATCGCCCGGTCCAGCGCCGGGAAGGTGGCCAAGGCCGTCGGCTATGACCCAGCCCAGAGTCCGAACGCCACCGCCTCCGTGCGGGACGAGGGCGGCTATGTCTTCTACGACAGTACCTATAATGTCGTCGGCCTGTTCTCGCCCGAGTATGGGGGGTCCATCATGCGGTGGACGCTGTTCGACGCGGACACCCTGGCGGAGAACGCGACCGGCTCCTTCTCGCTCAATCACCGGAACTGTGGGTTCGTCTTTGATGAAGCCCTGGGTGCGGGCGTCGTGTCTGGAGCCAACAGCAGCACAACGATCGAGCTGGTCCATTTCAAGGTGGCTTCGGCGACCACGATGACGACCGCCGCGACCTCCACCACTATCGGCACCGCGACTGAGGTCGCCGTTATGGGGCTGACCGCATCCGGGCAGGCCATCTTGGTGGCTGGAGCTACTTCTGTTGCATTCGAGACCCGGCTGATCACTTTTTCTGATAGCGCGGTTACTGCTATCGGAAGCGCCGTGACCGGACCTTGCCGTATTAACACCGACAATGGCGTCGCCATTGCGGTAGACGCTGCGAGTGCGCGGGTTGTGGTTTTCTCCAAGGATGGGTCCGCATCGACCAATCACTACGTCACTCCGATCAGCGTCTCCGGTTCGACCGTCGTGTGCGGTAACACGCTCTCACTGATCAGCACGGCGAGCCTCCTTTATCCAATCGGCCTGATCTACGACTCGGACGAAGACATTTGGTACGGCATCCTGCCGAGTAGCGGAAAGATCAGCGTCCAGCCCTTCTCGATCACCGGGACCGGCGCGTCGGCGACGCCAAGTTCTACCTCCGGCACCTTTACGTCAGCCAGCAGCGCCACCATGGCCCCGGCGTTCAACACCTGGATGCTAACTGGGTACGACTCGACCGCCACCCGGCTGTTCATCTTCGCGAACAATGGCTCAAGCGGCATCAGTCACGCGGAGATTACGCCTCAATCCAATACGACCGCTCCCAGCTATACCGTGGACACCAACGACTTCGAGAGCCGGGGGGCGATCACCGCCCTGAGCACGGACGGGGGCGACCTGATGTACGCGGGCAATCTCCGCTGGCGAGCGTTGACGGTCTACGACGGACGTTGGCTGGCAGCGGTTGCCGCATCGTCCGGTAACGGGCCGATCTTCATCTTCTACGACCCGGTCGCAAGCACCTTCGCTGGATTCGCCACCAAGGTCGTGGGCGTGGCCGCCGCGTCGGCGTCGGCTGCGGCATCGGTCGACATCACGATCCCCTCGACTGAGACCGGCGCGGGCTTCACCGGGCATACGGCTGGCGACCTTCTGTATGCCGGTGCGAATGGCGAGCCGATCACCGACACGGACGGTAGAGGCAGTACGATCGGGCTGGCAATTGACGCCACGTCAGCGATCGTGATCGGCGACGGCACGTCGATCCTGACCCTGAAATCGGAGGAAGCATAAAATGGCTTTAATCGCGCTCGGTACGATAGCCAAAGTTCGTCTCGTTGACGGCGTGAACGTGGAATCGCTTTCTCGTCTCCCGCGCAAGATTGCAGCTTGGTCGAGGCCGGAAGTCGTCGGCGAACAGGCTCGATTTAATCCTGGCGCGGCTGTGCTTAATTGTGACGATGAGTTTGTAGGCTTCGGTTACTTCGATGAATATGAGGACCGCGCCACGCCGACCACCGGTCAGAAGCTCGGCGCGCGGGGTACCGGCGCCCTGGACGCGGAGAACAACCGATGGGTCTATACGGTGGCGGCGGTCGACAAATCGCAGGGCGAACTTGACGCGGAGTTGGCTGCGGCCCGTGCAGCCAAGTGGGCGCAGATGAAGAAGGAGCGCGAGGCCCGGATCTACACGAGCACGCCGCTCTCCGTGACGATCGGCGCCAAGACCTTCGGCGTCGATATCAGGTCAGATCGGGAATATCTGGTGATTTCGGGTCTGACCCAAGTGGCAACGCTCCGGGCCGGGGAAGATCCGGCGCCGACCTTCCAGTTCACGGACGCCGACAATATCGTGCAGGATCTTTCGGTGGCCGAGGTCCAGGCGATGGGCCTGCTGGTCGCCCAGCATCAAGATGACGTTCACGGCTACACTCGCCGTCTGCGCCCGCTGATCTTCGACGAGGCCGAGACCGACCCGGCTGTGATCGCCGCGATCACCTGGGAGGACGGCTATTCTATGACTTCGGTAGAACTAGATCAACTAGATGTAACTTCAAGCACTCACTGGGAATAAATAGATGGACCTTTCTCCTACAGTTATCTGGAATATAGTTCTGTCTCTTATTGTAGCCCCAGCCGCTTGGGTGTTCAAGTCCTTATTCTCAGAGATTAAAAGATTAGAAGGTAAACTTCAAGAGACCAGGGAAGAATACGCCACTCGTGCAGAACTTAGGGAAGATATGAGACGAGTTATGGAAAGTCTCAATCGACTCGAAGATAAACTTGACAAAATACTAGAAAAGAGGTAAGATCATGCCTACAGCAGTTAACGGGCAATTGTTTTATTCACCGGCTGAAGTGCAGGCTGGTCTACCACAGTATCATGCAGCCCTTCGCCAAGCAACAGGATACACCGGTCAGTTCTCAGCCGACCCTACTCAACGGTTTCAGCAGTATATTGCCGGAACAACTCCTGAACAGCAATCTGCATACCGTGCTCTAGAGAATATTTACGGGTCTGGTTCCTTCGCGCCCGGTACAACCACGGTCGTACAATCTAATCAGGCTCAACAGCTACCGGATCTTTCTTCTATTCAGACCGGTATCACGGGTCTAGGGACAGGTCAGCAGGGTCTTATGACCGGTCAGCAGAATATCCAGACCGGTATTACTGGCCTAGAGACAGGTCAGCAAGGTCTACAGACCGGTATTACTGGTCTAGAGACAGGTCAACAAGGTCTTATGACCGGACAAGAGAATATCCAAACGGGTATCACCGGTCTAGAAACCGGTCAGCAAGGTATCCTAGGCGGTCAACAGGCACTTCAAGGTCTTATGACCGGACAAGAGAATATCCAAACGGGTATCACCGGTCTAGAAACCGGTCAGCAAGGTATCCTAGGCGGTCAACAGGCACTTGGTGCGGGTCAAGGTGCAATTCAAGGGGCAATCGGTGCTCCCGCAGAAGGTCAGCCGCAGACCTTATTCGCTGGTCAGGCCGGTCTTATGGGCGGTCAACAGGCTCTAGGTCAACAGCTAACCGGAGGTATTCAGGATATTACTGGTGCAGTTGGTGGTGTATCTCAAAACATTGATGCACTAGAGCGGGCGGCGGAACAGTATCAGCGTGAAGCCCAACGTCAGCGTGCTCAGATCCAGACTTCCGGTGTGACAGGTCGAGAACAGATTGCTAGACAGGTAGCAGACGTAGGACAACAGGTCAATACCGGGGTAGAACAGCCGCGTTCTCTTATGGGGGGTATGGCTGCTCCTGTCGCTGCTATGGGTGCTACAGCGGGTATTCAACCGGGTGGGGCTACTCAGGCTGCTACTCAGTATGCCCAAACCCAAAAGTTTGCCCCACCAGCCCAAGGTCAACAAACCATTATGGGTCCGTTGGGTCCGATGACAGTCGATCCACGAGACCAAGTAACTCAGCCAGTGTCTTCATCTGGCCTAATGAATTATCCTGTATAAAAGAAAAGAGTAAGGCATGGTTCAGATCGGCAACTATAATTACAGCGATTATTATAGCTCTGGTGCTTATACACCACGAGAGGGAACTTTGTCTTATGCCGAGTTCGACCCAGA
>Ga0208898_1002530_pt1 | contig 11172 bp, 9 predicted proteins | sample VirMetDEL_Mar_4_FD_184513 | JGI IMG/M metagenome (GOLD analysis project Ga0208898, IMG submission 184513) | Aqueous microbial communities from the Delaware River and Bay under freshwater to marine salinity gradient to study organic matter... | ecosystem: Environmental > Aquatic > Marine > Coastal...
ACTGCCATGAGACTCTATGTGTTTGTATTTTAGATTGTGTTTTAACTTGGCACTTATATAGAGTATGGTCAACATCAAATATGATGTCTGCCTCCGCGCTGTGTGGAACTATCGTCACAGTATCAGCATATAAAGAAAGTAGCGAGGCTACTAAGTATTCTCCAGATCGGCCAACTCTTTCTGATTGGCGTGGCATGAGGTTATTCCCTAAATTGTTTTTGTTCTAATTCTATATATTCTTTTTGCAGTCTTTTATTTGTTCGGAACAATGTATCTCTTGCTTTAGATTGTGATGCTTTTAAAACCCTATCTAATGTTTCTTTTTTATTATAATCAGATAAGTTTTTATAACCTGGACTATTAATAATAATTTTTAATGTATCTTTTGTTTTTAATTGTTTTTGCAATGCTAATAAATTTTCATATTCTTTGGCATTTAATTTTACATTTCTTATAGACCTTGTTGGCATAGATGGGTATAAACCAATTCTATACATCTCTTTATAAACAGGGTCTTTAGTTAATGTTGAAAATCTTATTGGTGAAAAAGTACCAATACCAAGACCCTCATCTCTTTTTCTTACATCACCAAATATATCTCTTTTAGCTGGCAACTCTTTGCTATATCCCAAAACTGGAAGTCTACTTAAAAAATTATCAGTTATATTTCTTGCATCTCGCAAAACAGGATCGTCATATTGTGATGCGTGTGCAAAAACTGTTGGCACAAATGATCCTGTAAATCTTTGAAAAAATCTTTCTCCGTATCTTGATGGGTCTGTAATAACCTGTATTGCTGAAGATATGCCAGATAAGAATGTTTTATTTGTTAAGTTATTGGTAACACTACCCATTAACATTGAAGCCAATCTATCTATTTCAAATTCATTATCAGGATTTTTTTCGCTTTCGTTAAATATATAATCTCCAATTTCTTGCATATCAGCAGCTATACCAAACAAAATTCCTACAGGTTCAAATCTATTATAACCATAATATGTATCACCAACTTTTATAGAATATGGTCTCCAACCAGTAGCTCTTAAAGCTGCTCTTTCACTAGCATCCGTAGGACCAGCACCAGTTATGTGTCCGCTACCAGCTAAAAATCCTACAGTTGTCATAACAGAAGAACCAAATAAAAGCCTACCTAACGCTTCATCTTTTTCAGCACCGCCTTTAGCTATTTTCTCTTTAAACTCTTTAGACATAAAACCTAGGGGGGTTCTTTCTCCAGCATATTTCACTATATTTACTGGTGTTCTAACAAAGGGTAATAAAAATCTCCAGTAAGGATTTCTATTAATAAAAGACTGTATATTTTTTCCAGTTTCTCCTAATTCTCTTGTAAATGTTTGGTATCTACCAACATCCATACCTTTTAAATGTATGTCTTTTCCTATAGGAGATACCATAGGATTATCTGAATGTTGTTTCATAAGTTGTGAAACTCTTGTCCAAGCATCAACCCCTCTCAAGCCTTCTTCTTTAGCTTTTCTCATGGCAAGTCCATATATTTCTTGCCTATAAGCAGCTGTTTTAAATCCTGTATCAGTTGCAACTAATAATCTACCAGGTATTCTTACAACCTCACCAAACAAACCAGGTATAGATTTTTGTTTATTCAACTCTAGTTTTGTCATGCTGTCTACAACAGCCTCTGGTTTTACAAATGCTTTTGCACCAGCCTGTAACCCTTCTATAGTTCCAGCTATTGTTCCTAAAAATCTTGAATTAGCTTCAGAAAAAGTAATTCTTTTAGGGTCTCTTCTTGCGGCACCAACCAAAGCAGATGTATAAAACTCTGCTGGTCTTAATACTGAAGTAAGAACACCACTTAAAAAGTTTACTAATTGTGTTGATGGACTAGATAATAAAGAATTAATCCACACCTCTTGAACCATGTCTAATCCTTTTACTTTTTTAAGATTACCTAAAAAGTTTATAGCAGAATCTACATCATCAAATGATTCTAAATTTTTTGCTATTACGTTTGGATCTAGCTCTGTATCTTTAATTTTATTTAAATATTCTTTTGTAGCTTTGCTCTTAATAGCCTCATCAGGAGTTTTTGCCATTTCCCTTAAAGCTCTTAAACCTCTTCCAGCTTCTGCTACAACTCCAGCCTCTTTACTTGATAGTGCAGCAACTGTATCTAAAAACTTTACATACTCTATTTTATCTATATCTGTGAGCGTTCCATTGTTTAATTTTGTATTATAGGTTTGACTAACATCCAATAACTCTTGTTGCGTGTCTCTTACAATTTGTCTTACCGCTGTTATATTTTCAGCACTAACAGCTTGGCCTTGTTTTATTTTCAATACATCATCAACAGTCCAGCCTTTATCTAATGCTGCTTGATGTAGTACTTCACCATCTTTGCCAAATCTTACTCTTCCTCTTCTTTGTGTCCAATATTGTTCGTTTTCTTCAGCTAAATCTTTTACTAAGCTTTCTGTTTCATCATCAAATTCTTTTTTTGATAATCTAATATTTGCAGCAAAACCCTCTTCAGGTTTAGGCGCAACACCCTCTGGTACAACATCTGTTTTAGCTTGTGCCAATGTTGTTTCAGTATCAATTATTGTTGGTTCTGTTTTTGGCTCAACCTGTAATGGTGTTTCTGTTATTTGTTCTATTTCTTCTGCTTTTTTAAATTTATTTTTTATTGATCGTAAACCAACAAAAGCTAAATCAAGACCCATACCCAAACCAATACCCTCTAATGCCATTTTAAATCTACCCTCTGCTGCGGTATCATCTTCATCTGCCATTAAATATTGTGTTAATTGGTTTGGTGCGTATTGTTGTACTAAATTTGATAACCTTTCTTCATCTGGACTAAATGCTAATTGTTCTGCCGCAGCTCCAGTAAGCGCAGCTTTACCAATTTTTCCAGCTTTTGATGTTGGGTCTAATACTTTTTTTGCCTTAGACAGTTTGTCTAATTTTGAAAGAACTGATACACCTTTAGCAAGACCAGTAAAAGGTATAGCAAATCCAGCAATATCCCTTATTGCTTGTCCGCCTTTATACGTTGGTTGTTCAACAGTTGGCAAGTCTGGTATATCTTTACCAGTAATATCTTCTACTAATTCTGTTGTAGCTTGTGCTGTATCTCTTGCAGCTCCCACTAAAGTTCTTTTTAAATTTTCACCAAAGCCTACTTCTTCTGCAAAGGGGTCTACAATGTTTGGTGTTTTTTTAAAAGGATCTACAATTTGATTTGCCACAATTAAGAACCATAACGTGTATTAAAAAAGTCTATTAAAGATTCATCATTAGCGGTTGGATTTGATTTCTTAAGAATATCCCATTGCTCTGCTGTGCCTTTAAAATTTTTAGGTATGCTCGTATCGGTTTCTATGTTAGGAGTACCTAATGCACCACGCATTGCTATTTCAATAGGATCAGTTCTTTGTAAAATATCAAGAATTTCTATATCTTCTTTTAACAAAGTTTCTCCTGCTTGTACTTTAGCTAAAATTCTTGCTTTTTGTTCTGATGGCGAAAGGGTTTTTTCTGGCTCAAAGGTTCCCATTAAAGCCTGTGTTTTAGCTTGAACGTTTAGTGATTTCATTAATTTTTTTTGTGATTCAGGAATATTGGAGCTATCAATGGCAGCATTTAATTCTTGATTAAGTTTATCCTGCTCTGCTTTTTGCTGTTGTTGGGCTATCATTTGCTGTCTTTGCAAAACACCTTGAGAAGGATCTTGACCTCTTAAAACGTCTGATAAAGCAAGCATCATATTTCCAGCTCTTTGCCTTCTAACCATTGGGTCTACCTGCGGCACTTGTGGTGCCTGTGGTATATTCATAGAATTTATTTGATTATTTGTTTTATTAATATCATCAAACAAACCTGTGTTTATAAATGGTTGTTTATTTAAAATTGTCATATAAATTTCCTAAGTTTGTTTATCAGGTAAAAAACCAAATGGGTTATATCCGCCAGTCCAAGCCGAACCAAGTAACCCAGTTGCGCCGCTAAGTATTCCGCTTAATCCAGGTGATGATTGTGTTGCTTGTGTCTGACCAACTAACTGAGGCATCATGCCTAAACCTTGGCCTAATAAACCTAATGAGTATGCTGGATAGCCCTGCTCTCTCATAAACTCTTGGAAAGCAAAGTCTTGTTCTTGTTGTCCTAATCCTCTTGATAAAGCACCGTAGCCACCAAGTAAGCCTAAAGCTTGTTGCTGTCCACCCAGTAAACCACTTAATAAACCAGCTTGTTGTTGACGGCTTCTTAGCTCCATCTCTGGTGCAAACATAGCTCTTTGTTGTTGTCTTGCTATATCTGACTCCGCCGCGCCCAGCGCCCGCTGATAGCCTGCCTGTCTTAATCCAGCAGCTGTTTCTGCGGCAGCCTGTGCATAAGGCTTAGTAGCTTCTGTCTCTAACAGCGCTGACCTAGAGCCACCAAAAGCTCCAGCGCCTATCGCTGCCTCTTGCGCTCTTTGTTGTGCCATTTCAGATTGTTCTTGTATATCCTGCATTGCTAGGTCTATAACTTGTTGTTGATATGGTGATTGATATGCACCTATGTCTACATCTAATAAAGACTGCACGTCTCCCATTTGTGGAGCTGCCTGACCAGCCAATGCTTGTAGCTGTCCTGTTGGGTCATAACCAAAAGCACTACCAAATAATCCTTGTATTCCTGCGCCCATTTGCATTTCTTCTGGAGACATACCAACGAATCTATCGCCTGTATAACCTGCAAATGGTATATCAGATGCCTCTTTAGCACGCTGATAGTAGTCCATATACAAGTCTTTCTGCCAATCTGGTAGAGTTGCTTCTTGTGTTGTTGTTGTTTTTCCTTTACTCATAAGTCTTTTCTAATTAGATATTCTGTTTCAAATCCTAGATGTTTTAGTTTCCTAGTCCATCCTTTTCTGCCTCCGCCGTAGAGTCTTTTGACTCCACACGCTTTGGCATAATCTTCTATGTGTGGCAACATTACCTCTAATTCTTTGTAATCGCCACCACAAAATAATAAATTCATTGCAGTGTGTTGCGGGAATACTACAAATTCTGTTACAAAAGCAGAGTTCTGTCCTGCCCATAATAAGAATATTCCTTCATCTATTTTAGCTTCTATATCATCGATTGTATAGGAATCTTGATATTTTATAGCTTTTGCTATAAGAGGCCTACACTTAATCCACTCTTCTTTCCAAGACTTTTTAATCGCCTTTTCCATACTCAACAATACTTGCATATATAGTTAAATTACCAGCACGATCTGCTTGTACTTTTAATACATCGCCTTGTTTTAAGACAAGACTTTTACTTAATAACTCTTCTGTATCATAGGCAGTTATTACATATTCTTTAAATAAAGTATAAGTTGTTCCACCGCTTACTACTGTAACTGTTATATTGGTTTGTTGGTTGTCATGGTCACAAACCAAAAAAGATTCAACAATAGAAAAAGTAAAGTCATCGCCGCTTGGTGTTGTATATAATGTTGTTAAATCTGTAGTAGTAAGTATTTCATTTGCTGTTTCAGCTCTTTGTATATATTGTCTTTGTGAGGATAAATCCATTATCGTTTACCTCTTGGTTTTATGTCTAATCTTATATTACCAACTTGAAAGTCTTGAGTTAAAGAACCAGTCACTGTCATAGATACCTGTCTTGCTGTAAACCTTGCATCGGTATAACCATCTGATTCAAAGGTAAAGTTACCAAAGTCTGTTTCTGTTCCTAGCGGTGTATTCTTGCCTTTAAAACCTATTGTAATGCCTGGTAAGCTATTGGATTCTTCATCTGGTAGTATTTGATTAACCTGTGCCAATCTATCGCCATTGCCAATCTCAAGCGGTCCTGTGGTAGCAAACGGAACTTGGTCACCTAAGTTTGGAGAGTTAAACAAGGGTCTTTTATCATGTTCATATACAAAGCCATTAGAGTCGCAAGACAAAGGATGATTAAATACGCCTTGGTCTACCCAACAACTTCTATTCATAGAACCTATAGACCAAACATTATCTATATAATTCCATATAACATACTTGTTAGGTGATAGTTGGTCTACATCTCCCACAGGGAAAAACCACCATATCTCATTAAAATCTATGTTGTGTGTGCCAAATGTAGATTGCTGTGTATTAACTTGTATGTTGTCAAAGATGTAATCGTGTACGTCTGACTTTAATTCTCTGACTGTGCCATCAAAAGAAAAAAATGAGTTTTCACTAATCCATGATAAAAAACTACCAGAAGATACTATTGACCTTGGGCTTATAGCTTTACAGTTAATACCCGCATCTTGTATACCGTATACAAAAGGAGAGCCTGTATAGTAAAGCCTGTTAATACCAACATCGGTAAAAATAATAATATCATTTTGCCATTTAACAGCATAGTTAGCTTTGCCGCCTGTAGGTATTTGCAAATCACCTGCTGTATTTCTAGCAGTAGATGTCCAGTTAGTATTATCTTCTCTGTCAGACCATGATATTTTTCTAGGATCTCCACCTGCGCCTATGGCTATTAAATGCCTTTCATTGCTTACAATAACTGCCTGACATCCTGTTGGCGCATTGGTAATTGGTGTTGCAATAGTATCTGGACTACCGCCTCCTGCGTCTGGCCTCCACTGATATAACTTACCATCTCCTGCAAAACAAAAAACTAAATGCTCTCCCCAGTTATCAAAAGAAAAACTTTTAGTGTCAAAATTTAATGCTGACGTACTTCTTTCATCTCCCCAATCTTCTACACCATAATGATATGCACCATATCCAGTAGATGTAATAACGTCATCACCTATAAATCCTGTTGGTGTTATGTCATACCAGGTATCGTTATATAAAACATTTACCCCAGCTCTTGTTCCTATAGCCAAAACTTCTTCGCCATTATTAGTTTTATAAGAATATATACCTATTGGTATTTCTGCTTTTATTATTGTTGAAGCAGATGATGTCGCTGTTGATGTTGCAGAAGTGCTTGCGCTTACTGTAAAAGTGGTTGTGCTTGGCACGTCTGTAATACTAAAACTTGTATTGATTTCTGCTTGTGGTACGCCACCTGTTGCGTCAAAACTTTCAAGATAAATAGTATCTCCTACACTCAAACCATGAACTACTGTTGTAGTTATTGTTAATGTATTGCTAGATGAGGTTGTGCCAACGGTACCGCTATAAAATGTGCCGACTGGATTATCTTTAAACTTAACCCAGCCACCTAATGGTTTTAAATAACCATTTTCAAAACGCACCAAATCACCATCTACCCAACGACCTTTGTTAGCGTAGTCAGTACCGTTTTTTATTATTCCTGCTGGGGGTGTAATTGGAAATAGAGCCATATTTAGCCCTATGCTGTACGTTTCCACATATATACAACTATATATGGTTGTAAATTATTGTGAGCAGAACCGCTACCTGTAGACAATGTTTTACTTGAACCCCAAGGATCGTCTGGGGTGCCACCATAAAAGTTATTAGGTGTTGATGAGTTTGTTACTGCGGTAAACCCAGATGGTCTACTACTGCTACTAGCAGCACCATGCAATGATGTATGGTCATGCGATGGCATTTCAGAAATTGTTAATGTATGTGTTTTTGCACCACCTGTTTCTTCTAGAGTATCAAAATCTGTATCTCCAGAGTCAAGGCCAACCATAGTTTTACCAGCACCAAAAGCTACCCATGTACCAAAGCCAAGCAATGTTGCTGGGTTTGTGCTTACGGCTGCATTGATGTAGATAGAACCAACTGGATATATTTTTTCTAATACATTGGTTCCATTAATTTGTAATTCTCCTGCTGTAGTATTTACATTACCACTAGCAGTTACGGTTGTTGCTGCAACAGTTGATGTGCTGTTTGCACCTATTGGTGTGCCGTCAATAGCACCGCCGTTAATATCTACTGTTGTTAAGGTAGATGTACCGCTTACTGTTACGCTATTTAAAGTAGCTAGACCAGATGTTGATACAGTAGTAAATGCACCTGTAGAGGCTGAGTTAGCACCTACGGTTGCTCCGTCAACAGAACCACCATTAATATCAGCGGTTGTAAATGTTGCTGTTCCTGTAGATGTTAAAGTTCCTGCTACTGTTATAGTTTTACCACTACCAACATTAAGACCAACACTAGTTCCAGTTCCATTTGCGGTAAAAATACCATCAACAGTATCTAGGTCAGTATTAATCTTACCACCCCAAGTATTAGTAGATGCTCCTACTTCTGGTTTGGTAAGGTTAAGGTTGGTTGTAAAGGTATCTGCCATAGTGCTTACTTGTTAAATTTGGATTTTACTAATTCAATCCATTCTGGTTTCTTTTTATATATTATAAACCCAACAACTGCTATTAGTATAACTATTTCTATTAATGTTTCCATGGTTAACTTATGGTTTTAGTAACAGATGTTGGTGTAATTTCATCCGTTATTTTAGCATCTAAGCCAGACTTTAGATTAGCTACTTCATCTTCGCCCATACCTGTTGTAACCCAACCAGTAACTATGTCATTGGTAAGATCTGCAAACGGTACAAAGTCGCTAATATCGTCTGCGTTTACGCTGTGAGTACCATAAACAGAAGCTGAATAGTTATTACCATCAGCATCTTGTTGATCGCTCTCTGCGTTTAGTCGCCAATGAACCGTATAAACTACATCAGAGTTTCCTTCGTATGTGGGATAAACGTCTACTGTTTTACAATTCCAGTTGTATGTATTACTCATTTTTATTCTCCTGTATTTTGACTATCTAAAAACTCTTGATAGGCTGTTTTAAGCTCATCAGTCCATACAGCATTGCAAATTGCTTGTACTTCTGCTGATTCGTTAATTATATCATCTGTGCATTGTAATGCATGTCTATGAAAAGACCTACTAAGCTCTACACCATCTTCTTTGATGACTGTAGCTGTTCGCACCTGTATAGTTTTGTAGTCTCCTACAACTTCTATTTTATCTTCTATTATTTCTTTTGTTATTGCCATTCTATTTTCTCCTTTTGTCCGTACCTAGCATCCACTAGGTATATTGTTAAATTGTTATGTTGTTGTATAAGTTCCTGCAATATTAATATAGTTATCATTAGCACCAGTTTGTGCATCTGCAACTGCTATTGTTGTTGTGCCATCTCTATACAAATTAATATATGCTGATGTTTCATGTACTCTAGCTGAAGTAGGGTTGTTAGCAGCATTCCAATTTGAACCAAATGTTACAGAAACAGCAGTATATTGGTCAGTTCCTGCTCCTGATACAGTAGCGGGTGTAAAAGGTAATCCACCAATTACAACCTCACCTGAAGCTGAACCTACTGTAATTGCATCTGTAACTACTGTTAATTGAAAATGCACTAAACGACCAACTTTAGTATAAGAACCACCTGTTCTTGCATCATAAGTAACGCTTGTAAAATCTGTCCCATCAGTTGTTAATGTAGGCGTAAAAGTACCTTCCTCATAATCGTCAAGTTTGTTTGCTGAACCTGTACCGCCTAGATAAGCACCGCCTGATAAGTAGAGGTCTTTCCAGCGAACAGAGTGATAACCTAAATCAACTGCTGCATCTCTATTAGCATTAGTGGCAACATTAAAAGGCATAACAGCATTGTCGGCATCACCAAGTTTTATACCTGTATCACCGTTACCAATAGCTAAACGACCTGAAGCACAAGTAATACTTCCAACTGTTGTGCCGTCTTTTCTAAAGTCTGCAATGATGCCGTCTGAGCTTAGACGATTAACAACTAATGCTTTTTCAGCACTTCGTGTAAAATAACCTACATCATATTGACCATTTAATTCTATACCTGCTGTTGCACCAAGGTCAGAGCTTGTCTTACCCACCAACACATTGCCTGATGAGTCTATTCTCATGCGTTCTGCATAATTTGTACTGAGGGTTAGGGCTGTGCCATTAGAGCCTATTCTTACTTGGTCTGCTGTGGACGAGCTATTTGAAAAACAAACAAAAGAACTGGTAAGGGTAGATTTAAACTGAGCCACCATTGATGCACTACCTGCATTTACTTCTAATTTTCTGCTTGGCGAAGTCGTTCCAATTCCAACGTTGCCTGAAGAGTCGATGCGCATGGCTTCAAGGGGAGTTTTTGAAGGGTCTGTACCGTCAAAATTAGCAACATTAAATGTTATATTGCCTTTATACCATTGAGTTGCGTCTGTTTTAAAATCAATGCTGGCTAGTTTAGATATGTTATTACCATAGCTACGAGCCTGACCTATAAGAGACATAACGGTTGTGTTTACTTGACCGTCAGCAACAGCATTTGTTGCTATTAAATTAACAGTGCCACTCTGCTGCCAATGTGTTTTACCGTAAGGACTAGTCGTTCCGATTCCAACGTTGCCTGATGAGTCTATTCTCATGCGTTCTGAGCCAACAGAGTTTCTAAAAATTGTATTTTCATTACCTGATGGTGTTTGAATTAACAAACCAAGAGCTGCTGATGAGAAGAAAGTATTGGCACTATCAAACTTAATCCACTGAGTTGCATCATTTATTATTCCATCAGCAGTTACTGTACCTGTTACGTCTACTGCTCCAGCAGAGAATCTTGCTACTTCAGTAGAGCCATCAAATATTTCAACTCGTGAACCAGCATCAACGCCATTAACGTCTACAGCTAATCGCAAATTATCGCTTGATGATAGTATGGTGTGGCTTAAATTAGTAACACTTGAATCGTTAAAAGTTATTGTTGGGTTTGTGTCGCCTAAAGTTATATCACCTGTTACGTCTAATGCTGTAGAAGGATTAGTATTTCCAATTCCAACGTTGCCTGAAGCATCAATCCTCATACGTTCAGATTCTGTTGCGGTATTTGATGCGGTAGAAAATGTTAATGCTGTTTGACCTAAAGATGCTGTGGCTTTTGCTCTTATAGAAGCACGAACACCACTTGCATCTGTATTGATGTCTTGCCCTTCAAATTCTATAGCACCATACTGGTCTCCATTAACTATTCCAGTATCGTTTCTCTCTAATCTTATAACAGCATTACCTAAAGTATCAGACAGATGAAGCATAGTATCAGGCGAAGTCGTTCCAATTCCAACGTTGCCACCTGATGCAATAGTTAAAATATCAGGAGTATTACCTGCACCTAATCCTAATCTATCACCTGAACCTGCTGTAATTCTAGCTGCTGAAGATTGTGCACCAATGCTA
>Ga0208898_1002532_pt1 | contig 11166 bp, 15 predicted proteins | sample VirMetDEL_Mar_4_FD_184513 | JGI IMG/M metagenome (GOLD analysis project Ga0208898, IMG submission 184513) | Aqueous microbial communities from the Delaware River and Bay under freshwater to marine salinity gradient to study organic matter... | ecosystem: Environmental > Aquatic > Marine >...
GGTGGCTTACACAATCTGTGACCGCGTCGGCCTGCAAGTCCTGCGTGACCCATACACCAACAAAGGCTTCGTGACCTACTACACGACGCAGCGTGTTGGCGGTGACGTGACAAACTTCGATGGCATCGCCATCGGCAAAGTCGCAGCATAAGGAGGCTATGAACAATGGCTGTTTTTGACACCCGCAACAATGCTGAGTACGGGATGGGCCTTTCGGCCACCCTATCCGGCGCAACGCCTGCGGCTGGTGATTGGATCGACATGCAAGGCTGGCAATCGCTGACCTTTACAGTCGGGACAGGCACCGTCACTGACGCAGGCACCGCATCCGGCTTCGCCTTCGAGGTTCAGGAAAGTGACACTACCGCAGCCGCAGATGCGACTGCCGTGGCAGACGCTGATCTGATCGGCACCGAGGCAGCGCTCACCGTGACCGCAGATGGCGACGACGACAAAATGATCGGCTCCATCGGCTATCGCGGCAGCAAGCGGTATGTTCGCCTTGTCGCAACTGGCACCACTGGCACCAACGCCGTGGTCAATTGCCATGCGATTAAGATGAAGGGCGGCAACATGGGTTCGGCGTCCATCGACGCTGGCACTGCTGCCACCTAAGATTAACTGCGGGGCGGCTCTGGTCGCCCCGTTGCTTCAATGATTAGGGGAATGGCATGTCGTCAAATATACCTTGGGACAGCATCCCTGAAGCCAGCGAAGACAACAAGCGCGCGGCTGATCTGCTGATCCGTATGGATAATGGTCAGGAACGGCGCACAGGCTATGACGGCGGCTGGATATTTTACCAAGACGCTACGCATACAATTTTAAACAAGCAGTCAATTAGTGCAGGCACCCCAACAATTTTGACGATTGACGGCGCAGGATCAGAATCAAATGACACATTCCGGCGAGGAATGAATACGGACGTTTGGTCACTAAACACCATTCGACCAGCAGCGTTAGGCGAGGTTTATGTAGTTTCAATTGCGTTTGACGTAACTAAATCTAGTTCAAACCAAATTTTTTTAGATATAACTGGAAAAATCGGTCCCGGCTACACTGAGGTCGTTTCGCTTGAGCGCAAGCCGCTGACAAAAGGATCAGGAATTACTGATTACATCATATTTAACAAAGTTATATTCATTCGAGACGCATATACGACAGACGGTCTGCAATTCTTTTTGACCTTTGATGAGAGCGTTGAGGTGTGGGATAAAACCATATCAATACAAAGGACGCACAGCCCATGACGCAGATCAAAATGCTTCGCACATTGCCAGTGGCACCTGACGGCATTACAGTGCAGACGTGGGTCGAGGGCAGCACGCATCAGGTCAGCGACGACCTCCTGCGCATTCTGATAGATGCAGGCGCATGCGAGATTGTTACCAAGGCTGTCCCGGCAGCACCGGAAAACAAAGCAAAGCGGCGTCGCCGGAAAGGAAAAGGCTGATGCGGTTTAACCGGAAATCCGTCTACGTCACGGCCAGCACCGACAGCCCGGCCATAAGCACGGCTGACATGAAAACCTTTCTGCGCGTCGACACAGACGCAGATGATGCAGTCATTGCGTCATATGTGGCGACTGCGACCGAGGCAGTGAAGCAGTATCTGCGGCTTGCGGTACTGACTGAAACTTTTGTTCTCAAGGCTGATGGCTTCACTGTGGCAGGCGCAGACGAGCGCCTGCTGTCGCTGGGGCCGGGCGTACACACCGCCAGCGTGCCCTACGTTCTGGGCGGCGGTGAGACGCTGGACATTCCGTTCCCGCCGCTGCAAAGCGTCACAAGCGTTGTGACGTATGACCGGGGCAACAACGCCAGCACCTACAGCGACACCAAGTATCAAGTGGATCTGCAAAGCGGGCGCATCTACCTCAACGAAGGCGAGGTCTGGCCGTCTGATCTGCGGGCGCAAGACGCGGTGCAAGTGACATATGTTGCAGGCTATGGCAGCGGCTCCATCCCTAACCCAATCCTACAAGCCATCCGCAGCTACGTTGAGCAGCTTTATGACGGGTGCGAGGGCATGACCGCAGAAATCAAGCGGCTGCTGGCACCGTATCGCCGGGCTGACGAATTAGCATGGTAAGCTGTTGCTCCAAATATAATGCGCGGCAGCTACGCAGTCGCATTACCATCCAAAGCAAGACGCAGGTCGCGGATGGCATGGGCGGCTGGACAGAGACGTGGAGCGCTGGAGACGCCGTGAGGTCCATGTGGAAGCCTATGAGCGGCAACGAGCGGGTGCAGGCCATGCGGATACAGCCAAGCCTGTCGGTGCGTGCTGTAATTCGCTTCCGAGGCAATGCAGAGGGTGCGCCCTATTACAGCGCGGCTGACCGGGTGGTTTACCGGGGCAGGACGTACAACATTACGGCAATCGTGGATGTGGACGACGCAGGCGAGTGGCTGGAATTATCGCTAACCGAGGGTGAGCCGTCGTGAGCCGGGTAGAGATAAGAATTGATGGGGTGGACGACTTGCTTGCGGATCTGCGAAAGCTGGGCGATTTGAGCGATGAATTGCTGGTGGACACCATCAATGACGTGGCGATAGCTACTCAGAACGAAGCAGTGCGAGGCATACAGCGAGGCCCGGCCAATGGGCGGACTTATAAGCGTGGGACAGTGACGCATACTGCGTCAGCGCCGGGGCAATTTCCGATGAGCGACACGGGTCGGTTGGCAAGCAATGTCGAAAGCATTCTTGCGACACCGGCAAACATTCGGGCCAAAGTCGGCACAAATATTATTTATGGCGCATATCTTGAGTTTGGCACTTCCAAGATGGCCGCACGCCCGTGGCTTCAGCGCAGTTTTCGCCAAGCGGCAGAAGGCGTTGCAAAAGAACTCAAGGCCAAGCTGGAGGCGCGGATATGAGTTTTGAGACAGCAGCCCAAGAGATTGTTTTTGACGCACTGAGCGGCCAGATCACAGCGGGCGTCTATGACGACGTGCCTTATCTGCCGGAAGGTATGCCTCGCCAGAATTTCCCCTATGTCGTGATCGGTGACGACACCACAACGGCGTGGGACACAGACGACACCCTCGGCAAAGAGATAACAATCACCGTTCACATTTGGAGCAGGACCAGCGGTTTTAAACAGACCAAATCCATCATGGGCGAGGTCTATGACATTCTAAATCGCGGCGCTCTATCCAAGACAGGCTATAATGTGGTAGATTGCCTATGCGAGTTTTCGCAGGCGATGCGTGACCCAGATGGGGAAACCCGGCACGGTGTCATGCGGTTCCGGCTAACGATCCAGAAGGAGAACTAAAAATGGCTGGCTTTAACGGTCGATCACTGACCATTGATTGGAACTCGACCACGCTGGTCGGTGTTCGCACCCGTGGCATGACCAACACCAATGAAATGGTGGACGTGACCACTGACGATGACAGCGGCTGGCGCACCCTGCTTGCTACACCCGGCGTCAAAGCGGTGGAAGTCACTGTTGGCGGCATTTCATCAGATGAGGTTCTGCTTGCTGAATTTTACAACGCAAGCACAACTGGCGAGACGTTGCAGATTGACTTGCCTTCTTCGCTGGCCTCGCCCGGCAACGTCAGCGGCACATATCATCTGTCGTCGTTTGAACTGACCGGAGAGCATGATGGTGCTGTTGAGTTTTCGGCTACGTTCCAGTCCAGCGGCACGGTCACTTACACTGCATCCTCGGCGTAAGGTGATTTATGCGAAAGCTAAAGGCGTCACTCGGAGGCCATGAACTTGAACTTGCTGCCACGTTCGGCGCAGCGTCTGATCTGTCTGAGCAGGTAGGAGATCCACTTGCCATTGCCCGCGAGGCGCAGATTGAGGCCATGCTGTCGGGCGTGGGGCAGGTATATCACCCGAAATGGCAATTCACGGTCAAGAACGTGCCGACGATCCTCTATATCGGCATTAAAGCGACTGGCCGCGATATGACGCTGGAAAAGGTGCAGGAAATGGTCGTTGAAAATGGCTTTCTTGAGGCCAAGACCATTGCCTTGGACTATATCGCCATGATTGTGACGCCGAAGTCGCAGGAACTGGATGGCGAGGACAGTGGTGCATCGTCGGGGGAGTGACATGGGCCGCTTTCGAGCGCAATGCGTATCAAGCGGCCCGGTCATGGGGCATGCAGCCAAGTGAGTTTTGGGCTTTGCCCGTTTGTGATTGGTGGGTCGAACTGGATGGCAAGATTGCCGAAAACAAAAGGATCGAAGATCTAACGAAGGGCGGTTCCACGCGGAGCGGCTTTTCGCAGGCTGAATGGGCCGATGCAAGGGCCAGACATAAGGCAAAGATGAATGACGGAACTCGCAGCCCTTAACGTAAAAATCAACGGCGACAGCGCCGACCTTCAGTCTGATTTGGCAAAGGCCAGCAAGCAGCTTTCTAGCTTTGATGCGCAGGCAAACAAGGCCAACAAAGGCACAAAGGGGTTTAGTGGCAGTATGGGCCGCCTTGGTAGGGTTTCCCGCCAAACGCGGGCGTCAATTACCAACACATCTTATCAGCTTCAGGATATTGCGGTCCAGTTATCAATGGGCACGCGGGCCAGCACTGTGTTCGCGCAGCAGTTGCCGCAGCTTGCCAGCGGTTTCGGCACAATAGGTGCTGTCGTTGGTGTGTTGGCTGGTGTTGGCATTCCGGCATTGGCATTTGCTTTTTCAGCGGCTGGCGAAAGTGCGAAAACTTTTGACGACGCTCTGAGTGACATTCAAGACACCATTGACAGCATGGAAGCGCCAATGAAAATCTTGAATATGACCACAGAGGAATTGGTGGAAAAATATGGCGCAGCCACTGAGCGGGTTTTGCAATTTGCCATTGCCCAGGCTGAACTGGCTGCTTCGCAAGCCGCACGCAGACTGCAAGAGGAAATCCTCCTACTTGATGATGTTGCCAGCAAATACACTGCTGCGCAAAAAGCTGGCCGGGATTATAAAAATACCATTGATCGAATTGCCAAGGATTTTGGCCTTGCGCGGGATGAGGCCAAGCGATTTGAGGTATTACTTGGACAGATAAGCGCGGCAGAAACCTTTGAAGGTCAGCAAGCGGCATTGCAGCAAGTCCTGACATTTCTGGAAGAGAACAACGTAGAGTTGGCAAAAATACCTCCTGAACTTCAGCGTGCAATTTCGGAGATGATTACGCTTTCAAGCGAGACGGATCGTGCGCGTCAATTCATGGATCAACTTGCTGCTGCATCTCAAAATGTCACAACCGGCGTTCCTCTTTATCTGCAAGGCTTCACGGACGAACAACTTTTGCCGCCTGGTGCGCCGCCTGATGGGGGCGGTGGCCGAGGGCGTCGTGGTGGTGGTGGCGGTGCCGACCCGTTGATTTCTGAACTTGAAAGCGTTCAGAATGCCCTAATGACGCAAGAGGAGCAGCAGATTGCATCCTTTCAGCGGCAGCAAGCAACATTGCAGCAAGCGCTGGAGCAGCGGCTTTTGACCCAGCAGGAATACAATGCGCTGATGGAGCAGGCGCAGTCGCAACACGCTGACAAAATGACCGCCATTGATGCGTATCGCTACGGCACTGACCTTCAAAAAGCAGATCAGTTCTTGGGCGATATGGCGAGTGCGTTTCAAAGCGGCAACGAAGACATGCTGCGTATTTCCAAAGCCTTTGGGGCAGCGCAGGCACTGGTCAGTGCCTTCACGGGGGCTGCTGAAGCGCTCAAACTGCCATTCCCGGGAAACTTGGCGGCGTTTGCAAAAGTCTTGGCAACCGGGCTGGGCGCGGTGCAATCAATCAAGGGCGTCACGCCCGGCGGTGGTGGCGCATCAGCAGCCGGGGCAGTTGCATCAGCCGCCGCAGCGCCTTCCGCAGCCCCGCTTGATGTGCGCCTTAGCGGGATGAGCGCAGACGAATTTATCAGCGGGGCAAGCCTCGAAAGCCTGTTCAACCGATTGCAGGACGAGGCTGGCGACCGGGGCCTAAGAGTGAGTTTTGCCTGATGAGCATCCTAATAGACCCAACCAAAGCCGCAGAACTGGCTACAAACGGGACCAGCAATAACCCGATTGTACTTTGGGAGAGCCTATCCGGCACCCTTAGCACGACCACCGGCACGGAGGTAGAAAGCGCGACGCTGTCGGCAACCGGCACGACCTATGACGCATGGGTTGCCTCGCCGTCTGGCGGCACAGCGGCCTTGCAAATGGTCTTTGCCACTGCGCAATCGCTGAATGCGGTTGCCATTGCCGCGCACAATATCGGCTCAATTAGTGGCGCTCGCGTGCAGGCTCAGTATAGCACCGACGGCGGGACTACTTGGGTAGATTCTGGATCAGGCAACATTTTTCCTACGGACAATCAGGCCATCCTGTTTTACTTTGACGAGGTGAGCACTACGCATTGGCGGATTCGTGTTAGAGACGCAGGGTCAAATAATGTAGAGATAGCAGTTGCGTATTGGGGAACTGTGATGACCATTCCCCGGCGCTTTTATCAAGGCTATACGCCGCCGATCACGCCGGCCAACGTCATGCTGCAATCCAACGTCAGCCAAGGCGGGAACCTGCTGGGGGCGGCTGTTACACGCAAGGGGTCGAGCGCCAGCGCAACGGTGCAAAACGTCGATCCGACCTTTATTCGGGGCACCGACTTCAAGGGCTTTATGAACCATTTCAACAACGGCAACGGCTCGTTCTGGGCATGGCGTCCGACAAAATACGGCGACGTATTTTATTGCTGGCGGGATGGCAACACGATTGCACCGACGAACAGTGGACCGCGAGACCTAATGTCGTTTGAGATGAACATGAGGTTCTATGATGAACCGTGAACTGCTGCAAATCGTTGAACTGGATGTGAACCGCTGCGGCCTAGCCTACGGCAGCAATCCTTGCATTGCCGCGCTGGGCACGACCGGCGTGCGCAAGTGTTACAACACTTATGCGACCTGCCAGAACAAAGTGAATTTCGGCGCACCTTCTGAGCCGAGCGGCGGGCCGGATCGGACCTTTGAGCAGCTAGACACTTTCGCCAGCACTGGCTTTGTTCGCAACGCTGATCTGTTCTTTGCTGCTAACTTGTCAATTCCGTCCGCTGATCCGGACGGCTGCATTTGGGAATTGGGCGGTGCGAGCACCGGAGCATATTTAGGTTACACATCTGGAAACCTCATTTGGCGTGTGGGTGACGGCGGCTCCGGCACGCCAGCTAATTGCGCCAAACTTGACCTTAATCTTTCTGGCCTGCTGGGCAAGACCGGCACGATTTATGGTCAGGCTTTCGTTGCCACTAATAGAATTGAACTCTGGTTCTGGGAGCAAGGAACAAGCACTGTGACGCTCTTGGGAACTGATACAGCCGTGGGAAGTTTTAGCGACTGGGCCGGGTCGGCAGCGGGCGCGGTGGGGCGTGTGAATGGTGCCTATCCGACTGGCGAGAGCGGCGCAAACTACAACGGCACCATCAGCGAAGTTCGGTTTTACGACTCAACGAATTTTGAGCCGGTGGGGCAGGGGGACGCCAACACAACCACGCTGCGCTTCGCCAAGAACCAGAACGGCATTCCCCGCTCTCAGCGCGTCTACCCGGCGCTGCAATCGGTCAGCACCAATCCGACAGAAATCAACCTCGGCGGCGTCAACGACCGGCTGGGCAGTTTAGGCAAGCGGGCACGTATTTCGGTCAAGCTGAAAGATTTTACGGACAGCGACATATGGTTCGACAATTATCAGGCCGAGCGGGTCGATGGCACGGCGCAGACTGACGAGGGTGGCTATAACCCGCAGGAGCGCGGCACGTTCTTTGGCAAGCTGCGTCGGCGGTTCCCGTACTACGTGGGCCGGGCGCTGCGGGTCAAAGAGGGCTACGTTGGCGACGATGTGGCGACCATGCGAACCCGCAACTACGTTGTGACAGAGTGGGCCGGGCCAGACGCAGCAGGCAACGTCACCATCACGGCCAGCGATGTGCTGGACCTAGCTGGAGACAAGAAGGCCCAAGCCCCTGCGGCCAGCCAAGGACGGCTTGCTGTGGCTGTGGCAGAAAGCGGCCTGCCATCCTTTAATCTGGTCCCGGCTGATGTGGGCGATGAATACCCAGCGTCGGGAACCGCAGCCATTGGCTCGGAGATTGTCACGTTCACCCGGTCAGGCGATACCGTGACGCTGACAGCGCGGGCGCAAGGCGGCTCTACCGCATCCAGTCACAGCGCCGACGACACGTTCCAGACGTGCTACGTGGCCAACGACGCAACTATCGCCTCGGTCGCAATTGACCTGATGACCAACTATGCGGGCATTGACGCCTCCTATATCGACACATCAGCGTGGACGAGCGAAGGCGAGCGGTGGCTTGCGACCTACTCCCTGACCACAATCATCACCAAGCCAACCGGCGTGACAAAATTGCTGGCCGAGCTTTCGCAATTTGGCGTGATTTGGTGGTGGGACGACGAGGACCAAGAAATCCGTATGCGGGCCAACAGGCCGCTTGATGTGGGCGAAACGGCTCCGGCGTTGTCAGACAGCGTGACCTTCATTGAGGACAAATCAGACACGGCTGACCTCTATGACCAACGCCTATCGAGGGTGTTCTTCTATCACGGTGTCATTGACTACACCCAAAGCACGACTGACGGAGACAACTTCCGGCGCGTTTCCGTTGCCATTGATGGCGAGGCCGAAAGCAAACTGGAATACGACCAGACCCAGAGCTATGAAATATTCTCTCGGTGGCTGGGCGAGGCTGGCGATTATGCAGTCGCAACTCCGGCTGTCAAACGCCTGCTCAATCGCTACAGAGACACGCCCCGGCAATTCAACTTTGAATTTGACGCCAAGGACGAGGCCAGTGTTGCCGTAGCTTCCCCGGTAACAATTCAGAGCAGGTTGATACAGGACGAAACCGGGAACAATCTTGCTACGCAGATGCAAGTCACCTCTATTGAGGAGGTTGTTGGTGGTCACAGGTTTAAGGCCAAGGCACAGGATTACCAGTTTGATGGGCGCTACGGCTTTATCACTGGAAACAGCCGCCCAGACTATAATGGGTCTACAGACAACCAGCGAACCAAGGGCACTTACTTCGTGGACGAAAATACGTTAGAATTCAGCGACGGAACCGGCCCGTACTTGTTTTTTTAAGGATGCGACCTGATGGCAACTTGGACAGACCCAGCCACGATTAACACCGGGCCAGACGATCCGGTGACTTCGGAGTTCGGCACGGCTGCGCTGGAGAATGTCGAGGCTTTTGCAGAAGGCGCATCAGGTGCGCCTAAGCTGGCGATGAAGCACGAAACGGGCGCAGGCACCACCGGCAACGTTGATTTCACTGTGACCAACTATGGCGGGGCCAGCTTTTTCATCAACGTGACTAATTCTTCCGGCAGCACCGCGCGGAACCTTTCTGTCAATGTCAGTGACGGATCATTTGGCACGGCTCAAACGATTATTAGCGTTCCGGCAAGTAGCAGCCGCGTCTTGAGCGGCTATTGGATCGAAGCGACGGGCGAGGTGGAGGCCGTGTCAACCACCGCGCATTCTGCGACTGTCACCAAGACCAGCGGCATCACCACGCTGCGGTTTACCGGCGCGACCGACTTGACCTTTGGCGTACACGTTACCCTTGACGGCGGGGAGCCTGCGACATGAGCAAGGAACCTACCAAGGCTGAAATGAAGCAACAGTTGCGGCTGCAAAATGACGTGATCAAGCAACTCAAGGCTGACCTGCGAACCGAGCAGTTGCGGAAGATGCCAGTTGAAAAGATCGTGACCAAGACGGAGCGCGTAGAGGTTCCGGTAGAGAAGATCGTGACAAAACGGGTCGAAGTGCCGGTTGAAAAGATTGTGATGAAGCGGGTTGAGGTGCCAGTTGAGCGGATAATCACCAAGCGCGTTGAGGTGCCAGTTGAGAAGGTCCGCGTTGTGCAAAAGCCGCGAATGGAAGACACCGCAGAGATTGCCCGGCTGCGGGCGTTGGTTGACAGGATGGAGAGGGAGGCTCATGCAAAATGATTGCTATTCCACAGCGGCGCGTCGTGCAGGGTCTGTCTTTGCTTCCCTGCGTTGCACCAATCAGAGAAAACGGGCTGCAAGTGGTGGGGGTGCGTTACGTGTACTGTGATGGAATTTTCCCGCTTGATTTGAGAATCGCCCAGAATGCGGACAAGACGTTTCAGTTCAAGGATGCCGCAACGACCGATTACAGTCTGGCAACTGAAATCACGTTTGACATATGGCAAAATAACATATCTGGCGCGAGCCTCTACAGCGCCAGCTTGACGGGCGGTGAGATTACGCTGATCGCTGATAACGTGTTCTCGCTGACAATTGACAACACCGAGAGCGGGGCATTCCCGGCGCGGCGGCATTATTGCGAGGCTTGGGTGACGCTTCCCGGCACTGTAAAGCGATGTGTAGGTGCTGGCGGGTTTCTGGTTATAGACACAAGGAAACATGACTGATGGCACTCCCCGGTTACAAGGCAACGGCGGTTGATGGCTCTGGCGACACGATTGGCAGCACGCAGGTTGAGGTGCGGCGGCGGTCAGACAATGCGCTTGCCAGCCTGTTCGACGCAGCGACAAGCGGATCGGCACTGACAAACCCGTTTAACGCCGGTTCAAACGGCGACTTCGAGTTTTTCGCGGCGGCTGACGATTACATCGTCACGCTGGGTTCTGGCTCTTCTCCGCAGGTCTTTCCGCTGAGCCTTATCAATTCAGACTACACAGACGACCGCTACGCCCAACTTTCTGGCGCAAGTTTCACTGGGAATGTTGACACCAGTGGAAAGATTAAGGTCGGCGCTGGTGCAGACGGAAATTCAAACGCTGACGAACTTGTTATTTCTAAAGATGGCACCAATATCGGCATGAGCATTTTGTCGGAAGACAGCACAGGTTTTTCGCGTCTGCTTTTTGGTACACAAACAGACACGTCTGCTGCAAAAGTTCAGTACGTAGCCAGCAGCGATGAGATAATTCTTCAGTCTGGTGGTATTGTAACGCTACAATCGGGCGGTACAGTTGATCGAGTTACTATCGACAGCAGCGGCAACGTGGGCGTCGGAAACACAAGCCCGTCAGACCCTCTGGACGTAACTGGCACTGTAAAAAGCACGGTGTCGTCTACAGGCGATTTCAACTTCAACGCAGTATCTAGTGGCGGCGGAAACTATCGAATTTATCCTGACGACGCAAC
>Ga0208898_1002533_pt1 | contig 11166 bp, 10 predicted proteins | sample VirMetDEL_Mar_4_FD_184513 | JGI IMG/M metagenome (GOLD analysis project Ga0208898, IMG submission 184513) | Aqueous microbial communities from the Delaware River and Bay under freshwater to marine salinity gradient to study organic matter... | ecosystem: Environmental > Aquatic > Marine >...
TGTAAGAGTGAGCAGAAACAACCACATGAAGTGGCTGAATATCTAATATCATTAGGTATGAACTCTGTTAAATACTATGAAGAACCTAAGGTGTCTGTTGACATCGAAGCTCTTTAAATAGGTTTTTTACATTAGTTAGCGAGTCCATCGCTTGCATTTCTTCGTCTTTAATAGTTTTCTGTTTACTGCCGTCTGGAAAAGTAAAGATAACTTTTTGTGGGCCTAATGCAACCAAGGCATAAACATCTATTGCATCTTTTTCATAATGTCTTTTCTTGGTAAACGAACCACGCCTAAAGTCATATTCCCATGACACTCTATGGTTTCTTATTTTAGATTGTGTTTTAACTTGGCATTTATAAAGCTTATGGTCAACGTCAAAGATAATGTCTGCTTCTGCACTATGTGGAACGATAACCACAGTATCAGCATATAAAGAAAGTAGCGAGGCTACTAAATATTCTCCAGATCGGCCAACTCTTTCTGATTGGCGTGGCATAGGGTTATTGTGGTTCGTTCAAAAATTGTGGAAATTGTTGTGTTCCATATCTAATAGAACCCCCACCAACATCACTTAAAAGCTTTTCTTTAAATTGTCTACTTCCTTGCAATTGTTGCATTAGTTCTAATATTTCTTGTTGTTTTTTTGGGTTTTGTTCTAATAAAATATTACCAATACTTCTAGCTCTTTTTTCTGTTGGATTAGAAATAATATCTCTGGCCTTATTAACAGTAGTTGCTATAGCTCTTATACCAGCTGAACTTGTTGGAGCTGTTCCAGCGACAGTTAAGTCTGAAAGAGCTTGGACAGCATCTTCGGCGTCTAATAATTTTTCTGCTGTATTAGAACCGCCTATTATTGTTCCAGTTTTTAAACTTATGTTTGATTCTCTTATTAATTTATTAATAAACTGACTTCTTGCCTCTATGTCATTTTCAAAAAGTATAGATAATTTTTGTCTCAAATCTGGAGAGTCAAATATTTTTTTAACTAAATTAATATTATCTCCAGTTTTATTTATTTGATTATATATCTCTTGGAACACGCCAACTTTGAAAGCATCTTTTTCTACATTTGTTTTTAAATTATTATATTCATTAAAAAATGCTTTAGCTGAAGATGAAGGTTTGTGTGAGATTGCTCCTTTATTAAAAGCATCTAATAACGCAAATTTATCAGAACCTAATTTTAAAACCTCAACATACTCATCACCAACAGTAGATTCTTTTAATAAATCTCTAAAATTATTTGCAAGTTTTTTTCTATCCCTTGCTCTTTCTTTACTGAGAGAACCACTTACAATTTTTTCATAAGTTTGCTGGTCTGCTGATTTTTTAATTAAATCTAAAAACTCTAATGGTAGTTGTTTGTTTACGCCTATTATTTTTCCTTTATCTTTTAAAAATAAATTTCTAATAGGAGGTATGGCATTTGGTTTTCTTCCATTTGCTATTAATTTTTCTCTGTATGCGTTTCTTGCATCTTCGTATGCCTCTCTTATAACAGGATTTTGTAAGTATTTGTATAAATCTAAATTTCCTACCTGTTGATTTTTTATAAAAGCTTGTTCATACATAGGACCTAAATAAGAATCTATGGTGTCAATTAAATCATCTACACCGCCTGATAAATCTATTTTTGGTGTTTTTAAAGTTTGTTTAGTTACATCTTCTAAAGATTTTAATATTCTTGATGACTGTATATTTGGATCTTCTAAAGCATCTAAAGCTGCTGCTTTTTGTTCTACAGTACCAGACGTTCTTTCGATTAGCTTTTTTTCAATATTCATTCCAGAAACTCTTGTTTTAATTCCTCTTAGCTTTCTTGTTACAGCATCTCCGCCATAGTCTGATAATATTTCAACAGGAGTCAATCCAATTAGTTTGTCGGCGGCAATGTTGTCTTGTATTTTTTGCAAAACTGTTTCAATAGGTATTTCATCTCTTGCAAATTGATCTGCAATAATTTTTATTGATTTAACATCTTCTTTATTAAATTTTCCTTGTCTTGACGAAACCATGCCAGTTAATTTTCCTGCGCCTTCCAAAGTCGTTGGTATTGCTGCGCCTAAAACACCCCCAGCTGTTGCACCCAAAGCACCTCCAAAAAGTCTTTCCTCTGCACCACCTTCAGCATAACCAACTCCAGATATTCCTCCTTGCAATGCACCAACTTTAGCTCCTTCTGCTGCTCTGCTTAATAATCCAGAACCAGGCTTAGCAATTTTACCAGCAAGCAATGGATTGCTTAAAATTCTAGCACTTGCAGCAGCAGCACCTGTTCCGCTTGTTCCACCTGTAAAAGGCATTAATAACAATGATGCTACAGCTGGCGCAACTGAACCGACTATCTCTGCACCTAAAGCTGATTTAGGATTAGCTTTTTGAAATGCTTGTAAATCTTCTTTTGATTCTTTTAATCTTCTATCAAAAGATTGTGAAAAAGTTTCATCTGTAAACAAAGAACCTAAAGAACCTATAGCAGCACCAACTTCATCAGAAAGTCCAAAGGTTAAACCTTGTAAGGCTTGTGATTTTAAACCAGATAAATAGGGTATTGTAGGCTCTGCTTCTTCTTCAGTTACAACAAGCTCTTGTTTTTGCAGTCCTTGTTGAAGCTTTTTAATTTCTTCTAAGGTTGCCATTATTGTTTTCCTTTAGATTTTATAACTTTTTTAATAATGTCTAATTGTTTTTCTGAATATTGTGATAAATCTAATGTTGCTAATTCATTTAATGGTAAGGATTTTAATTTTATTTCTAGTAATTTATCTTCTATTGGGCTACCATAATTTTGTACTATTCTTGATGGTTTCATACCATACTCTTCAGCTAAATTTTTAAATTCTTCCATTACATAAGATTGATTATCTGATTGTGTTTGATATAAATTATTTGCTTGTGTTTTAAAATCTTCTCTCATAGACTCTGTAAGTCTTTCACCAGATTTATATCTTAAATATGCGGCTTTAACCCTTTCTCCAAAAGCACCAGATTGTGCTGCATTTTCATATTCAGACTCCCTTACTACTGAGCCAGGATCTAACATTTTCATATAATTAAATATTAAAGATAAATCACCAGCTGCTGTAGGCTCTACAGATAATATTCTTCCAAAAGCATTTCTTACATTTACAAATTCTTTTGACTCAGATCTATAATCATCTCGTAATTTATCCTCGTCACCAATATTGTAGGGTTCTTTTTCTTCTTCCTCTTTTTCTTTTGTAACATCTGGAAAAACTCTCTGTCCTTTCATTGGGCCTTCGGTGTATCTCCAATAACTATTAACATCTTGTTTCATGCCGTATGACATTTTATCTTTTTTAATATTTCTGTCTTGGTATGCAAGAAATCCTGCACCAGTTGGAATTTCTCCTTCTTCCAATGAATTCAAATAGTTTTTGTAATCTGTTGTCTGACTTTCAATTGATGGTTCTTTCTTGACACCAGGTAAAACTCTTTCACCAGTATCAGCATAATAATTATATCCATCAGCAGCTTTTATTATTTTTCTTTGCCCTGCTTTTTGTCCATATAAAGCATCATACTTTTGTTGCACGCCCATAGCTTTTATAAATGTTTTTTGTGATTCAGGAATATTGGAGCTATCAATGGCGGCATTTAATTCTTGGTTAAGTTTATCTTGCTCTGCTTTTTGCTGTTGTTGGGCTATCATTTGCTGTCTTTGCAAAACACCTTGAGAAGGATCTTGACCTCTTAAAACGTCTGATAAAGCAAGCATCATATTTCCAGCTCTTTGCCTTCTAACCATTGGGTCTACCTGCGGCACTTGTGGTGCCTGTGGTATATTCATAGAATTTATTTGATTATTTGTTTTATTAATATCATCAAACAAACCTGTGTTTATAAATGGTTGTTTATTTAAAATTGTCATATAAATTTCCTAAGTTTGTTTATCAGGTAAAAAACCAAATGGGTTATATCCGCCAGTCCAAGCCGAACCAAGTAACCCAGTTGCGCCGCTAAGTATTCCGCTTAATCCAGGTGATGATTGTGTTGCTTGTGTCTGACCAACTAACTGAGGCATCATGCCTAAACCTTGGCCTAATAAACCTAATGAGTATGCTGGATAGCCCTGCTCTCTCATAAACTCTTGGAAAGCAAAGTCTTGTTCTTGTTGTCCTAATCCTCTTGATAAAGCACCGTAGCCACCAAGTAAGCCTAAAGCTTGTTGCTGTCCACCCAGTAAACCACTTAATAAACCAGCTTGTTGTTGACGGCTTCTTAGCTCCATCTCTGGTGCAAACATAGCTCTTTGTTGTTGTCTTGCTATATCTGACTCCGCCGCGCCCAGCGCCCGCTGATAGCCTGCCTGTCTTAATCCAGCAGCTGTTTCTGCGGCAGCCTGTGCATAAGGCTTAGTAGCTTCTGTCTCTAACAGCGCTGACCTAGAGCCACCAAAAGCTCCAGCGCCTATCGCTGCCTCTTGCGCTCTTTGTTGTGCCATTTCAGATTGTTCTTGTATATCCTGCATTGCTAGGTCTATAACTTGTTGTTGATATGGTGATTGATATGCACCTATGTCTACATCTAATAAAGACTGCACGTCTCCCATTTGTGGAGCTGCCTGACCAGCCAATGCTTGTAGCTGTCCTGTTGGGTCATAACCAAAAGCACTACCAAATAATCCTTGTATTCCTGCGCCCATTTGCATTTCTTCTGGAGACATACCAACGAATCTATCGCCTGTATAACCTGCAAATGGTATATCAGATGCCTCTTTAGCACGCTGATAGTAGTCCATATACAAGTCTTTCTGCCAATCTGGTAGAGTTGCTTCTTGTGTTGTTGTTGTTTTTCCTTTACTCATAAGTCTTTTCTAATTAGATATTCTGTTTCAAATCCTAGATGTTTTAGTTTCCTAGTCCATCCTTTTCTGCCTCCGCCGTAGAGTCTTTTGACTCCACACGCTTTGGCATAATCTTCTATGTGTGGCAACATTACCTCTAATTCTTTGTAATCGCCACCACAAAATAATAAATTCATTGCAGTGTGTTGCGGGAATACTACAAATTCTGTTACAAAAGCAGAGTTCTGTCCTGCCCATAATAAGAATATTCCTTCATCTATTTTAGCTTCTATATCATCGATTGTATAGGAATCTTGATATTTTATAGCTTTTGCTATAAGAGGCCTACACTTAATCCACTCTTCTTTCCAAGACTTTTTAATCGCCTTTTCCATACTCAACAATACTTGCATATATAGTTAAATTACCAGCACGATCTGCTTGTACTTTTAATACATCGCCTTGTTTTAAGACAAGACTTTTACTTAATAACTCTTCTGTATCATAGGCAGTTATTACATATTCTTTAAATAAAGTATAAGTTGTTCCACCGCTTACTACTGTAACTGTTATATTGGTTTGTTGGTTGTCATGGTCACAAACCAAAAAAGATTCAACAATAGAAAAAGTAAAGTCATCGCCGCTTGGTGTTGTATATAATGTTGTTAAATCTGTAGTAGTAAGTATTTCATTTGCTGTTTCAGCTCTTTGTATATATTGTCTTTGTGAGGATAAATCCATTATCGTTTACCTCTTGGTTTTATGTCTAATCTTATATTACCAACTTGAAAGTCTTGAGTTAAAGAACCAGTCACTGTCATAGATACCTGTCTTGCTGTAAACCTTGCATCGGTATAACCATCTGATTCAAAGGTAAAGTTACCAAAGTCTGTTTCTGTTCCTAGCGGTGTATTCTTGCCTTTAAAACCTATTGTAATGCCTGGTAAGCTATTGGATTCTTCATCTGGTAGTATTTGATTAACCTGTGCCAATCTATCGCCATTGCCAATCTCAAGCGGTCCTGTGGTAGCAAACGGAACTTGGTCACCTAAGTTTGGAGAGTTAAACAAGGGTCTTTTATCATGTTCATATACAAAGCCATTAGAGTCGCAAGACAAAGGATGATTAAATACGCCTTGGTCTACCCAACAACTTCTATTCATAGAACCTATAGACCAAACATTATCTATATAATTCCATATAACATACTTGTTAGGTGATAGTTGGTCTACATCTCCCACAGGGAAAAACCACCATATCTCATTAAAATCTATGTTGTGTGTGCCAAATGTAGATTGCTGTGTATTAACTTGTATGTTGTCAAAGATGTAATCGTGTACGTCTGACTTTAATTCTCTGACTGTGCCATCAAAAGAAAAAAATGAGTTTTCACTAATCCATGATAAAAAACTACCAGAAGATACTATTGACCTTGGGCTTATAGCTTTACAGTTAATACCCGCATCTTGTATACCGTATACAAAAGGAGAGCCTGTATAGTAAAGCCTGTTAATACCAACATCGGTAAAAATAATAATATCATTTTGCCATTTAACAGCATAGTTAGCTTTGCCGCCTGTAGGTATTTGCAAATCACCTGCTGTATTTCTAGCAGTAGATGTCCAGTTAGTATTATCTTCTCTGTCAGACCATGATATTTTTCTAGGATCTCCACCTGCGCCTATGGCTATTAAATGCCTTTCATTGCTTACAATAACTGCCTGACATCCTGTTGGCGCATTGGTAATTGGTGTTGCAATAGTATCTGGACTACCGCCTCCTGCGTCTGGCCTCCACTGATATAACTTACCATCTCCTGCAAAACAAAAAACTAAATGCTCTCCCCAGTTATCAAAAGAAAAACTTTTAGTGTCAAAATTTAATGCTGACGTACTTCTTTCATCTCCCCAATCTTCTACACCATAATGATATGCACCATATCCAGTAGATGTAATAACGTCATCACCTATAAATCCTGTTGGTGTTATGTCATACCAGGTATCGTTATATAAAACATTTACCCCAGCTCTTGTTCCTATAGCCAAAACTTCTTCGCCATTATTAGTTTTATAAGAATATATACCTATTGGTATTTCTGCTTTTATTATTGTTGAAGCAGATGATGTCGCTGTTGATGTTGCAGAAGTGCTTGCGCTTACTGTAAAAGTGGTTGTGCTTGGCACGTCTGTAATACTAAAACTTGTATTGATTTCTGCTTGTGGTACGCCACCTGTTGCGTCAAAACTTTCAAGATAAATAGTATCTCCTACACTCAAACCATGAACTACTGTTGTAGTTATTGTTAATGTATTGCTAGATGAGGTTGTGCCAACGGTACCGCTATAAAATGTGCCGACTGGATTATCTTTAAACTTAACCCAGCCACCTAATGGTTTTAAATAACCATTTTCAAAACGCACCAAATCACCATCTACCCAACGACCTTTGTTAGCGTAGTCAGTACCGTTTTTTATTATTCCTGCTGGGGGTGTAATTGGAAATAGAGCCATATTTAGCCCTATGCTGTACGTTTCCACATATATACAACTATATATGGTTGTAAATTATTGTGAGCAGAACCGCTACCTGTAGACAATGTTTTACTTGAACCCCAAGGATCGTCTGGGGTGCCACCATAAAAGTTATTAGGTGTTGATGAGTTTGTTACTGCGGTAAACCCAGATGGTCTACTACTGCTACTAGCAGCACCATGCAATGATGTATGGTCATGCGATGGCATTTCAGAAATTGTTAATGTATGTGTTTTTGCACCACCTGTTTCTTCTAGAGTATCAAAATCTGTATCTCCAGAGTCAAGGCCAACCATAGTTTTACCAGCACCAAAAGCTACCCATGTACCAAAGCCAAGCAATGTTGCTGGGTTTGTGCTTACGGCTGCATTGATGTAGATAGAACCAACTGGATATATTTTTTCTAATACATTGGTTCCATTAATTTGTAATTCTCCTGCTGTAGTATTTACATTACCACTAGCAGTTACGGTTGTTGCTGCAACAGTTGATGTGCTGTTTGCACCTATTGGTGTGCCGTCAATAGCACCGCCGTTAATATCTACTGTTGTTAAGGTAGATGTACCGCTTACTGTTACGCTATTTAAAGTAGCTAGACCAGATGTTGATACAGTAGTAAATGCACCTGTAGAGGCTGAGTTAGCACCTACGGTTGCTCCGTCAACAGAACCACCATTAATATCAGCGGTTGTAAATGTTGCTGTTCCTGTAGATGTTAAAGTTCCTGCTACTGTTATAGTTTTACCACTACCAACATTAAGACCAACACTAGTTCCAGTTCCATTTGCGGTAAAAATACCATCAACAGTATCTAGGTCAGTATTAATCTTACCACCCCAAGTATTAGTAGATGCTCCTACTTCTGGTTTGGTAAGGTTAAGGTTGGTTGTAAAGGTATCTGCCATAGTGCTTACTTGTTAAATTTGGATTTTACTAATTCAATCCATTCTGGTTTCTTTTTATATATTATAAACCCAACAACTGCTATTAGTATAACTATTTCTATTAATGTTTCCATGGTTAACTTATGGTTTTAGTAACAGATGTTGGTGTAATTTCATCCGTTATTTTAGCATCTAAGCCAGACTTTAGATTAGCTACTTCATCTTCGCCCATACCTGTTGTAACCCAACCAGTAACTATGTCATTGGTAAGATCTGCAAACGGTACAAAGTCGCTAATATCGTCTGCGTTTACGCTGTGAGTACCATAAACAGAAGCTGAATAGTTATTACCATCAGCATCTTGTTGATCGCTCTCTGCGTTTAGTCGCCAATGAACCGTATAAACTACATCAGAGTTTCCTTCGTATGTGGGATAAACGTCTACTGTTTTACAATTCCAGTTGTATGTATTACTCATTTTTATTCTCCTGTATTTTGACTATCTAAAAACTCTTGATAGGCTGTTTTAAGCTCATCAGTCCATACAGCATTGCAAATTGCTTGTACTTCTGCTGATTCGTTAATTATATCATCTGTGCATTGTAATGCATGTCTATGAAAAGACCTACTAAGCTCTACACCATCTTCTTTGATGACTGTAGCTGTTCGCACCTGTATAGTTTTGTAGTCTCCTACAACTTCTATTTTATCTTCTATTATTTCTTTTGTTATTGCCATTCTATTTTCTCCTTTTGTCCGTACCTAGCATCCACTAGGTATATTGTTAAATTGTTATGTTGTTGTATAAGTTCCTGCAATATTAATATAGTTATCATTAGCACCAGTTTGTGCATCTGCAACTGCTATTGTTGTTGTGCCATCTCTATACAAATTAATATATGCTGATGTTTCATGTACTCTAGCTGAAGTAGGGTTGTTAGCAGCATTCCAATTTGAACCAAATGTTACAGAAACAGCAGTATATTGGTCAGTTCCTGCTCCTGATACAGTAGCGGGTGTAAAAGGTAATCCACCAATTACAACCTCACCTGAAGCTGAACCTACTGTAATTGCATCTGTAACTACTGTTAATTGAAAATGCACTAAACGACCAACTTTAGTATAAGAACCACCTGTTCTTGCATCATAAGTAACGCTTGTAAAATCTGTCCCATCAGTTGTTAATGTAGGCGTAAAAGTACCTTCCTCATAATCGTCAAGTTTGTTTGCTGAACCTGTACCGCCTAGATAAGCACCGCCTGATAAGTAGAGGTCTTTCCAGCGAACAGAGTGATAACCTAAATCAACTGCTGCATCTCTATTAGCATTAGTGGCAACATTAAAAGGCATAACAGCATTGTCGGCATCACCAAGTTTTATACCTGTATCACCGTTACCAATAGCTAAACGACCTGAAGCACAAGTAATACTTCCAACTGTTGTGCCGTCTTTTCTAAAGTCTGCAATGATGCCGTCTGAGCTTAGACGATTAACAACTAATGCTTTTTCAGCACTTCGTGTAAAATAACCTACATCATATTGACCATTTAATTCTATACCTGCTGTTGCACCAAGGTCAGAGCTTGTCTTACCCACCAACACATTGCCTGATGAGTCTATTCTCATGCGTTCTGCATAATTTGTACTGAGGGTTAGGGCTGTGCCATTAGAGCCTATTCTTACTTGGTCTGCTGTGGACGAGCTATTTGAAAAACAAACAAAAGAACTGGTAAGGGTAGATTTAAACTGAGCCACCATTGATGCACTACCTGCATTTACTTCTAATTTTCTGCTTGGCGAAGTCGTTCCAATTCCAACGTTGCCTGAAGAGTCGATGCGCATGGCTTCAAGGGGAGTTTTTGAAGGGTCTGTACCGTCAAAATTAGCAACATTAAATGTTATATTGCCTTTATACCATTGAGTTGCGTCTGTTTTAAAATCAATGCTGGCTAGTTTAGATATGTTATTACCATAGCTACGAGCCTGACCTATAAGAGACATAACGGTTGTGTTTACTTGACCGTCAGCAACAGCATTTGTTGCTATTAAATTAACAGTGCCACTCTGCTGCCAATGTGTTTTACCGTAAGGACTAGTCGTTCCGATTCCAACGTTGCCTGATGAGTCTATTCTCATGCGTTCTGAGCCAACAGAGTTTCTAAAAATTGTATTTTCATTACCTGATGGTGTTTGAATTAACAAACCAAGAGCTGCTGATGAGAAGAAAGTATTGGCACTATCAAACTTAATCCACTGAGTTGCATCATTTATTATTCCATCAGCAGTTACTGTACCTGTTACGTCTACTGCTCCAGCAGAGAATCTTGCTACTTCAGTAGAGCCATCAAATATTTCAACTCGTGAACCAGCATCAACGCCATTAACGTCTACAGCTAATCGCAAATTATCGCTTGATGATAGTATGGTGTGGCTTAAATTAGTAACACTTGAATCGTTAAAAGTTATTGTTGGGTTTGTGTCGCCTAAAGTTATATCACCTGTTACGTCTAATGCTGTAGAAGGATTAGTATTTCCAATTCCAACGTTGCCTGAAGCATCAATCCTCATACGTTCAGATTCTGTTGCGGTATTTGATGCGGTAGAAAATGTTAATGCTGTTTGACCTAAAGATGCTGTGGCTTTTGCTCTTATAGAAGCACGAACACCACTTGCATCTGTATTGATGTCTTGCCCTTCAAATTCTATAGCACCATACTGGTCTCCATTAACTATTCCAGTATCGTTTCTCTCTAATCTTATAACAGCATTACCTAAAGTATCAGACAGATGAAGCATAGTATCAGGCGAAGTCGTTCCAATTCCAACGTTGCCACCTGATGCAATAGTTAAAATATCAGGAGTATTACCTGCACCTAATCCTAATCTATCACCTGAACCTGCTGTAATTCTAGCTGCTGAAGATTGTGCACCAATGCTA